>UMLG01067001.1_pt1 | contig 23956 bp, 23 predicted proteins | sample 1966511 | NCBI WGS metagenome assembly UMLG01 (sample SAMEA4836195, study PRJEB28245) | human gut metagenome | biome: gut microbiome; material: fecal sample | place: Denmark | collected 2008
CTCAAGCGGACACATACAAAACATCTTAATACGCATAGCAGCCTGCGCCACGGCTTCAACTCTATGAGTATCAGCGACTTACAACACTTTTGTCAGTAATTTGTAAGCTATTCGGGCCGCTGTTTTTAAAAGAGTAGCAAAATACTACATTATTCCTCAACGGCGGCTTGGGCCACTGCTATGCGTGTCTGATTTTCAACGGAGAACGAGCCTTTTGTAATTCTTTTGTAAGTTTTCGGCCTATTCTCAACTTTCGCATGCCTGATATTCAATAACATACATATAACTGCGGATAAAACAGCCAAATGCCATTGACTATCAATGAGGAACAATGTTTTCGTAAGTGTTTTGTAAGCTCTCACGAGAGCAAAACCCACGAAATATATCAAAGAATTATCTGTAACGGGTACGATAATTCTGTTGCTCGAAACCTTGTGTATCAGTATCTAACAACCATTGCAAAGTTAATCATTAAACATCAAACAAACAATCATTATGGGAACAATCTGATAGGGACAGTCTTTATTTAACGCTTCATTTTGGAAAGCAGCTCATTCATTAGGGTTTTCTTTCGAAGTATTATATAATAAGGTATAGAAAGAGGACTTTAGTAAGCGATAATCAAGAATTTTAGTAAGCTGGCAAAAATACAGCTAGCCCCTTGTAAATATCCGATAAAACGACAATATCTGTATATTGCCTGCAAGATACAATGCCTACCGGGCAGGACGATTGGGCGGTATTCCGCACTTGGGAGATACCTACGTTTCATTTAGCCAAACGAAAGAGCCATGAAAAGATTTAATTAGAAACCTCCTCTAAAAGATAAACGGTCTGCAGTTATACAGACCGTTTATCTTTCAGAGAACTTACTTCATATACTCATAAATAAAGATGGGGAAAGAGTTCAAGATAGCCACCATACTCTTTGGAGTAACGAAATGCGACACTTGACCATCGAATATGGAAAGTTGATTGACCATTGATTTGTTTACAGGCAAGGAGTTTTCACCCGTTATCAGCCAATGAGCCTTAGCGACGTTCATCTGCTTCAAGTACGACCAGTTATCCTTCACTTTGATGTATTTCTCTTTGGTAGGGACCTCGCCATCCTTAAACAAGAGATGATCCAAACTGTTATAGGCAGAGAAATCGCGTGCCATGTGTTTAAAGTCCTTGCACTCCTCCCGGCTTACCACATAGTTGATATAATCCGCATCCGGCAACTCCCGGGTATAACGAATGGATTCAATCATCGGATAGTTGATGTAAAGTTTGCCGTTGCCCGTTTCGTCATCAAACCATGCGAGCATCTCCCTTACCCTTCTGTTAATCTCTTCCAGCGAAAGCTGCGAGTTCTGAAAGTCATAATCGAAGAAGAGAAAGATTTCCGAAATATCCGAACTGCGAATGCCATCCAGTGTGGCATCACCTGCATCTGCCAACCGTTCGCGCATCAGGGAAACAATGTCACCGCCCTCTCCATAGGCCAGCAGTTCGTTGTAAAGGTCATAGATATTGTTCCCGAAAGAGCAGATGATATTATCGTTCTCCCTCGGGAAATAGAGCCGCTCCAGGGTCCGGTATAGGCGCGGTTCTCTTTCATTGCCTTCAAATACAAATAGAATCATAAGCCAAAAGTACCGCCTCTATAAAGTTTCTCCAAATTGTGGCCAAAGCGGAGTTCCTTGTCAGTGAGGTCGCAGATGGCCTTGATTTCATTGTTTCTCAGAATGAAGAAACAATCCGGACGCAATAAGTCATTACTCAGCAGGAAAGTATCATGCGTGGTGACAAACACCTGGTTCGGTCCCTCGAACAGGCGTTTTGAAATCTGGTAAGACAGTTCGTGATGATAGAAAGCATCAAACTCATCGATGAATACGAACGAAGCATTGCCCATTTCCTTCAACCAGTAGTATTGCAGTTCCAAATTCTTTGTGCCTGTAGAAGCGACCCATTGGAAGGGAATTTTCCGACCGTCCATCAGACAATACAGCACATTTTCTCCAGGAATGCCGGGGGCGAACTGAAAGACCTGCCCACTCACTTCGTGCAGGTAGTCAGCAAAATCATCAGCAAGGCCGTTCTTGATGATGTACTCCTCGATGTTACTGCCACCTTCCTTCAGACCAATAAACTCACGGTTGTCCAGACTTCTGAAGAACAGCATATTCTCTACAAAATCGCGAAGCTGCAACAAGGCATGTCCTTTAGGGAGCGGTACGGCGCCAAGGAGATAGTTGACCAAGGAAATGTTGTTGGCGCTCTCCTTCAGATTTTCAATGGCCACTTCCGTCAGACCAAATTCTTCGGAAATGTTCAACCGCTCGTTATCCTTCATCAGCACCTCCTTGCCGTCAATAAGCAACTGTTCCCGAATGATTTCCCCTTTTAGTTCGGCAGCCACCTTGCTATAGGTATATACCACATCGTGCCCATCAAGAGCAAACGTGTACTCAAAGTCAACCGGTTCATCGTAATGAGCTGCGCAGGCGTAGTTCAGGTAATAGTCAGGTTTCTTCCATTTGTGTGAAAGATGATTGGCTATGTCGAACAGTGCCAATCCGAAGTTGGATTTACCTGCCCCATTCGGCCCATAGATGATACCATTCTTGACCACGCCATTCCGGATGGCATCATTGTTAAAGGTATAGTTGCTGGGATGCGACAAATCCCATTCCATACGATTCTTGAACCCTCTATAGTTTGTTACGGCAAATTTCTTCAACATAGCATTTACTGTTAGTGATTGTTTTGCTTACAAAGATACGCTTTTAATTCTTTCCGTAAAATAATTACGGATAAGTTTTATTAGAATCCATAATGCTTTTAACTTTCTTGCCATTTTCAATGGACTAACGTCAGAAAATTACGTCGAAAGTCCCAAAAGTTCCCTGTGGCAGCAATGGCTCGTAGCAGAGAACGCTTAAAGTTACTGGATCATGATTCAACCAAATGGACTGTTGCAAAATACCTATCCTATAATGGGTATTGGTTGTATTTCTCCCTGAATTTGAAAAAATCCTTGGATAAATTACCAAATATGGTAATTTCTGCGTATCTTTGCAGCAACAAACAGCATTCACCGCATGAAAGTGACATTCAAGGATGAAGTTTTGTTGGAATTGTATGAAACAGGTAAAACCAAAGACAAGAGGTACAAAAGCTTTTGCAAAAACAAAAAGTTCATAGATGGATATATCCGTGTAGTAAAAACAATGCACGATGTAGACTCTACGGCTGACCTAAAACTCTTTAGTTTTCTGCATTATGAGAAGTTGAAGTACCAAGTAGAGCCAAGAAGCTCCGTTCGAATTGTCAATGGTATGGTAGAACGCCTGTTGTTTACGGAAACCGACGACGGAATCGAAGTAGAACTCATAGAAATAGACAGCACACATTATGGCAACAAGAAGTAACAATCCCGTTCCTGCCAGGGCAATACACCCCGGAGAAATCCTACGGGAAGAATTGCAGGAACGTGGCCTTAAACAAAAAGAATTTGCCCAGCAAATAGGTGTGCAACCCACGCACTTAAATGCTTTCATTAAGGGAAAACGCAACCTTAATGATGATTTGGCTATGAAACTGGAGAAGCATCTGGGAATACCTTACAAGTTCTGGATGAATCTCCAAAACAGCTATACCTATGATTGTAAGGCTATAAAACAGCGAAGCATAGAAGAGCAGGAAGCCCTAAGTTTTGAGGAAGAATGTTCCAAGATGCTAAACCTAAAACATTTATACAAACATCTGCTTTGCCCTTACACAAAGGTTGTTGATAGAGTAAAATGGATAAAGGACTTGCTCCCTTTTGACCTGCTGAATATACAAGAGCAGAAGATGCAGGTTGCCGGACTTTACAAGCACAGTGAAAAGGTGCAAATTGACGAAAAGAATATGCTCACCTGGCTTGTTATCAATTGGTTATCCATTTCTCAGATAACAGCTCCTGATAATTATAAACAAGGAAACGCTTTGAAAGCTGCAGATGAAATAGCTTCCATGGCTAATCAAAGAAGAATGACTGTTGAAAGCATCAAAGAGTGTCTCCATAGCTACGGCATTTCTTTGGCAGAGGTTAAAAAATTAGAAAAAGCACCAATTGACGCTTATTCGACCCTGGCAAATGGCCATCCGGTCATCACTGTAACTTATCGCTACAATGATATGGATAAGCTGGCTTTTGATATTCTACATGAACTCTGCCACATTGACCGGCATCTTTCTGACAGTCAAAAAGCATTTATTGCTATTGAGGGAGTAGAATATTCTTCTGACCCAAGAGAAAAAGAAGCGAATGAATTTGCCAGGAATGCGCTAATTCCTGAAAATATATGGAATGCCATCTTGAAAGTAGGTTGTAACAGTCTTTCACCCCACAAGATTGTAAAGACTATAGCAGAAGAGGCTGAACGATATGGTATCAGTTCATCTATTGCTATTTCCAGATATAAGCATGATGCTAATTGGTATAAAACATCAGCATATCGTTCACCTAAGATTTTTTCATAAAACCCATAAGGTTCTTCCACAATGCCAACATCCGCTGAAACGGCATAAGGCTCCAAACGATGAAAGCTCTGTCAAGTCGCAGAACTTTCATCGTTTGCTTTTTATCCGGACTATCTGCCTTCCAAGGCATCAATTTTTTCCTGCATCAAGTCCATCACCTTCTGCATCATATCGATTTTCTCCTGCTTCATGGCGATGATACGCTCCTTGTCCTCCAAGTTGTTATGAAGAGTAGCATTTGACTTTTTCAATGTGTCAAGTTCATTCTGGAGAGAGGTAATCTGTATATTGGCTACAGCCAGTGAACCATCCACCACTCTATCACCCACCTGCGTATTGGTCACATTGCCGTTATAGGCCACCGCCGCGTTCTTGGCGGAAACCCGTTCGTCCTTATTCGGACAAAACAACTCAAAGAAATTGAACTCCAAAGCCTCTGATACCTGTACCAACTTGTTGGTCTCCATGGTTTCTCGCTCCAGAATACGATTCACATGCTGCTGGGGTACATTGATCCGACGTCCGAGTTCCGTTTTGGTTATATCCAATTGCTTGCGACGATCTTCAATCGCGCTGCCTACATTGATGTGTTTTATTTCAAAAGCCATGTCAAATGTTAAAAAATAGCCGTTAAACAAAATAATATTACCCATTCTATTGCTTATAAAACATTTATTTGTTCCTTTGCAACAGGTTATATTAGTAAATACCACTGCAAAGTTAAATATTAATCATTAAATAAACAATATTATGGCTGATTATTTTGATAAAATCCGTCCGGTACTGGAAGCTCTCCAAATTGGAGAGGCTGTTATCTATCCCATTTCACGGATGAAAAGTGTGCGTACGCAAGCCTCCGAACTGGGTGCCATTCACAACCGTCAGTATACAACCAAAACGGACAGGGAAGCCCGGACCATTACAGTGAAGCGAACCAAGTAGTCATTAGCAGTATGAAGATATGAATACACTGCAATTCTCGGATCATCTTGTACCTTACGAGATGTTCATCAAGGATCTGGCATCACAGATTGTCAGACTGCTAAAGGAAGATTCAAACGACCCTGAGTTCATTTCCCAGCGGAAGGCCTTTGAGTTGTTTGGACGAGCAAATGTGGAGAGGTGGAAACGGCTAGGTTTGGTTCATGCCTATAAAAGGCCGGGCAAACTCGAATACAAAACAGCCGACCTGCGGTTCCTGCAAAGGTGTCCTCAAGACTATCTGAAGGTGGCACCCAAGGAAATCAAGAAAGTTATGGAGGATGTAGGTAACAACATCATCGGACAAAAACGAGAATAGAACATTAAACTACAACATACCGGCAGCTACATTTTCTTCTGTGACATTGTATGCCGCTTGCTGTCAGAAAACAAAAGAAAACAGAGCTATAGAAATAGTAGGTTTCATTGACTTCCGTAGCAAATGATGCTTTTTTCCTTTTCACAAGGAGGAAAGACTAAAAACACATGTTTGTGGGAATCGTAAACGAATATTGGTTTTATGAACGAATCAAGACCAACGGTAGACCCATTGGGTGTCTATACAGTAAAAAGAACTTGTGCAGAACTGGGAATCTGTTACAAGACATTGCGTAAATACCGGATGAACGGCTACATACAGCCCATCAATCCGAACAATCACCATCGTCTGAAATACTCCGGCCAGTCCATTCTGGACTGCTGGCTTAAACTCCGCATGTTATGATCAGTGAAAACACGCTTGCCAAAGTCAGGGATTTGCCCATTCAGCGCATATTGGAGCCATATGTGAAGTTCAAGCGAGAAGGTGGCCATACGCTCAAAGGGCTCTGTCCTTTTCATTCGGAAAGAACACCTTCCTTTACGGTCAACCTTTCGAAGAACCTGTATCACTGCTTCGGCTGCAACCGGGGCGGTGACGGCATCACCTTTATCATGGAGAAGGAAAACCTGAACTTTCTGGATGCGGTCCGGTTTATAGCCAAACAGCACAATATAACCATCGAATATACGAAGGACGGAGAAACCACAGAAGAAGAGAAAACGGAACAGAAGCGCAAAGAGTCTCTGCTGGCCGCTTTGGACATCCTCCAGAATTTCTTTGTGAACAACCTCCGGCTGGCTGGCAGTGACGAAACCCGTCAGGCACAGGACTATGCCTATGGCCGCTGGCCGGAAGAGTTCTGTTCGGAAGCCGGTATCGGCTATGCACCGAAAGACGGCAAAGCCTTTATGGATTTTTGCCGTCAAAAAGGAATACAGGAAGACTTGTTGTTTGAGCTGGGGATGTTCAAACGTGCAGAGGATAACGATGTTTACCCCATGTTCCGGGAGCGCATCATGATTCCGATCCGAAACTGGTGGGGACGCATCATTGCCTATACGGCCCGGTATATCGGCACCAACCCCAAAGCCCCCAAGTACATCAATTCAGCCACCAGTCTCATTTACACCAAGGGAGAAACGCTGTTCGGTATAGACCGCGCTTTCCGGTTGCGAAATCCCGAGAACATTATCATCGTGGAAGGGGCACCGGATGTATTGCGGATGCAATCCATTGGACTGGAAAACACAGTGGCCAGCCTGGGGACTGCCTGGAACGAGAATCAGCTGGAGTTGCTGAAACGGCACACGGACTCACTCTGCTTCATACCGGACTCCGATGTTTCGGAAGACGGCCTGCCTGGTGCCGGATTCAAGGCGGCAATGGAAAACGGAGCGTTAGCTATCAGAAAAGGGTTTCACGTCACCGTGAGGGAACTTCCCCTTGGCAGCCGGGAACTGACTGAGGAAGAATTGCAAAAGAGGTATGAGGGGCAGGCAATTCCACCGGAAGCAGCCCGAGAAATCCCCATGAAGAATGATGCAGACAGCTATATTCTGGATGAAGCCACCTACCGGAACCTGAGGGAAAAGCATTTCATCGTATGGAATGCCGAAAAGCTGTTTCAGGCGGCGGATTCGCTGGCCGGGCAGCAGAAGGTGGTTGCCCAAACTGCAGACCTGCTCCGGTATGTAAAGGACCAGATGGTGTATGACCAGTGCATCGAACAGCTGGGACAGGTGTACGGAAAAGCCCGACTCTGGAAGGATGCCGTGACGCAGGCCCGCAACCAGGCCCGACGGAACAGCCGGCAGTCCACCATGGACAAACAGCTGGAAGAAGCAGATGCTCTCCGTCAACTGGGACTGTTTGTGCGGAACAACTGCTACTATGCACTCGGTGACAACGAGGAGGATCCTATCCGCATCTCCAATTTCATCCTGACACCGCTGTTCCATATCCACGATGAGAACAACGGGATTCGCCTGTTCCGCCTGACCAACTCCTACCGCCAGTCGGGCATCATCGAACTGAAGGAATCGGAATTGTGTTCCTTGACGAACTTCCAGCAGAAGGTCGGCTCACTGGGCAACTATGTGTGGCTGGGCAAGATTGACAAGCTGAACCGCGTGAAGGAGTTCCTATATGCCCGTACCGATACGGCGGAGCGCATCCGCAAGCTGGGTTGGAACGAAAGCGAGCAGTTCTTTGCCTTCGGCAACGGCATTTACCAGCACCAGGTCTTTCATGAAGTGGACGAAATGGGCATCATCCGTGGGGACAACCGCAAGGCATACTACATTCCGGCCACTTCCAGGATTTACGAGAACAATCCGGAAATCTACCAGTTCGAGCGGCTGATGATTCACCGGAAGAACAACGGGGTGCTGCTCCGCTCCTTTATCGAAAAGCTGACCGAAGTCTTTGGAGAGAATGCCCGGATTGCTTTCTGCTACCTCGTGGCCACCCTTTTCCGGGATGTGGTCTACAAGCGTACCCGTCACTTTCCCATCCTGAACCTGTTCGGAGAGAAAGGTACGGGTAAAACTACGCTGGCCACCAGTCTGGAGGCTTTTTTCCTGCACGATGTGGAACCGCCCAACATGGGAGTGGCTTCCGTTCCGGCCATGAACGACCGGGTGTCCCAGGCGGTCAATACGCTGGTGGTGTTCGATGAGTACAAGAACGACCTCGACATCCGGAAGATTGCCTTTCTCAAGGGATTGTGGGGAGGCGGCGGCCAGACGAAGAAGAACACGCTGACCGATGGCATGGCATCCCAGACTATTGTCACCACCGGAGTGGTCATCTGCGGCCAGGAAAAGCCTACGCAGGACATGGCGCTCTATACCCGTGTACTCTTCCTCTCCTATACCAAGACCTCCTTCAGCTATCAGGAGAAGCAACGCTATGAAGAGCTGCAGGCTATGTGCAGCCTGGGGCTTACTCACCTCACGCTGGAGATTCTGCAGCACCGGGAATTATTCGAAAAGAACTTTCCTCACATGTTCACCATCACCAAGGGCGAACTGGCCACCCGGATGGAAAGCGAAACCATCCATGACCGTATCTTCGGCAACTGGATAATCCCACTGGCCACATTCCGCACGCTGGAATCGGTCATTGATTTCCCTTTCAGTTACAGCCAGATGCTGGAAACCACCATCAAGGGCATCCGGCATCAGAACGAACTAGCACAGGAAAGTTCTGAGGTGGCGGACTTCTGGAACATGCTGCAGGGCTGGCAATCCGTTGGCAAGTGTATGGAAAAGGTGCATTTCAACATCCGTTACCTTACCAAATTCCGTCCGATAAATCTCAAGGAGGATATTGAGTTCAAGGAAGGGCATCCGATTCTGTACCTGAACATGGCAGCGATCTCTTCGCTGTTCAGCAGTCGGAACTCCACCCAGAACATCACGGCCAACCGCTCGTCGTGGTCCACCATTCTGTCGTACCTCAAATCCCATCCGGCCTTTCTAGGCACCAAGCAGGACCGCTTCTACATCCTGCTGCCCAGTGGTAACCCGGATTGCGTGACGGTTGTGAAAGACGGAAAGGTTATCCAGAGTCCGAAGGTGAACCGCCCCAAAGCGCTATGCTTCGACTATCTTCAGCTCAAGGAGATGTTCGGACTGGATTTGGAAACGGAAGTGATAACGGAAGATGTAGAGTAACCAGCCATACCTACCTACGAATTGGGCATATAAACGATTGATTTAGAAGTTAACTTTTGGTGCTGGAGAGAAAGTATCGTATATTTGCAATACAATTAACTTCTATGGCAAGGAACTGATAGGCATTTAATATCACACGATATGAAAACGAGTGGTATAATCGAAGCGAGACGCCGGAAGGTGAATCCTGAAATCAGGCGCATGGTCGATTTGTCTTTCAAAATCGTGGACAGAATACACGAGATACTGAAAGAGAAAGGTCTAAAACAGAAATATCTTGCGCTGCGTCTTGGAAAAAATGAGTCCGAAATCAGCAGATGGATGCGTGGCACGCACCACTTCACCATCGATACGCTGATTGCCATCGAGAATGTACTGGGTGAGCCCATCATTGCAGTCTGCCATCCGGAAATAACCTGTGAATCCTTATCGGATTAAGGGAAATTATTTGTCAATTTTAAAGAACAAGAACCCGCCAAGCCTCTTCACAATGCTTAAATCGGCGGGTCGTTTTTATAAACTAAGGTTTTGACATCCACAATACCGGCGTTGTACTATCCAACTACAACACGGAAATCGATAATGGTTCACCATTCATCTCCATTACTTACATGAAAATGTCAGTCAAAACCGAGGATTATGTCCCAAGAAACTCGAAAATGTCCCAAGAAACTTAGGTAAATGTCCCAAGAAGCGAACAAATGTCCCAAGAAAATAAATGGCTTAGAAAAACTCGGCATGAAAATCCATACCATTCATCGTGATATGGAAGAATTTAAACACCAGAAAGAATACGTAGGTCCTTCCAAAGCTCGTTTCTGGAAGTTATTGAAGTAGAGTAGTACAGATGCATTAGCAAGAATAAACCATAAAGGCGAGCCACCTACTGACTCGCCTTTATGGTTTTCTATTTAAAAACACGTCATCAATCCTCCAGTTTGCTCACCAGTTTCACAAATTCTTTGGCAGGTTTGAATACCGGGATGTTGTGAGCCGGCACAATCACAGTGGTATTCTTGGAGATGTTACGCGCCGTCTTTTCCGCACGCTGCTTCACAATAAAACTGCCGAAGCCACGAAGATAAACATTCTCTCCCTTTTCCAGCGATTCCTTCACTTCCACCATCAAACTTTCCACTACTGCCAGCACAGTCTGGACATCACATCCGGTCTTTGCGGATATACTCTTACATAATTCTGCTTTCGTCATTTCTTCATTCTTAAAAAAACGCACAAAGATAATGAAAGCACCTCAAACATACATCAAATAACTACGTTTTTGCTTGTAAATCAGCATAGAAAGCAGTACTTTTACTTTGTTTTTAGAATTTATCTTCAATATGGACATTAGTTTGATTGGCACACATGCAGGTGCCGTATGGAACGTACTGCATGAAAAAGGTGGAATAGATTTGACTCAGCTGAAAAAGGAAACCAAACTGACTGACAAAGAAATTGTGGCAGCTATCGGATGGCTGGCAAGAGAAGGAAAAGTACAGTCAGAAGAAACCAAGAAAGGACGCAAGACTGTGGAACTCTTTTCTTTGGCATACTAAATCCAAGCCAAGGTAAGCGGGAGGGTATCGAATATCGGTGCCCTTATTTTATATCCTGACACTTAGTTTCTCCGAATATTCAACGAGACCATTTCTTTTTATAAAAGAAACAAAGAGAGTCTTTCACCTCTGCTGTTCTATAAAAGTTTCTATTTCACCCAAATCTCCAATTTCCTTTGGTAAGACAAACATATTCTTAGGGCTAACATATTTCCTAAAATGCTCCTTGATAACTTCTATATCTAAATCAATTATTGGGGTATTAGTATTTAACCCTATAGATTCAATATGACAAAGTTTCCAGTTAGACAAGGGATTTTTCCCAAGAGCTTTTGCATATTTGGCATTTTTCCTAATCTCTTTCGTCGCCATAAAAACAACAGGCAATTCATTATTCTGCAGCAGTTCTCTGATTTGACTTAATGTAAACACTTTTCCCTTCAACACATGCCCATAAACCCAAAGAGCTACCGAATTATCAGCAATAATTATTTCGCGTCCGGTGATGCTATGTCTAAAAGCTTGTCCACGTTTATTTGTTTCCTTCCGGACAATCAAAGGCATATTCGAATCCTCAATCCAATCATCTATAAGTTTCTCCCACTGATTAACCACCTCCTGGTCTATAGGTGGATTGTTGGGAGAAGAACGCCATAATGCCCCAATCTCACGTATTTTTGACCTTATATCCTCACCAACTAAATCTTTGGAAGGTAACGGCTTACATCCTAACGAATAAGTATCATCAATCAAATACGATAGAGCCCGTTGGGGTGTTACTGAATAATGATATACTCCATTTTCTCTATAACTCTTTGATTTAATCACATTGGAAAATTCCCGGTAAAACTCCGCTTTTGTAAACTGAAAAGTCCCTTGCGGAGTCCGTATAATAAATACGTCAGAATCTTTTAATGGTTCTATTTCATTTGCCTTAAAGCATAATCTTGAACTAGTATATTCGATTTTCTTCATGTCTACCAATTATTTTTGTTATTTATTAAATACAAGAAGTGAATGTTATTGCATTATATCCTGATAGTCAGTATCTCTCGCAAGTCCGACAGATAGTTACCGCTCCGGAACTCGCTCTTGGCATGCCAGGCCTGCTTCTCTTCGCCCTCCACGGCCAAATGTATCTTCCGCAGACCGAAGCGGTGGTTCAGTGTATCAATACTTTTCATCAGCTGCATCCGTTCCGGTCGGTTCTTCACTTCATCAAAAAGATTCTGCTGTATACAGGAAGCATCCGTGATGTCTCCCAGAATGACTCCCGTCTTCTTGTAGCTGATTCCTTCCCGGTAAATTTCTTTCAGCACAGCCAGTGCTGCCTGTGTAATCTCAATCGTGTCCGAGGTCGGCATGGGCAGGATTCTGGTCTGCCCGTTGGAGTACTGAGGAAGGTCCTCCCGAAAACGGTTGCTCGACACGAAGACCGTCACGGCCGAAGTCAGCGAGTGCTGTCCCCGTAGCTTGTTGGCGCAGCTGGCCGCAAAACTGGCGACCGATGCCTGCAACGCATCATAGTCCGTGACCAAATTCCCGAAGCTCCGGCTGGTGCAGATGGTCTGCCGCTGCGCTACTTCCGAAGTATCAATGCACGGAATGCCGTTCAGTTCCTTCCACGTCTGCAGTCCCGGCTTAGTGAAGTGGCTGCGAACCCAACTTTCCTTCTTGTCGGCGAACTCCAAAGGTGTTTTGATGCCCAGGTAGTCCAGTTTGGCTAAGGTCTGTTTGCCGATTCCCCAGACATCCGCCAAATCAAAAAGCGCCAATGCCTTTCGTCTTTTATCCTCAGAATCAACCATACACACCGAGCGGTAACCTTTGTACTGTTTGGCAAACTTGCTGCCAATCTTTGCCAAAGTCTTGGTATGTGCAATTCCTACACTAACCGGGATGTCCGTATAGAGCCGGACTTTCTCCACCACTCCACGCATGTAGGCCTCCAAGTCATGATATTTCTCCAGACCATCCAGATAGAGGAAAGATTCATCAATCGAGTAGGTTTCCGAATGGGGCACAGCAGACCGCAGGATATTGTTCACCCTTTTCGACATGGCCGCGTAAAGCATCATGTTCGTAGAGAACAACTTCACCCCATAGTGCTGCACTATCTCCTTCTTCTTGAAGATTGGGTCTCCACGGCGCAGTCCCAGTGCCTTGGCTTCCGGAGTCAAGGCCACAATGCAGCCATCGTTGCAGGAAAGCACACAGACGGGCTTGCCGTTCAGTCCGGGATGGAAAACCTTCTCCACAGAACAGAAGAAGCTGTTACAATCAACCAATGCTATCATAAAGAATTATCAAAAGATAGGTTTATGGATGATATACGTCACGACTCCCCAAACACTGAAATCATCGCCCTCAGAGATTTCAATCTCGGGGTACTCGGGATTGGCCGGAACCAGCCAAAGGGTTCCTCCCTTCCTGCAAACCCGTTTCAGCGTATATTCTCCATTCAGTTCACAGACCGCAATCTGCTTTTCCGTAGGGTTCCGTTCACTCTTATCGACTATGATGATGTCGCCATCATGCACTCCAGCTTCAATCATCGAACGGCCCTGCACACGGATCAAATACGAAGAGTCCGGGTGTGGACACAGCATCTTCAACACCTCGATGTCCTGCGCCAGTTCATCGTTGTTCAAAGGAATGGGAAAACCGGCCACCACCTTCACATCAAAGAAAGGCAATGTCATCGGCTTGATACGGCTGGTAGGCATCACTTCTCCCAACTGCATCAAGGCTTCGTCTTCCTGCCTGCTTTTAGCTACTTCCATCTGCCGGATGATACATTCCTTGATGAAGTCCGTCTTGTTCTCCTGGCTGTCCAGATAGGCAGCCACTTCCTTATCGGCCCGGAAAGCATAGAGTTTACTGGTGCCATCTCCCTTAGGGCGACCTGCACCTGGTCTTTTACCTCCTCTGCCGGGTTTCTTGGGCTGGTTTTCCGCTTGATTTATCACTTGTTTTTCCTGATTATCCATGGTCTAAACACTATTTCAGCACAAAGATAATCAGTTTTCCGAATAATGTTATACGCTTTTCAGAAAATATATGAAAAGCGTATAACACCGCTTGCCTAATACACATTGACGACAGGCATCCGCTTCTCCCTTGCCTTGCGACAGGTATAGGCTGTGCCGCCCTTCGGCTTGCCGTCAAAGTAGGCTATCACACTGCTGGAATGCGACAGCATGTAGTCGTTCCGCTTGAAATAGCATCCGTTGAAGTAGCCTTCACTCAGATGCACCACATCGTCCGCCTTGGAAAGGATATAGGCATAGCGCTGCTGCTCCACCATGGACCAGGAAGCGCTCTGTCCCTTGAAGGGCACGACCGCTATTAGTTTCAGCATGGGGATGCTCAACTTAAGGGAAAGGACTTCCTCCGCTGCCATCATGTCGAAACCGAGCGCCATGCCGCAGTAGAACTTGCTCGCTCCTTGACGGATGACTTGCAGAACGGCTTCCTTCAGCCGTTCCCTTACTTGTTCTTGTTGGATGTGGGATATTTCTCTATGTCCGGTAAAGGCAACCGCCTTTGCCGTTACCTTTGTTTTCATTGTTCTATTGTCTGTCATTGTCAGTTTGTTGTTACTTTATAATGGGTCTTTGCCAAGAAGATGCCACTGAGAACGTGTGCGCCCAAGTTCTCCAATTGGTCGGAATAGGTAGCCCAAGTGATGCCGCGAGTGATTACATCGTCAAAAGTAACAATATTCTTGCCATTGAACCAAATTTCATCAAACTCGATGATGCTCACTTTGCGGATTTCCTTCTCCAGCTTGCGGTTCTCGTGGATGGCAAGGCGACCACCGGTTACCTTTACATGGTCGTAGCCGTTGATAGCTCCGGTCAGTTCGCAGACTCTCTCGCAAAATGCCTTGTAGCGGAGTTCGTTCTTCTCGGAGGTGGATGCCGGAACCGGAACGAAAACGATGTCCTTGCAATCATCGCCATACTGCTCCTTTAGGCTTGCTGCGGTCATTTGTGCCACTGCTTCAAAGCTTCGTCCGTCCTTGAAGTCATATACCATCTGTCTGTCAGACACTTCCTTTTCGCCGACGTTGCGGATGCGTTTCGGAAAATACTTGCAGAACCATGTCTGAGGTTTTTCCAACTGCTTCTTGAGGTGATTGTCCATGTGTACCATACGCTCTGATTTTTTTCCCTCTTGTTTTGCTGTTTTGCAGCTTGTCCGAAGGGATGTTTTTTGCTTTTCTCAGAGTGCTGGCAGCCACCAATTAGGCAAATTCAGGGCAGAAAATACGCTCAACTTGATTGAGGAAGATTTTCTGCAAGGGATTTGACGTTTGGTGGGGACAGCCATAGCTTTGCAAAAAAATATCCTCGTAGGCAAGATGAGAAAACGGTGAGCGGTCATTGCCTTCATACTTCACAGAGCCGGATATTCCTTGTTTCACTACTGCAATGTGCTTCTGCAACACCTTGCAGACATCCTATACTCCCTCTTCTACACCTGCATTTTCACTTGCGTAAATCCTCGCAAATGGATACCTTTATTTATAAGATGTGGGCATTTCCGCCTTGACAAGATAGCCACACCTTAGTTCGTTGAATGTCATATACTTCGATAAATCCATTAGCGTTGACAAACGTTGACAAGCGTTGACAGGAAATCCATCAACAGAAAAAATATAGCCACCGGTTGACAGCTTCCGCCTATCACTATCTATTCTCTTTTTTCTAAAGAAAAGAAAGATATTGATATACAGGAGGATTTGAAAGCGGCTGCAGGGCTTCCAGAGCGGTGTCACCCTGTCTTGCTTGTCACCATCCCAACTATACCGTCGGAAACTGCACAGGGTGTTTTTTGTGGTACACTCCCTCTCTCTGCCTTTTCTTGAATGAATGATGGATGAATGTTTATCTGACCTTTAGCAAGGGGTATCACAAAATCCCACAAAGTCACCCAAAATCCCACTTAGCCGACCGGATGAGCTATTGCCGTGCTGTGCCTTTCTTCGTAACTTTACACCATAAAACAACTGATTATGACCCACTTGAAGAACATACCGATAGCGATAGTTCCAGACCGGAAGTACAGCGTGAAGGAAGCCTGCCTTTTCCTCGGGGTTCACCGATGTACCATCTACGACTACATCAACCATCCCGAGCGACCTTTGCCTTTTATCCGGATCTACACCGATAAAAGGGGCATCCTCTTCCGGGGAAGCGACCTCATTGCCTACAAGGAGGCAGGTCTTCCAAGAAGAGGACGCAAGTTCAAGAACAGCCCTCGTGAATAGAGGACTGCCTTTGAACTTGCCTTCTTGCGGAACTCAGTTCCACTGGTTCCAGGGCAGACCTGCCAACACGGATTTGCCGTCCGCCTCGGCAAGCTGGCAAGCCAAGAGCCACGCATCGGTGCGGATGGCATCCATATCGTTCACGGCTTGCCGGAAACGGGAAGGTGCCACGGCACCCGACTGAACCATCCACTCCGAAGCACAGGTCTCCGGTTCGATGGCTTCCACGAAGGACTCAATCTCCTTCACCAGGTTACTTACCTTGCCGTCCTTCATTTCTGCCGTGAAGGTAAACGGCACACCGCTCAAGGTCTTCCGATGGAAGTCAAAGAAGAGCTTGCCTTCCTTGTACTGAGCGGAAGCAGTCCAACCGAGTTGGGCTGCGATACTGATTATATTTCCATTCCTCATATCTCAGACTAAACCTACTATTTGAGACCTGCCCAGTCCGTGACGGATAAGGCAGGTCATTTTGTTATCACTCCGTTCTAACACTCATTCACCCATTCTTGCAAGGAACTCCTGCAAACGGCTGTCACGCAACTTCTTTAGCGGCACCGGCTGGAAGTTCTCCTGCTGCCTAACTTGCAACTTGCCGAAGCCTTGTTTGGTCAAATCCAACTCAATGTCCGAAAGTTCATTCAATGAAATGTAGCCGTATTCATCCTCCATCAGTCCGATGACGATACCGAAGAGGATAGTGTCGTTTCCTTCCTTTTCGCCTTCAAGAATGAACCACCGCACGCCACCGAGCGCAAAGATGGCACGGCAAATTGCTTCCTTTCCCTTGCCGTCCTGGGAATAGAGAGGATAGCCTTTCAAGGCTTCCTCCAACTGTGTTGTCATAAATCTGCACATAATTGTATCATTTAAGTTGGTTACGTTTCCGATTCTTCTCCCTCTTGTGAAGCCCTTTAGAGCTTCTTGGTCGGGAAAACCGTTTTTTCGTGCCTTCTTACACTGCGGACACCAGGGGGAATAAGGCAAGTGTGAGGACAGAGAACTTTACGGAATACCCAATTTGGTGCAAATTGTGGAAGGCTGCCGGAAAGTTCTCCGCCCGAAAGCGTCAGCGGCACTTGACGTTTCTCCCGTCCGCAGTACCTTTGCACGCACAAAACGAGTTGACCAAGAAGTTCCAATGGTTTCCAAGACTTTCCCGACTAGGACTCCAAGGGAAAGTATTAGTTCTAATTGATTATCCCTGAAACATATTTCATATCAGCCTGTGCAACCCAATATCCCAACTATCTTGAAGGTATGCTTCCCGAAAACCGTTGCCGTTGTGAGAACCTACAAAGTGAAGCGAAGTGAAGCCTTGCAGGTTCTCTCTATGGCAACGGACTGGAGGTCCCACTTGTAACCAAAGCCTATCAGCCGTGCTTTGCTTGGTGTCATAGACACGGAGCAAACCGGATGGCATATCCTCCCCAAAAGGTCGTCACTTCCGGCATCGCATGAAATACGATAAGTCGGAAGTGGCGGCCAACATCCATGAGCCAGCAGCCAAAACCATTCGATGGCTCTACTTCCGCAAGCGTCAGCCTGCGTTCGGTAGAGCCATCGAACATGTTTCCGTTTGAAGACCAGCAGCACAACCTCATTGCCATTGTGAGAAACAGCTGAGTGGAGCGAAGTGAAACCCTGCTGCTTCTCTCTGTGGCAATGGACTGGAGTTTCCATTCGTAGCCCAAACCAATCAGCCGAGCTTAGCTTGGTGTCGCAGACATTGAGCAAACCGGATGGCATATCCTCCCCAAAAGGTCGTCACTTCCGGCATCGCATGCAATACGATTAGTCGGAAGTGGCGGCCAACATCTGTGCCATCAGTAAAAAATCTTGTTTTTATATATAAATCAGCGATAATGACAAGATAAATGGTTCTATATGCTGTTATAATAGCAATATTATCATTATATTTGCATTTAAAGTAAAAAGAATAATTAGAATGAGCGATATAAATCAAATAAAGATAGCACTAGTAAAAGCTAAAAAGACAAACAAATGGCTTGCGGAACAGTTGAACGTTAATCCAACAACTGTTTCTAAATGGTGTACAAATACATCACAGCCAAGTCTATATACATTAAAAAGGATTTCAGAGTTACTTAATGCGTCAGTAACAGAATTAGTTGTTTCTGAATAACCGAATAAGTTTATGGCAAAGAAAAGCAATTTTAAGTTCATAGACTTATTTGCTGGCTTGGGAGGTTTTCATCTAGCACTGTCTAAACTTGGAGGTGAATGCGTTTTTGCCAGTGAATTAAAAGATGATTTGCGTAGTTTATATAAAATAAATTATCATCTTAATGAAGATATAGCTGGTGACATTACACAGGTGGATTATACCACCATTCCCCAACATGATGTACTATGTGCAGGTTTCCCATGTCAGCCATTCAGTCAAGCAGGAAAACGTGAAGGCTTCAATGACAAAGAGCGAGGAAATTTGTTCAATGAGATTTGTGCAATTATAGAAGCACAAGGTGATAATCGCCCACGATACTTACTTCTTGAAAATGTGGCCAATTTAAAGGGACATGATAAAGGTAAGACTTGGGAAAGAATTGAAAGTAATTTGAACGATTTAGGATATGAAGTAGACGAAAAGATATTGTCTCCCCACCAATTTGGAATTGCCCAGCATCGCAAGCGTATTTACATCGTAGGCATTCGCAAAGATCAAGGAGGTTTGGAAGGATTCCATTTCCCTGAGCCTATGCCGTCAACTACATGCGATATTAGCTCTATAGTCGATGAAAATGATACGGATATCCAACCTCTTCGTCTAGAATCCTTGTCTCAACTAAAAGTATGGCAAGAGTTTGTGGATAAATGCCTGAAATACAATGGATCTGTTCCACGATTTCCAATATGGGCCATGGAATTCGGAGCTGACTACCCATATATAGAGAAAGCCCCAGCCTTTCTTGACAGAAACGAACTGGTGGGACATAAAGGTAAACTTGGGAAAAGAATCGATGGAGCAACATTCCAAGATTGTCTGGCCCAATTGCCAATATATGCTCAAACAGCAAGGTCTAAAGTGTTTCCTGATTGGAAAATCAAATATATAACACAAAACCGAAAATTTTATCAAGACAACAAAGAGTGGCTCGATAAATGGATAAGAAAGATAGCAAAATACGAAAACAGTCATATGAAACTGGAATGGAATTGTGGAAACGAAAAGGTTGATAATATAAAGAATACCATAGTACAGTTCAGAGCATCAGGAATAAGAGTGAAGTTGCCTACTTTTTCTCCTGCTCTTAATTTATGTGGGACACAAATTCCCATATTGCCATGGATAAAACTTCCTAAAAAATATGTTCCAGTATATCCACCTCATGAATTAAAGCGATATAGATTGACAGAAGAAGATGTAAAATATGGCAGATATTTATCTGTTCATGAAGCTGCAGCACTCCAGGGCATGGAGACTCTTAATTTTGACACATTGTCTAGAAGTAGATCATATGAAGCTTTAGGCAATGCTGTTAATACTCAAGTTGTTGAATTAATAGCTAAAAATCTCATAAAGATATAGAAGTATGCCAAGTGTTAGTATAGCAATACAACCTGATGTTTTCGATAGATTTTCAGACCTGAATTTCAAACCTTCACAAGCCTTAGCTGAGTTTGTGGACAATGCTATTCAGTCTTATTTGGACTTCAAAAATAATATGACGTTTAATACTAACGGCTACAAGTTAGTAATCGATATCGACATTGAATGGGGTAAGTCTTCTAACCATAAAACTTATGCAAAGAAGATAACCATCCGTGACAATGCCGCAGGTATTGCCATGGAAAAATTTAAAAACGCATTTGAGACCGGAAAAAGACCGGCATTCAATACCGGTCTTAACGAATATGGCATGGGAATGAAGACTGCTGCTTACTGGTTAAGCAAGAAATGGACTATTATATCTAAATCTTTTTCTGAAAGCATCGAAAGGACCTTGGATTTTGACGTGGATGATATTGTAAAGAATAGCAGAACAACCTTGGATTTTCAAGAGAAGCAAGTTCACGACAACATTCATTATACGATTGTATCACTAGAGGAACTTCATCAAAAGAACAATTTCACCATTAGAATGTTGCCTGCTATTAAGCAAGAACTGGCTAGTATCTATCGGGCGTTTTTGCGCAGGAACGAAATTCAAATCAATGTAAATCAAGAGGCTCTAGAATTTAAAGATCCCGAACTTTTAAATGCTCCATATTATGCAAATCCAAACGGGCAATCTGTAGAATGGAAGGTTCAAATTAGTAAGACACTTTTCGGAAAGGAAATTAATGGCTTTATCGGCATTCTCAAAAATATGTCTGAAAAGCAAAGCGGATTAGTAATCATGCGCAGAGGCAGGGTTATTGTGGGTGAATCAAAAGATCATTTGTATCATCCTGAAATCTTGTTTGGCTCATACAAGAATGGTTTTGTCTACAAAAGGCTCTATGGTGAAATAGAAATCAAAGGTTTTAGTGCATCATTCAACAAAAATGGCTTTTCCAATATGGACGACTTGGAGTCCATGCTGGACTTACTTAAGGAAAGATTGAAAGTTGACAATTATAGCCTAATCAAACAAGCAGATAAACTTAGGGTCAACAACTCACAAGGATCAACACAAAAAGTATCCATTCGTTGGAATTTCAATAACGGTGTCCCCACACAAGTGGATACTGTGAAGTTTAATAGCATCATTATCAAGCCGACTAATCCTAATAAAGAAGGTTTTGTGTTTAAAGGCTGGTTACCCGAAGTACAATCAACAGCTGTTGCAGATGCTGAATATACCGCTCAATGGGAAAAAAAATCAGAGACGAACCCGCCTGTGGCACCATCTGCACAAACCTATGAGGTATGTTGGGTATTGAACAATGGCATGCAGGATGTTATTGAAACTTACAATAGTGGTGAGAATTTAAATATTCTTGACCAACCTCACAAAGTAGGATATAAATTCGTAAATTGGACACCAACTCCTATAAACATAGTCAACAACAATGCAACATATACAGCTAAATGGGAAAAGATTGAAACCTCACCAAATACAAATGTAATCGCTGAGAGAATATTTTCTTTTGAAGGAAACAGTTACAAAATGCAATTGGTTCAATCCAATCCTAGCGCACCGCTGTTATCCATCAATATGGAAAAATTTGCAACAGAAGAAATCGTTGTCGGACTATTAAATATTAATTCTCTTCCTATTTCCAACAAGATTGCAATAAGTGAGGATGTAAAAAATATACTATTGTCCATAGCAATCGGTATGTTTGAAACCCAAATGAAAGGCGAAGACACTTGTGACGCATTAATGAAAAACATTAAGTAATCGATTATGGCAGAACAGATTATCATCAAGAAACCTTCTTCTATATTATCGAATGATATAGAACCATTGCAAACCGTTTTCTGCGGTACGCACATTCAAGAATTTCTGGATTACCAAAAGAATCATTCTGGGCTGAACGACGAAGGACTTATAAACCTTCGTAATTCGGCATGTGACATTCTTTCCTATTGTAATCCACATGACGCTGTTAAAAACCCACCTGCCACACACTTAGTGGTAGGGTATGTTCAAAGTGGTAAAACAATGTCATTTACATCTGTCATAAAACTGGCATTAGACAACAAATATAAGGTAATTATCGTTCTGGCTGGAATAACTACAAGTTTGCTCCGTCAAACTGACGACCGCCTTGGTGATGATTTGGCTTGCGGCTTAGACAAGAATTACAGATTTTTTAAACTGCACAAGAATCCTGATGCCAGCAAGGCTTCAGAAATCGCTCGCAACTTAAAATTGAAAAAATCCATTGTTGTTATTAATGTTCTAAAACATGCTGGACGCATTAGCAATGTAACAGATATTTTTCTGAATAAAGAAATTCAGGATCTATTGAAAAATGAAACTGTATTGATTATTGACGACGAGGCCGACCAAGCGTCTCTGAACAATTTTGGGAGAGTTAATTCCAAAAAAGAAAATAGTGACGAAAAAAAAATGTCGAGTACCTATGAAGCTATTTTCGACTTGAGAAATGTTTTACCCGGTAACTCCTATATTCAATATACGGCTACTCCACAGGCAAATATTCTAATTGATACAATGGATATGCTTTCTCCCAAAACACATACTCTCCTAAAACCAGGTAAAGGTTATTGTGGGGGCAAATTGTTCTTTGGCGTTGGGGAAGAAGGAAAGAGATTTAACGGTAATCTAGTTTTACAAATACCTGAAGATGAGGTATTCAATGCAAAACGAAACCCACTGCAAGAGATTCCTGATTCTCTCGAATATGCGCTTATGCTCCATATATGGGCAGTCATAATCAATACAAGAGTTTTGGAAAATACGTTTCAATTGTCTATGATGGTACATACCGATATCACCTTAGATTGGAACGCGCAATTTTATAAATGGATTAATGACGCTCTAACAGAATGGACCAAGGTTTTTGAATCGCCCGACTATAACGTTAAACGTTATAGATTAGAGGCTAGATTTAAAAAAGCATTCGATGAAGCCGTTAAGTTTTATCCGACAGAGTCGTTTAATTACCAATGTCTTAAGGAAGAATACATTCTTGAAATCCTGTGCGACACCCATGTCTATTTGATTACGGGTGAAACAAATGATATGGAAGAACTGGATTGGAAACAGTTTTCTTCCAACATCTTGGTTGGTGCCCAAATGCTGAACCGCGGCTTTACTGTTCAGAATCTAGCCACTACTTATATGCCTAGATATACACTGGGTACTACCAACGCCGATACAATTGAACAAAGATGCCGCTTTTTTGGTTACAAAGAAAAATACATCCAATCATGCCGTGTTTTTTTACCTCAGGTCTCTATAGACAATTATAAGCATTATATTGAAAGCGAAGAGGAATTGCGGAACATCATGAAAACCACGAAGTCGCTTGAAGCATGTGGACATAAAATTCTCTCATACCCAAAGCTAAAGCCAACACGATCTAATATACTGCCAATCAGCGTTGTAACTTCAAGCCTTACGGGTATGAAGGAGTTTACTCCATATAATAACATATCCATGATGGAGTACAACAGAGTATTGATTGATGCGTTCTTAGCAGAATTTTCTGAAATTACTCACCCCTTTGAACGGAATCAATACAAGTACTCAAACTATGACAAGAATAGTGATCGGGTTCACACATCCTTCAGAATAAAAGTAGAAGTAGCCATTAATCTACTGAAAAAGATACAATTGGGGAGCCCCAAGGATGTAAGAAGCAAAGGAGATACAATTAGATACCTTACGTATCTTCATGAAAGCAACTTAATTAGCAATGTGGAAGTAGTTAATATGTCTGAGGGTAAGTATAAAAGACGTTCCTTAGATATTCAGAATAGCCGGCTGATTAGTTCGAATGGAAACGAGTCTCATGTATTCAACGGACCGAGTAATTCAACCGATAAAAATCACTACCTCGGAGATAGATGCATGTATGTTGAAGACACACTAACCATTCAACTTCATCATTTGGCAATCGATAATATACCGGGTGTAAAAACGGTAGGTTTTGCCATATACTACCTAAATCCGGAAAAACCAGACGTGCCACTTAACAAAAACGATGC
>UMLG01006151.1_pt1 | contig 23581 bp, 19 predicted proteins | sample 1966511 | NCBI WGS metagenome assembly UMLG01 (sample SAMEA4836195, study PRJEB28245) | human gut metagenome | biome: gut microbiome; material: fecal sample | place: Denmark | collected 2008
AAGGAAACGCTGGTTGAAAGAATAAGGTATCAGGGATAGCAAGGCAGGCTAACAAAGATGCAATATTTCGCAGTTGTTTAACCTCGTATTTATTGTTATCGGATGTATTTTATGCATCATAAAGGATAAAGATAAACCGGTATGGTGATTGATATTGCTGGCACATGATGTCTTAGCCTGGAAAATTGATGATTCCGGCTTGACTTAATTTAACATCTCAAATATAATAATTGCATACATCAGAAAACGTTCACTCTTCACCGGATGAGTGGTTAAAGCGTCTGGGAGCAAATCGTAGGTGCAGTAATTTACACTGTAAGATTTGTTTCCGGGCGCTTATTTATTTTGGAGGATAGATGCAATATGAATAAGAAAAAAGAATTATTGGTACAGATTATGTGGGAGCTTGCGGGAAGCATCTTTTATGCAATAGGTATATATAACTTCGCCCTGCAGGCAGAGTTTCCTATGACAGGTTTTTCGGGTATTTCGATTATTTTATACCGGCTGTTTAATATTTCCATTGGTTTATCAACGGTCCTGCTTAATATTCCGGTTGCGATACTATGCTGCAAATTGTTGGGCAGGAAATTTTTTGTCAGCTCAATACGATGCATGCTTTTGTCTTCTTTTATTGTTGACTATGTTGCGCCGTTATTTCCGGTGTATCAGGGCGACAGACTGCTTGCGGCATTGTGCACAGGTGTATTTTGCGGAATAGGCTATGCCATGATTTATACAAGAAATTCTTCAACAGGAGGAGCTGATTTTATCATCATGGCTGTAAAAGCATTGCGGCCTCATTTATCGATGGGAAATATCTCTTTTCTTACTGATGTCGGAATTATTCTGGTTGGAGGACTTTTGTTTCGGGATATTGACGGAATGATTTACGGCATGATAGTGAATATACTGTCTGCGGTTGTTATTGATAAAATGATATATGGCATGAATTCAGGCAAAGTAGCCTTTATTGTCACAAAAAATGGAAAGAGAATATGCGATGTAATTGATGAATGCAGTCAGCGCGGAAGCACTATTCTTAAGGCGCAGGGAGGATATAAGCAGGACGATATTCAGGTGGTAATGTGTGCATGCAACAGTAAGGAAATGTACCAGGTGCGTAAATCCGTAAAAGATACAGACCCGGATTCTTTTATTGTGGTTGTTGAGTCTCATGAGGTGCACGGGGAGGGCTTTAAAATGACAAATATTGGAGAAGCGGAGAACTGAAACCTACCTGAAACAAATATAGTGTGAAGATTGTATATTAGCTTGAAAAAAGCTATACTAATATAGTGATGTAGCGGTTTTATGGCTGAAATTATATATTTGGGAGGTAATTACATGTTAGAAAACTGGATTAAACCACAAATTCCGGAGGAGGAAGAGCTGGATGAGCGCCTGCATGCAGCGCGCTCTAAGCTGTCTGTGCTTCAGATGCAGATTAAGGAGCATGGACTGCCTGTACTTGTGCTGTTTGAGGGCTGGGGTACTGCAGGAAAGGGCAGTGTGCTCGGTAAGGTAATCAAGAATATTGATCCGCGATTTTTCAAGGTCGCAACCATGGACGAGCCGACAGAGGAGGAAAGACGCAAGCCTTTTTTATATCGGTATTTTGTAAAGATTCCGGCAAAGGGGAAGCTTGAGTTTCTTGATTCGGGCTGGATGGATGAGGTAGTAAAGGATGTACTGCACGACAAGATAGGAGAGAAGGAATACAAGAAGAAAATTGAAAGCGTGAAGCGCTTCGAGCGACAGCTGACTGACAATGGTTATCTTGTTATGAAATTTTTCTTCCAAATCAGCCGGAAGGAACAAAAAAAGCGTATTGAGGTATTAAAGGAGAATAAGGATACCAGATGGCGTGTCAGTGGGGATGAAGACTGGCAGAATAAGCATTATGACAAGTGTATGCATGTGTTTGACAGATATCTGAATGATACAAATTCGCCTGCAGATCCTTGGTATATAGTTGATGCAAAGAATAGAAAATGGGCTGAGCTTCAGGTGCTGGAGACGCTGGTTAGTGGAATAGAGACAGCACTTAAAAACAGTAATCTTGCTGTGCCGCTGTTACAGAATGTGTTCCCGCTTGAGAAGATTCCAAAGCTTTCTGAGATATCACTTGATAAGAAACTATCTGAGGAAGAATACAAAAAGGAGCTCAAAAATCTGCAGTCTAAGCTTAGCGAGCTGCATAACAAGCTATACAGGCGAAAGATTCCTGTTGTCATAGCATATGAGGGCTGGGACGCGGCAGGAAAGGGTGGAAATATAAAGAGAATCACAGGGGCGCTGGATCCGAGAGGCTTTGAGGTGCATCCGATTGCAAGTCCGCTGCCAAACGAGAAAGCCAGACACTATCTGTGGAGATTTTGGAATCGTCTTCCTAAGACCGGGCATATAGCTATTTTTGACAGGACATGGTATGGCAGGGTTATGGTAGAAAGACTAGAGGGCTTTTGCAGCGAGAATGAATGGCAGCGTGCTTACAATGAGATTAATGAATTTGAAAAGGAGCTGTCAGACTGGGGTGCTGTCATCATAAAGTTCTGGGTGCAGATTGATAAGGATACACAGCTGGCTCGATTTGAGGAACGCCAGAATACTCCGGAAAAGCAATGGAAGATTACCGATGAGGACTGGAGAAACAGAGAAAAATGGGATCTGTATGAGACTGCTGTAAATGAGATGCTAAAGAAAACCAATACCACATACGCACCATGGCATGTGCTTGAGTCAAACGACAAGAAATATGCGAGAATCAAGGCTCTTAAGATTGTGATTGATGCGATTGAAGCTGCTTTGGATAATAAAACAAATAAAAAGTAAAAACAGATGTATATAAACAGAGATATGTAAAAAAGAAGCCGGAATAAATCCGGCTTCTTTTAAAGTGTTGGTAAATTAATTTGGGTACAAAAAATGCGCCTCCAGGGGCTCGAACCCTGCACACCCTGATTAAGAGTCAGGTGCTCTACCAAATGAGCTAGAAGCGCAAACATCTGTGTGAATATCTGTGTCACACGGACAAATGATATTATACACAGGGTTTTACAAAAATGCAAGTACTTTTTTTTGAAAAATTTAAAAAATTATAAAAAAGACTTTAAAACACTAAGTACTCCGTTTTCCCAGTAAGGCGCACAGGTGTGTTTTGCGGCTGAGATAACTTCTTGGCGGGCATTTGACACGGCGTAGCTTATACCGGCATTTTGAAGCATCTCAATATCATTCAGATTGTCACCGAAACAGCATACTTCGTCCGGAAGCAGGTCGAATTTGTCTATTAGGTATGAGAGTGCAGTCCATTTGCTGACACCCTTTGCGTTGCAGTCTACCCATTCCTTGCCGGCGGCTGCCAGGTGAGCTTTTTTATTCCATGCCGGAATGAAAACCGGTGTACACAGCTCTTCACATTTGTCGGGATGAAAGACAGTGAATTTGATGATGTCATTTCTGTCAAGCCTTGTGATGTCATCAACCTCACGCATCTCAAAGCCGTATGAATCACGAAGCAGGTGAAAGACTGGGCTGCCACCATCCTCTGCAAAGCAGAAATCAGGAGTAGCAGCAAAGTAATCGCATGCAGGAAGCTCATCGCGGACCATCCGGCACATGCCCTTCCATATATCCTCGTCCATAGGATAGGTTTTTAGGATTTCCTTTGGAGTGCGCACGACTGTTCCTCCGTCTGTTATATACAAAAGCTTGTGCTTTATCGGAGCAAACAGCTTAAATTCGCTTGAAAACTGTCTGCCGGAACAGACTACAAATATTATTCCTTTGTCTATGAGCCTGTCGATGACAGACATGTACTCAGGATCTATGAGCAGTGTGCCGTCCTTTACAAGTGTTCCGTCTATATCTGTTGCTATTAGTTTTATCATTATTTATCTCCCGGGCATATATCTTTTGAATATTCAACTATATCATTATAAGAAATTATAATCTCATATGCAAGGGACTTATAGTGTATTTATTACTGTTTGTGAAAGAAAAAAACAGAATATATTGAAAGTTTCCTGCTCATATTGTATCATAGTAATACTGGCTTCATCTTCAATGCGTTGAAGCAATGAAAACTAAGGGGACGATATTTACTATGATAGTAGCACTTATTGAAAAAGTTTATTCTTTCTTGTGGGGAGATCTGATACACATTCCACTGCCCGGCGGTGGGAGCGTGGGAATCTCACTGCTCATAATTCTTTTGATTCCGACAGGAATTTATTTCACTGTAAGGACAAGACTTTTACCAATCAGAATGTTTCCGGACATGATAAAGGCGCTGACAGGTAAAAAGGAAAATAAGGACAGCCTGTCCACGTTCCAGACACTCATTGTCTCTACGGCGACGAGAGTGGGCATGGGTAATCTGGTTGGTGTTGTGGCTGCCATATCAGTGGGAGGCGCAGGTGCGGTTTTCTGGATGTGGATAACAGCCATTATAGGTTCATCCACGGCTTTTGTGGAGGCTACACTGGCACAGCTTCACAAGGAGCCGGATCCATTGTACTCAGGCTATCGTGGAGGTCCGGCGTATTACATACACCATTACTTTGAGGATAAATCAGGCAAAAAGAAAAAACATGTTATTATAGCTGTTTTGTTTGCTATATCCGGACTGATCTGCTGGTGTGGCATAAGTCAGGTGATCAGCAATTCTGTCACATCATCCTTTGAAAATGCATTTGGTGTACCACCTATTTATACTACAATAATTCTGGTGGCAGTGGCTGCTGTAATAGTGCTTAGGAAAAATGCTACGGTAAAGGTGCTTGACATAGTTGTTCCTATCATGGCGGTGTGCTATTTTGCCATAACCATTTTTATCATAATTAAAAATATAGGCATGATGCCATCGGTTTTTTCAAGGATATTTGAGGAAGCCTTCGGTATCAGGCAGGTGGCTGCGGGAGGCTTTGGAGCGGTGCTCATGAACGGTGTAAAGAGAGGTCTTTTTTCAAATGAGGCAGGCTCAGGCTCAGCTCCATGCGCTGCAGCGGCGGCAGAGTGCGATACTCCTGTAAAGGCAGGACTGACGCAGGCGCTCGGTGTATTTATAGATACGATAGTGATTTGCAGCTGTACGGCAATGATCATGCTCACTGCACCGGAGAATATAGTGGCAGGGAAAGAGGGCATGGATTTATTACAGTCAGCTATGAGGTATCATCTTGGAGATTTTGGAGTTATTTTTATAGCAGTCACATTGTTTTTATTCAGCTTTTCCACCTTCCTTGGTATACTTTTTTATGCAAGGAGTAATGTTGCGTACCTGTTTGGGGATAACTGGATTTCACAGACCATGTACAAGGTGCTGGCTCTTGTTATGCTGTTTGTAGGCGGTATCGCGGCATACACATTTGTCTGGGATCTCGGAGATGTAGGAATCGGCCTTATGACTATATTCAATACAGGTATTCTCTATCTGATGGGTGGACAGGCAATAAAGGAGCTGCGAGTCTTTGAGGAGAGTAATAAAGCACAAAGCAATGGTCAATGCTCACAGCAGGGTGATAACGTAACGCAATAACAATAGGAGATATATAAATATGAAAAGAGAATCATTTAAATCACGTCTGGGATTTATACTGGTAAGTGCAGGATGCGCTATAGGCATAGGCAATGTATGGCGTTTTCCGTATGTGACAGGTCAAAACGGTGGCGGTATTTTTGTACTGTTTTACCTTATATTTCTGGTATGCATGGGACTTCCGGTGCTTACGATGGAGCTTGCTGTAGGCCGAGCCAGCAGAAAAAGTGCTGTGATGAGCTACAAGGCTCTTGAAAAAGAGGGCAGTAAATGGCATATTCACGGATGGATAGCCATGCTTGGCTGCTACATGCTCATGATGTATTACACAACAGTCTCAGGCTGGATGGTTGCGTATTTCTTTAAATTCCTAAAGGGAGATTTTACATCAGGCATGAATACTGATGACACGGCAGCTGCATTTGGAAACATGCTTGCAGACCCCAAGCAGATGGCTTTCTGGATGATAGTTACGGTTGTGCTTGGCTTTTTGGTGTGCAGCCGTGGTCTGCAGAATGGGCTTGAGAAAATCAGTAAATTTATGATGAGTGCTCTGCTTTTGCTTATCATTGTCCTTGCGGTGCACAGTATCACACTTTCAGGGGCTTTGGAAGGAGTGAAATTCTATCTTGTTCCAAATCTGGATGCAGTCTCTGAAATTGGAATAAAGAATGTAATAACAGCAGCCATGAATCAGGCGTTTTTTACGCTGAGTCTGGGTGTGGCCGCAATGGAGATATTCGGCAGCTATATGGGAAAGGACTGCACTCTTGCAGGTGAGGGTGCCAAAATATGTGCTCTTGATACATTTGTAGCTATAATGTCAGGCCTTATCATTTTCCCGGCTTGCTTCAGCTATGGGGTGGAGGTAGACGCAGGACCAAGCCTTATCTTTATCACTTTGCCAAATGTGTTTGTAAATATGCAGGGAGGCCGCATATGGGGCTGTCTTTTCTTCTTGTTTATGACCTTTGCCAGCTTTTCAACCGTTATTGCGGTATTTGAGAATATTATGTCGTTTGCCATTGATATGTTTGGCTGGTCCAGAAACAAGGCTGCGCTAATAAATGGTGTGATAATACTTATTGCAAGTATGCCGTGTGTACTTGGATACAATGTGTGGGGTAATCTGCACCTCATAGGAGGAAGGGATGTGCTTGACAGCGAGGACTTTATGGTAAGCAATCTGCTTCTCCCGATTGGCTCACTGGTTTATCTGCTTTTTTGTGTGACAAAGTGGGGCTGGGGCTTTGATAAGTATATAGATGAGGCAAATACAGGATCAGGACTTAAGATTTCAAGGAAGCTTAAGCCGTATTTTCAGTTCATACTGCCGCTTTTAATTTTGTTTATTTTTATACAGGGATTGATATAGTTATGTAGTTTTTGAAAATCAGACAGGAGAGTGTAAAATATGTTAGACCAGAATACCTTTATAGAGACAGTGCAGAGCGTGGCCGAGATTATCAGGACATCAGCGGAGCCGATAGGCAGAGATGAAATCATGTCTTATTTTAAGGATATGGAGCTTAATAAAGCGCAGGAGGATATGGTATTTGAATTTCTCATCACACCACATGAGCAGGAGAATGAGAGTGCAGGTGATTATGAGGATGAACCACAGGACGAATTACATGGGGATGAATCGTCTGAAAATGCTGCATTGAATAATGTAATTTACTCAGAAGGCGATTCGATGGATGCCATAGCCGGCGGGAAGAATGATAAAGAAAAGCAGGATAATGAAGTTCAGCCTGAAATAGACGAGGACAGCCTCATCCCGGATTCACCTATGTTTAGGATGTATCTAGAGGAGCTTGAGGAGATACCTGATTACACAAAGGCAGAGCAGGACGACATGTACAAAAAGCTGCTCGCAGGTGATGAGAGTGTGATACACACTATATCAAATTTCTGGCTCAAAAGTGTGCTTGCCATGGCAAAGAAGCTTGCTGTTACATCAGAGGGCTTTGAGGATGTAGTACAGGAGGGAAACATGGGACTTTTCATGTGTCTTACTGAGCTCTGCGGCTGCGGGGATGAGATAGATGTGGAAAAAGAGCTTTTGGATGCCATAGAGGAGTCTATGAAAGAGTGTATCAGGGAGCAGACCGGTGAGGATGAGAGCGAGAATACTGTGGTAGGAAAGGTTTCATTAGTAAACCGTGCAGTGGAGAAACTAAAATCCGATAAGGGGTTCGAGCCGAGTCTTAGTGAGCTTTCAGGCTACACCGGCGTGGATGAGGAGGAGCTTGAAAAGCTTCTTGAGCTTATCAAAAAGGCTGATGTGGAGAAAAATAAACAGGACAGTAAATAATCTGTGGCATTTGTAGATTTGTGTCATATATTAAACCATACCTGAATATATGAAAGGATGGAAAATATATGGCACGATTTACTAATCAGGCACAGCTTCGTTATGGCAACAATGTAGCCAATTCAAATATAGCAGTCGGAGAAATACTGGAGGTGCTTTCTGCTACGAAAACAGCAGTCAAAAACACCTACAATCAAAACGATACAATAACCTATGTGGTGAGCATCGTAAACTCCGGAAATACCGCGATAAACGGTCTGACACTTTCTGACAATCTAGGTGCTTATACCTTTAACACCAACACTCTTGTACCATTAACCTATGTGAATAACACCGCAAAATACTATACAAACGGCACACTCCAGGCAGCGCCTGCAGTAACCCAGGGGCCGCCTCTTAGCATCACAGGCATAAGTGTCCCGGCAGGTGGCAATGCAACTGTCATCTATGAGGCAGCGTTAAATGAGTATGCTCCTCTTGGCACAGAGGCATCTGTCACAAACACCGCTACAGTTAGCGGCACCGGAATCACTCCGGTCACAGCAACAGAGACAGTAAATGCCGAGGCTGCACCAAATCTTGCAATTACTAAGTCAGTAAGCCCTGTTCCTGTGACGGAAAACGGTACACTGACCTATACCTTCAGGATTCAAAACTACGGAAGCGTTGCGGCAACCAATACCACAGGCGTGGTTATAACAGACACATTTGCTCCGGTTTTAAACAATCTTACAGCCGCATTAAACGGCACAGCCTGGACTGCAGCTACAGATTACACTTACAATGAGGCGACAGGCACATTTTCGAGCACGGCAGGTGCAATCACTGTTCCGGCTGCAACCTATACACAGGATAGCACAACAGGAGCGTGGGTTGTCACACCGGGTGAGAGCACACTTGTCATCACCGGAACAGTGTAGCGGCAGAGATGATTAATTTTAAGAATTGTTTAATTTAAGTGATAAAAGTTGAAATATTGATACTAAATATGTAAAATATATATAGCTATTTATGAATAAGATGATGAAGATGATCATCGGCAGTTTAAAATGATTAACCGGGGGATAAGACAAATGAATAATGCACAGTTAGTGATAGACGAAGTAAAAAAGGCAGTAAAGGGCAAGGATGATTGTATCATCAAGGCATTTGCTGCCTTTTTGGCAGGTGGACATATACTGCTTGAGGATGTGCCGGGAGTGGGAAAGACTACGCTTGCAGTAGCTTTTTCAAGGGCGATGGCGCTTGTGAATCACAGGGTACAGTTCACTCCGGATGTGCTGCCTGCTGATATACTTGGATTTTCAATGTATCAGAAGCAGACCGGGGAGTTTGTGTACCGCGAGGGAGCCGTGATGTGTAATCTGTTTCTGGCAGATGAGATTAACAGAACAAGTCCCAAAACACAGTCTGCGCTCTTGGAGGTTATGGAGGAAGGAAATGTCACTGTGGATGGAATAAGCAGGAAGGTCCCGGAGCCGTTTATAGTAATGGCCACTCAAAATCCAAAGGGCAGCGCCGGTACACAGCTGTTGCCGGAGTCACAGCTTGACAGGTTTATGATATGTATGAGCATGGGATATCCTTCACATGATGCAGAGGTGGATATCGCAAAGGGCAAAAGTGTGAAGGCTGATGAGTATACGATAAAGCCTGTTATGAATGCACAGGGACTTGTTGAGATGCAGGGAGAGGTTGAGCAGGTGTTTATACATGACAGTATTTACTCGTACATTGTGGATCTGGTTGATGCGACAAGGACAAGTCCGTACATTGAGCTGGGAGTGAGTCCGAGAGGTACGATTGCGTGTGTTAGGATGGCAAAGGCATATGCGTATCTGAGTGGGCGAAGCTATGTCATACCATCTGATGTGGTTTCTGTATTTGCGGATGTGACAAAGCACAGAATCGTGCTAAATACCAAGGCGAGAGTATCACATGTATCAGAGCTTTCAGTGATAGATGAGATACTAAAGGCTGTTAAACAGCCGACAACTTATGTGAAAAAGGCAGGTAATCGTGATTAGTTTTTTGATAGGAATAATTACTGCGACAATAGTTTTTTATATGTCGATGATATACGGTAATGCTGCACTGGCACTGCTTGGCTGCTTTATGTGTGTGTTTATGGTGCTGACATTTATAGCATTGCTTGTAAAAGTGCACCGGGCAGTGGCAGCTATAAACATTCCGATAGCTATCGCCACACAGGGCGAGAGTATCAGGGTGAGTCTTTCCTGCCGGCTGAAGGAGGCAGGCTTCGATGGTGTTAAATACCGTGTAACGGTGAAAAATAATTTATCCGGCGAAAAAAGTACAAAATGGCTGTCAGGAGGCAGTGATTTTTTGTACAGCGTGAACCTATGCGGCAATTATGAATTTGAGCTTGTAAGGATAAAGCTATATGATTTTTCAAGGCTTTTTTATGTCACGAAAAGAGTTAAAAAATATGCAAATGTTGAGGTGATGCCGCAGATTGATGAGATTCCTGTGAGGATAACGGACAGAGTGAGAAATTTCTTTGGGGATTCTGATATATATGATGATTTAAGACCGGGATATGATCCGTCGGAGCTGTTTGATGTCAGAGAGTTTCAAAACGGTGACAGGCTGCAGAGTGTGCACTGGAAGCTTTCTGCAAGGACTGATGAGCTGATGGTAAAGGAGAACAGCCTGCCAAAGGCATGTGCGGTGGCCATAGTAGCAGATTTAAGGGGAATAAAGAAGGGCAGACAGGCGGATGCTTTTATGAAGCTTCTTGTCTCGCTTTCTTTTTCGCTTATGGATCAAAAATGCTCTCATTATGTGGCGTGGTATGATACCGCCATAAACGATATTGTGAGAGCCAGAGTGGATGACGAGGAGGGCTTTTACATATTTTTGAACAGTTTTCTTAAAATAAAGCCGGATACAAAAAATGATGCGCTTTTTTTGTATGAGGAAAAGTACCGGGCAGAAAAGCTTGTGTGTCTGCTTAGCGTGGACGGAAGACTTCAGATAAAAAGGGGAGAGGAGATAGTTGGCAGAGCGGATGAAAAAAACGAGATTGTCATTTAGGAAAAGCAGATGGCAGAGATCTGATACAAATGAGATAAAGCCTGATTATAATAATGTATTTACAGTGCTTGGTGTCCTGCTTACTGAGCTTGCCAATGCAGCTGCAGCAGTACTTCTTACGGTGTGTGCAGTGTCTGTTGTGAATACGACCGTTTCACATGTGAGATGCCCATATTATGTGTATGTGTGGCTGTTTATTTTTTCGGTGATAAGCGGCTTTATAAACAGGCTTACATCGCTTGACACAAGAAAATGGGTGCGCCATGCGATAAATACGGGGCTGCTGCTTGTATTTTTGCTTGGAGTGTTTATTGCAAACTGGCAGGCTGCAGAGCATATAAAAGACGGCTTTTTGTATGTAAAGGGCAGGTATCTTGAGATAATAAATGTGTACTATGGCACTTCATTTGTCTGTCCAAAGGGCGATAAAGCCTTTGCGGGGGCATTTGTTGGCTTTGTATCGTTTATAGTTATGCTTTTGCTGGTGACACTGGCGGTTCAAATTAAAAGAAGACGCATGCTCACATTATTTCCAACGCTTCTGCTTGCGGTACAGCTGTGCATAGGCAAAAGCCCAAGTGTCAGCGAGGTTGTTATGCTCACGCTGTGTACACTCTGGTGTCTTATCGCAGATGGCAACGCACGCACAGTGGCAGGATATGATGTAAATGGCAGTGAACATGGCAATGATGTTTTTAGGATAGCACAGGCGTTTTTATATATGGCGGCAGTGTCAGCAATACTTTTTATATGTGTATTTTCGTTTAAACCTCTTGCTGATACACTTGCCGATAAAAAGCCGCAGATGCTTGCCTTTCAAAAAGATTTGGAGGGCAGCGTAAAATCATTCTTCAGCGTGGGGATTGATTTACAGGATGGCACGGTTAGTAATCACTATCCAAGCTACAGTGAAAAAACAGTGATGACGGTAGAAGCAAAGGCAGGAGTACCTTCTAATATTTATCTGAGAAGCTTCTACGGTGATACCTATGAGAATGGCAGATGGATTAAAAAGTCTGATTTTTCCGGGATGGAAAAAGAGTATCATGATGCTTCAAGGATGACAGTCTGGCAGACTACAATCGGATTAGCAACGCTGCTTGATGGTTATTATGATGATGAGACCAATCCGGCCACCGAAAAGTATACAATCACGATGGAGAAGCTTTCCACCAAATACGCCTATTTACCGTACTGTATAGACCCATACAGTATAGATGCCAAGGGTGATATAGATTTTGACGAAGACTTTTTTATCACAAAGGATAAAGGGTCAAAGACTATCGAGGTGTCGGCGTGTCCCGGCTTTTTCGATGGTAGTCTGGAAACGTCCAGCCTTGAGCCCGAGCAGCCTCTTGAGGTCAACAATGATTTCTATGCGGCATACAATAATTATGTAATGGAAAACTATACTGCAAAGCAGGGTGGTGACGGGATTGTTGCGGAAGATGCAAAGTGGCTTCTTAGGACAGGACAGCTCACAAGCAATATGATGTACACAGGCTATATAAGAGAAAATGATGCCAACAGGATTGCGGCAGCACAACTGGTGCAGCAGTTTCTGACATCGAAAGCTTTTAAGTACAGCAAAAATCCTCCCTCCACAGGCGGTAAGGATGTGGTTGAAAATTTTCTCTCAAATAGCAGACAGGGCTTTTGTGTGCATTTTGCATCGGCTGGCACGATGATACTCAGACAGATGGGCGTTCCATGCCGTTATGTAAGCGGATATTGTGCAAAGGAGGACAGCTTCAAATCCGGTGAAAATGATGAGGATATATGTGAGGTGAAGGATTCGCAGTCGCATGCCTGGGTTGAAATATATCTGGATGATTTCGGATGGATTCCGGTGGAGATGACACCGGGATATTTTGAGTATGTGACAGGTGAGAATCCGTTTGACTATATTGGAGTCAACGGAAAGAAAACAAACACCGGTGCTGCTTATAATGATAGTGAGCATATGAATGATACTGCGGCAGATGAAGATAAAGCAGATGAAGCTGCAGCAAATGAAGATACAGAAAATACAGATTCAGAAAATGATGACAAAGCAAAAGATGATACATCAAAAGCTGTAGCAAACAGTACATCAGGTGATGGCAGTGAGAATGCTTATGGTTCACAGTCAGGTGCTGATAAACGCACAGACACTCATAGCTCAAAAACAGGACTTCATATACCACCGGCGATTTTAAAAATCGTACTCTGTGTGATTTTTCTGACTGCACTTATAGCCGCCATAGTTTACATCAAAAGGCGAAGAAACATTTTGTGGGAAACAAGACTTGCAAAAAGGGTGAAAAAAGGCCGTTACAGCAGGGCAGCAATAATGATAAACAACCGCATCTACAAAGGACTGGGACATCCTTCAAAAAACAGGACAGATGAGCTTTATCTGGCTAACCTGAAGGAAAAATACTGCGGACCGGATTATTGCGGAATCCACTGGGATGAGTACATGTGCATCATACAAAAGGCTGTGTACTCATCAGAGGGTATCACAGGTGAAGAATGCTTTATGGTGATGGAAATATGGAGGCGTCTGGAGAAAAAAGATATTAGACATAATTCACAAAAAAACATGTATAAAAACAGCATGATTAACAAAAAATAAATTCGTGGAGAAATTGTGTTGAAATGATAAAGCTTCTGTGATATAAACTTAAACAGACGTGTTACTTTTAGGGAGGCATTTGTCGTACATAACTTTTAACAGGGTTAGTGTATGATAGGTGCCTCCTTTTTTGTCGCTGGAGCAATAAAAGACTTACAGGTGCAAATCAATACATACCCAGCATTTATAGGAGGAAAAGCTCATGAAAGACAAAATTTTTGGTGTCCTGCAGAGAGTAGGACGAAGCTTCATGCTTCCAATTGCAATCCTTCCGGTAGCAGGCTTGCTGTTAGGACTCGGAAGCTCATTCACCAACACCACAACAATTGAGACCTATGGTTTACAGTGGCTGCTCGGAGATAAGACTATACTCCATGCACTTCTTGTAATCATGAATGCGGTCGGAAGTGCCATATTCGATAACCTTCCGCTCATTTTTGCGGTCGGAGTAGCAATCGGAATGGCAAAGAAGGAAAAAGAGGTGTCAGCACTTTCAGCAGTCATAGCATACTTTGTTATGAATGTATCAATCAATGCGATGCTCAAGATTTCCGGAAAAATCCTTGCAGACGGAAGCATTGCTAAGGATGTGCTTGATGGAACCATCACATCAGTATGTGGTATCCAGTCGCTGCAGATGGGCGTGTTTGGCGGAATTATCGTAGGACTTGGAGTGGCAGCACTGCACAACCGTTTCTACAAGATTGAGCTGCCGAATGCATTGTCATTTTTCGGTGGAACAAGATTTGTGCCTATCATCTCAACCGTGGCATATCTGTTTGTAGGAATCCTAATGTATTTTATCTGGCCTACTGTGCAGAACGGAATCTATGCACTCGGCGGAGTGGTGACAGGAACAGGATATTTCGGAACACTTCTCTTTGGTATTATAAAGAGAGCTCTTATTCCATTCGGACTGCACCATGTATTTTACATGCCGTTCTGGCAGACAGCAGTCGGTGGAACAATGGAGGTTGCAGGACATATGGTTGAGGGTGGACAGAACATCTTCTTCGCACAGCTTGCAGACTCTGCAAACATCACACATTTCAGTGCCGATGCCACAAGATATTTCTCCGGAGAGTTCATTTTTATGATTTTCGGACTTCCGGGAGCAGCGCTTGCAATGTATAAATGTGCAAAGCCGGAAAAGAAAAAACAGGCAGGAAGCCTTTTACTTTCTGCAACACTTGCATGTATGTTTACAGGAATCACAGAGCCTCTTGAGTTCTCATTCCTTTTCGTAGCACCGGCTCTCTTTGCAGTACAGGTAGTGCTCGCAGGAAGCGCATACATGATAGCACATATTTTAAACATCGCGGTAGGACTTACTTTCTCAGGCGGACTGCTTGATTTCTTCCTGTTTGGTATATTGCAGGGCAATGAAAAGACAAGCTGGATGCTCGTGATTCCGGCGGGAATAGTATATTTCTTACTGTATTACTTTATTTTCAGCTTCCTTATAAAGAAGTTTGATTTCAAGACTCCGGGCCGTGAGGATGATGATACAGAGACAAAGCTCTACACCAAGGCAGATGTAAATGCAAAAAAAGCTGCCAAGGACACAAAAACTTCTGACGACAAAGCGACTGTAGACGAGCTCTCACAGACCATATCACGAGGTCTCGGCGGTAAAGTCAATATCTCAGATGTGGACTGCTGTGCGACAAGGCTTCGTATCACAGTAATTGACCCTGACAAGGTAAACGATGCGCTTCTTAAATCAACAGGAGCATCAGGAGTCGTACACAAGGGACAGGGCGTACAGATTATCTATGGACCGAGAGTAACGGTAATAAAGTCTGACCTCGAGGATTATCTTGCAAGTGTGACAGAGGAACACTTCGAGGATGACGCAGCAGAAAATAATACAGCAGTTGCAGATGAAGCAAAGAACGAAAATGCAGCTTCGACTACTGATTCAAATACAGGGGCATCAAACACAGCTTCTGACAAAGCGCAGGAATCTGCCGACATCAAAGAGCCGACAAGCACAGTCATAATCTCAAGCCCTATGACAGGAGTAGCAGCAGACCTTTCAACAGCGCCGGATGAGGCATTTGCCAGCAAAATGATGGGTGATGGAGCGGTAGTCACACCTGAGGAGGGAGTCGTTGTAGCACCTGAGGATGGAACGGTTTTATTCGTTTTTGATACAAAGCATGCTTTGGGATTTACAACCGACTCAGGAATTGGTATGATAATCCATGTAGGAATCGATACAGTAAAGCTCGAGGGTAAAGGCTTTGACGTACAGGTTGAGGCAGGACAGAAGGTGAAGAAGGGCGATGTGCTCATGAAGCTTGACCTTGACTACTTAAAGGCGAACGCACCATCAGTTACAACTCCTGTCATCTGCACAGAGCTAAAAGATAATCAGAAAATCCGCCTCATCACAGACGGACCGATTAAGGCGGGGGAGCCTCTCTACGCAGTTGACACCTACGAGAAGTAATTCATACATCATGATAATTGAATTGTCCGGTTATGTTAATAATAAATAGTTCGTATAAATTATCAGGAGTACATTAATAAATGTCAGGGGAATGATATGTACAGAATCACAAAGGTCTTAAATCACAATACAGTGCTTGCGGTAAAGGATAAGAGCGCAAGAGAATATCTTATAGTCGGAAAGGGTGTGGGTTTTGGAAAGAAAATTACACAGTCTGTCGAGCCGACGGAAGAGGATTCACTGTATGAGCTGACCCAGACAAGGGACAGAGGTCCGGCAAAGGACATAGTAAAATCCATCGAGCCGGAGTATCTTGAGATTGCAAACACACTGCTCGATAATGCAGAGCATGAGTTTGGACATATAGACAGAAGCATATTGTTTCCTATGGCAGATCATATAGCATTTGCTGTAAAGCGTATGGAAAACAAAGAACAGATCAGCAATCCTTTAAACGACGACATCCGTGTGATGTTTTATAGGGAGTACAAGATAGCTGAGAATATACGCCATATACTAAAGGATAAAAAACAAATTGATATAATTGATGATGAGATTGGCTACATTACTCTTCATATTCATACATCCTTAAACAATTCAAAGGTATCGGATGCCATGGAGATGGCGGCAGCAGTTCGAAAATGCGCCACATTTATAGAGGAAAAGATTGGAAAGCACATAGATGTCACTACTATGGCATACAACCGCCTCATGAACCATATCCGCCACATGGTATCAAGAGCCGCGACCGGAGAAAAATTAAAGGTTGATCTCAATCAGTTTATCGAGAAAAATTATCCGGAGTCATTCGCACTGGCAGGTGATATATGTAAGGAGCTTGGAAAGGACTTAAATCATGAGTTTTTGGACAATGAGACAGGCTACCTTGCCATACATATCGAGCAGATTAAGTGTGATGAGATGGTAAGTGAATAAAAAATGTGAAAACCTTCCTGCACATTAGGTTATGTGTGGGGAGGTTTTTTCGTGAAAAAGTACTGTGATGGAAGAAATGAATGGGGATTTGCGTGAGAAAATGAATATAACAAATGGGGATTTGCGTAAAATATCAGTTTACACGAGTGGGGATTCGGGATATAATAGTAACAAAGAGGTGATTTTTATATGGAAAGACATGTATTTAAACGTAAAATTTATAATGAAATACTTGAATGGAAAATCAACCGAAGCGACAAATATGCCCTTCTTGTGAAAGGTGCCAGGCGAACCGGCAAGTCGACGATTGTTGAAGAATTTGCTAAAAATGAATTTAAATCATATATCCTGATTGATTTTGCGCATACAAGCAAGGATATTATTGCTTTATTTGATGACACATATGAGCTTGATTTCTTCTTTTTACAGCTACAGCAGTTAACCGGTGTGAGATTATATGAAAATGAATCCGTTATAATATTTGATGAGGTCCAGCTTTTGCCAAAAGCAAGACAGGCAATCAAGTATCTTGTTGCTGATGGCCGATATAAATATATAGAAACAGGTTCATTGATTTCGATAAAAAAGAATACGATGGATATATTAATACCAAGTGAAGAGCATAAGATATCTATGTATCCTATGGATTTTGAAGAGTTTTTGTGGGCAATAGATGACGAAATCACAGCAGAGACGATTAAACTACTTTTAAAAAATAAAAAAGCAGCAGGAAATGCGATGCATAGAAATTTGATGCGTAAATTTAGACTGTATATGCTAATCGGAGGAATGCCTCAGGCTATTGAAGCTTATCTGGAACATAATAATCTTCAGATTGTGGATGAAACGAAAAGGGAGATTGTTGAGTTATATGAAGAGGATTTTACAAAAATAGATGGAACCGGACTGGCAGGAGATATATATGATGCAATTCCGGCAAGTCTTAGTAAAAATGCATCAAGATATGTGTTGTCAAAAGCGAGAGAAGGGGTACGTGCAAAACAAGTGAGAGAGATATTACCTGATATACTCAGCTCATATACTGTAAATATTGCATATCATGCAAACAACCCCGGGGGTGGAATGTCTCTGGAAAAGGATATAGACAGATACAAGCTATTTACATCAGATGTTGGACTGTTTATTACGCTTGCATTTAAGGATAAAAAATATACGGATAATATAATCTATAATAAGCTGTTGTCAGACAAGCTGGAAGCAAACCTGGGATATGTTTATGAAAATGCGGTAGCACAGATGTTGACAGCAAAAGGAAACAATCTTTTTTATTACACAATGAAAAGTGAAACTTCAAATCATTTGTACGAGATAGATTTCCTGCTATCAAATGGAACTAAAATTAATCCTATTGAAGTGAAATCCGGAAATTACAGAGAGCATAAATCATTGAATGCATTTTGTGACAAATTTAGCAGTCGCATCAGAGAAAAATATGTTGTTCATACAAAGGACTATAAATGGGAGAATGGGATAAACTATTTGCCTGTGTATATGATACCATTTATTGAAGAATAAAGGATTTGTTTTAGCGCTAACGTAAAATTTTACTCGGATAATGAAAATTAAAATTAGAGAACACCTAACTTTGTGATAAAGTATTTAAGGCTGACAACCAAAATACAAACAAAGGAAAGGTGTTCTCCATGTATAACAGTATAAAATATTTTGAAGAAAAATGCATTAAAAAATTTGAAAAATTAGAAGATGAGTTTTATAAGGAGCCGGAAAAACTGGCTGAATATGTTCTGGGATTGACAGAAGAACTGCATAACCTAGGATTAAGAATGATTCAGGAATCTTTGGAAGAAATTAATCAGATGCTTCGAAAGAGCCCCAAACGATTACAACACTGGGTTGTTGAATCTCACGATACAAAACAACTGATCACATCTCTGGGAACTGTCACATTTGCAAAAACGCTATTCACAAACAAAGAGACAGGTGAAAGTGAATACCTTTTAGATCGAATAATTGGCCTTGAGAAACATGAACGAATCACAGAAGATGCCCAGGCCAGAATGCTAAAAGAAGCTGTACAGACCTCGTATAGACGAGGAGGGGAAGAGACCAGTCTGACCACAGAAGTCAAAAAGCAGACTGTAAAAAATAAAATTCACGCACTAGAATTCCCCAAAAACAATGAGAAGCCAGTGAAGAAAAAGGTTGTGGAATATCTCTATATTGAGGCAGATGAAGATCATGCATCACTTCAGTTCAGAGAGAAAAAAGGCGATTTAATTGAAAACGAGAATCATCGGAAAAACAACTGTCTGATAACAAAACTTGTCTATGTTCATGAGGGAATTGAAAAAGAAGCACCAAAAAGTAAACGACAAAAACTTATAAATCCACACTATTTTTGTGGAACCAGTTATGAAGAAAACAACACAGAATTTTGGGATGAGATATATGAATATATCAGTAATCATTACGACCTTGATAAAGTCAAAAAAATATATTTAAGTTCAGATGGTGGAGCATGGATTAAATCCGGAATGAAAAGAATTGCAGGAATCACATATGTGCTTGATGAATTTCACCTTGAAAAGTATCTGACTAAACTGACCAGCCACATGAAGGACAGCAAGGAGGATGCACTAGATGAGTTGCGAACAGCAATCAGGAGTAAAACAAAACATGATTTTGAGGAAATAGTAGATAGAATAGAAAGCTGTCTGGAGGACGAAGCAGGATTAAAACGAATTGCTATAGCAAAAGAATATATACTATCGAATTGGATGGCAGCCAAGCTGCGTCTAAGGCATCAAAACGGGGTAAAAGGAAGCAGCACTGAAGGTCATGTAAGTCATGTGCTGTCCAGCAGAATGAGTTCAAGACCAATGGGATGGAGTATCAAAGTAGCAACAAAGATGGCAAAACTTAGAGCATACGAACTCAATAGAGGGGATATGCTGGAGTTGATAAGATACCAGAAAAGAAACCTCCCCAAAGCAGCTGGAGCTGAATACGAAATTTTAAGCAGTACAGAGATAATCAAATCAGAAAAAAACAGACATGGGGAATTAGGAAAATATGTAGAAAATATCAATCATAGTATTTCATTACAAAACAGAAAAATCGTATACTTCAATTCACATATTTGGGGGTTGTAAAAAGAGCACATGAAATGAGAAAGAGACTTATTTCATGTGATTATAAATAAGGGCATAGCCCAAAATGAATAAGCAAGAGTTTGTCCGGAAGGAAAACCCGGGCTTGCTTTGGGTACGCAAAAGAGGTATATTAAATCCACAAGTCATTGCTTGATATTTTATCAACACATCGTGGGTGAACTCTGCACCATTATTTCCGAAGGTAAATTTACGCAATCTGTTTTAGCTGAAAGTGTTGATAAAATTGTACGAAATACGTAAAATAATGGTACGAAGAAAGGAAGTAGCAAAATCATTGTTTGGAATATTGCCAAAGGAGGCAGATATAGAAGCTGCAAAAGCAGAAAGGCTGGGTGAAAAATAGATGCGGTTGTTGAAAAGCTTAATGATGAGTATGTTAAAATTATGTACAAATCTTCCTTAATGTGGTACACTACATAGTTGTATCAACAAACATCCGATACACAAAATACATATGAAATCAATTTAAAGGAGATATATATACCATGAAACTCGGCATCGTCGGACTTCCGAACGTCGGAAAGTCTACATTATTCAACTCACTCACAAAGGCAGGAGCGCTTTCAGCAAACTATCCTTTTGCTACAATCGACCCAAACGTAGGTATTGTTTCAGTGCCTGACGAGAGAATCGTAAAGCTCGGAGAGCTCTATCACACAAAGAAGGTTACACCTGCAACAATCGAATTTGTTGATATCGCAGGTCTTGTGAAGGGAGCCAGTAAAGGTGAGGGACTTGGAAACCAGTTCCTTGCAAATATCCGTGAGGTAGATGCAATCGTGCACGTAGTGCGCTGCTTTGAGGATACAAACATTATCCATGTAGATGGCTCTGTAGATCCTGCAAGAGATATCGAGACAATCAATCTTGAGCTTATTTTCTCGGATGTTGAGATTCTCGACAGGCGAATTGCAAAGATTGCAAAGCAGGCGAGAATGGACAAGACACTTGCAAAGGAGCTTGAGCTTGTTGAGGCAGTAAAGGCTCATCTTGAGGACGGAAAGATGGCCAGAACCTTTGAAGTGCCTGATGATGAGGATGCACAGCTTTGGTTCAAGGGATATAATCTCCTTACAGCAAAGCCTACCATCTACGCAGCAAACGTATCAGAGGACGACCTCGCAGATGACGGCGCAAGTAATCCGCACGTTGCAAAGGTAAGAGAGATGGCAAAGGAAGAGGGCGCAGAGGTATTTGTTATCTGTGCACAGATTGAGCAGGAGCTTGCAGATCTTGATGAGGATGAAAAGAAGGAGTACCTTGAGGATTTAGGTGTTGAGTCAAGCGGCCTTGATAAGCTTGTAGCAGCAAGCTATTCACTTCTCGGACTGATTTCATTCCTCACAGCAGGAGAGGATGAGTGCCGTGCATGGACTATAAAGAAGGGCACAAAGGCACCACAGGCGGCCGGCAAGATACATACTGATTTCGAGCGTGGCTTTATCAAGGCAGAGGTAGTCAACTATCAGGATCTTCTCGACAACGGAAGCCTTGCAGCCGCAAGAGAAAAGGGTATCGTAGGCATGGAAGGAAAAGAGTACGTTGTTAAGGATGGAGATGTAATTCTCTTCAGATTTAATGTATAATTTTATAAATAAAACGCTTTTATAAGCACAAAATCAAAAAGAAACGCATAAGATAGACCAAGGGAGGTCTGTTTTATGCGTTTTCTGGATTTATGCGAAAAAGAGGTTGTGAGCGTGGAGGAGGGCAGGTTCATCGGACATGTGCGGGATTTGGAGTTTGACCCGGTCTGTGGCAAAATCTGCGCGATTATCGTGCCGGGACCGGGAAAATATATGGGAATATTCTGCAGGGATTATGAATATTGTATTCCATGGGTTAAGATTGTGAAGATTGGACCCGATATAATATTGGTAAATATATGTGAGTCTGATATGAGGCGCAAGCTGTTATAAAGGGAAACTATTCAGTGACATTGATAACAAAAAAGTGCTAAGAAAGTTAAAATCAGTACAAAACATATTGACAACAAAAATTAGTATAGATATACTAAATTGTGTATAGGTCTTTTTAAATACAGATGATGATTTGAAATATTATAATGATGGACAAAGATATTTTTGCCATTCATATTATATGATATCTACGGAGGGTACAGCATGAAGTGTCCATTTTGCAGTAGTGACAACACAAGGGTAATAGACTCAAGACCGGCTGATGACAACAGCTCTATCAGGCGCAGAAGGCTGTGCGATGATTGCGGCAAGCGTTTCACTACATATGAGAAGGTGGAGACGATTCCCTTAATCGTTATAAAAAAGGATAACAACAGAGAGCAGTATGACCGCTCCAAGATTGAAAAGGGCGTGCTTCTTGCGTGTCACAAGAGACCTATTTCAGCAGACACAATCTCAAAGCTTGTAGATGAGGTCGAGATAGAAATATTTGCCAGAGAGGAAAAGGAAATTTCCACATCACTCATCGGAGAGCTGATTATGGACAGATTAAAGGACCTTGATGCGGTAGCATATGTGAGATTTGCGTCGGTTTACAGAGAGTTTAAGGATGTCAATACCTTTATGACAGAGCTTAAAAAGATGCTTGACACCAAATAGTGTTTAGGCAGCAGGATTTATTTAGAACAGGACAGGAAGGTGCGTATGAACATTTCCGGTATTCGCCCGAGCGAAGGTTTTTATTCATACAATTCCATAAGGTTAAACGAGCTTAGAAACAGCCAGATTATGAGGTCGAAGCAGGCAGTGGATGACACAGCCTCACAGCAGGCTTTTGCTGATGATACGGCTGATTATGAGGCTGCAAGGGCAAGGCAGAGCTTTACCTCGCTTGATTATGCAAAGACATATGATTCCAATGCGAGCTATGAGCTTAAGGGTGCTGACAGTGATATCAGCACACTTGATGTCGCAAAGGCTGTATCCGATTTAGACAAGGATAAGGTATTGCAGCAGTATCAGCGTTTTGTTGGCAGTGCGGATGGCACCGTTATGCAGCAGGCAGCATTGAATGAACAGATTAACAGGGAGACAGAGAATTTTATACTATGAGTTTTTTATACCCGGGAGAGTACATTGACTCGACATACAGCATAGATTTTGATAAATTATATAAGGAGGGCTACAGGGGCATTATTTTTGATATTGACAACACCCTTGTGACTCATGGTTCGCCTGCTGATGAGCGGGCGATTGCTTTGTTTAAGCACCTTAAGGAGCTTGGTTTTTCGTGCCTTGTGCTCTCAAACAACAAAGAGCCGCGTGTGAAGAGCTTTGCTAAGCAGGTTGGGATAAAGTATATCTACAAGGCAGGAAAGCCAAAGCCGTCCGGCTATCGTGCTGCGATGGAGAGGCTTGGCACAGATACGAAAAACACTCTTTTTGTGGGAGATCAGATATTTACAGATATCATCGGAGCTAATCTTACGGGCATCAGATCAATACTTGTAGCACCTATTGACCCGCATGAGGAGATACAGATTGTGCTTAAGCGCTTTATTGAAAAGCCTGTAATTGCATGC
>UMLG01064274.1_pt1 | contig 23040 bp, 19 predicted proteins | sample 1966511 | NCBI WGS metagenome assembly UMLG01 (sample SAMEA4836195, study PRJEB28245) | human gut metagenome | biome: gut microbiome; material: fecal sample | place: Denmark | collected 2008
CGCCGGTTTCAACAAGATCTTCTGGCGCCTTGGCGGCGCGCTTACCCGCCTGCCGGCACTTCTCAAATCCATTTAAAAAAATAGGATCCGGCAGATCATCTGCCGGAATCTAAGGCAGACGATAAAGTCGGCTGCGGACGGCACGCCCATGTTGCCGTGTGCCGCATGAAAATAAGTATGTAAAAGAAAAGCAGAGCCTTCAAAACGCTCTGCTTTTTGCATTACTGGAGGTTTTCCCCTTTCTTTTTTCTGTTTTGCTGCGCGATCTGCTGTTCCTTATAGAAAACATTTGCTTTCATATATACCATGATAATATCGTGTATATGCTCAAACAGTTCGCCTTCTTTATACTGCAGGGAAACGATTCTTTCATCATCGTCAATACACAGCGGCCCTTTTTCATAATCGTTAAATGTGGGCATAATAGAATAGGATTCTTTTGTTTTCACAAGGGAGATCAGCGTCAGATCAGCGGTTGCGTTTACAAAGCCTTTCTTTTTTGTGTATTTTTCTATTGTGGAAATATTGCTCTCATCGTTGTGCTTTTTGGTAAAGCAGGCGTCAAACACCTTTTCAATAAAATCCTCCGCCTGCTTGGCGCTGTAGGGCGCTTTAAGCAGCAAAACCGTATCAATATCCGCAATGCCGTATTTTTCGCTTTCCCCGCAGGGAATGCCAATCAGGTTTTCATCCTTATCTACATAAAGAGAAATCGTTGAAAAATCAAAATCCATAAGATCACCATTCTTTTTAAATCTTATTGTTCATCATAGCATACTTCGTTGAAAAAAACAATATTTTGTGCTAAGATATGTGCAAAGGAAAATTCATTGCTGGAAACAGGTGGTACGATGAAAAAAGTTTTGATAACCGGCGGCGCAACCGGAATCGGCAGTGCGTGCGCCCGTCTTTTTGCCGAAAAGGGCTATGATGTTTTTATCACTTGCCATGAATCAGAGCCGGATCTGGATTGCGTAACTCCGATTCCGTGTGATCTTAGAAAAGAAGAGGATATCAAAGCGCTGTTTTCCAAATTCAAAACGCTGGATGTGCTGATAAACAATGCCGGCGTCAGTCTGATCAAAATGATTAATGACACGAATTTTGAAGATTATGAAGAACTGATGTCCGTTAATGCGCGGGCTGTGTATTTCTGCTGTAAAGAGGCGGCAAATCTTATGCTGAAAGTGCACAGCGGCGCCATCATCAATATCGCTTCCATGTGGGGCGAAACTGGCGCGTCGTGCGAAACACTTTATTCCATGAGCAAGGCGGCGGTCATCGGGCTTACCAAGGCGCTGGCAAAAGAACTGGCGCCAAGCGGAATTACGGTAAACAGTGTTTCTCCCGGCATTATTGATACAAGAATGAACGCCCGGTTCAGTGAGCGGGAACTGGTGCAGGAAGTGCCGCTCGGCAAACTCGGCTCCACATATGATGTTGCTGAAACCGTCTTTTTCCTTGCCGGCAGTTCGTATATCACCGGGCAGGATATTTCTGTCAGCGGCGGCATCGTAATTTGATTGTAACACTTTTCTTTGCTTTTCATAGTATGACTTAGAAAAGCGAAGGGAGGTACGATCATGGGTTGCGGTTGTAACAACGGCTGCGGCGGAACTTCTTGGGTTATCATCCTTATCATAATCCTGCTCCTCTGCGGCGGCTTCGGCAATTGCGGTTATTCCAACAACAACGACTGCGGTTGCGGTTGCTGAGTAAATGAGTACCAAACGGTGCGCCCGGTTTTCCGGGCGCATTTTTGTTTGCCGCTTTTTGACTTTGAGCCAGTTTTTTTGACCATTGAAGCAAATATGTTTGACCTTTCTCTTGAAATGTTAAAGCGTAAATTTTTTAAAATTTGATGAAAAAATCTTAGAAAAAAACTGCGCCATCAGAAAAAAACGGCGCTGTTAAGCCAAAAACGGGCAAATTATTTTTTTAAAAAATTTTTGTAAAAACTCTTGACTTTCTTTGACCTTTGTGATAATATGAATTCAGAAAGTCAAGGAAAGTCAAAGTCAAAAGCAATAAATCCGCTTTGACAAAACAAAAGGCTTATCAATAAAGAAGGAAGTGATCAGGTGTGAATATGTCCGATGCCATTGCCGGCATGATCCTGGATATGTTTGATGATGATAATCCCACCATCCGGATCAGAAGAAATGACCTCGCGTCACAACTCGGGTGCGTGCCGAGCCAGATAAATTATGTGATCACCTCGCGCTTTACTCCGGAACAGGGCTATCGAATCGAAAGCCGCCGGGGCGGCGGAGGATGTATCTACATTACACGCGCGAATTCAAAAAATTCCGCTATCATGGCGCTGATCAACAGCGTTGGGGATTCAATAGATGAGCGCTCTGCAAAAGCCAATATTTATAATCTCAACTATCAGAATCTGATTGATGATAAAAGCGCCAAGATCCTGAGCGCGGCTGTGGCGGATTCCAATTTTAAAGAATTGCCGCAGAATACCAGAGACGCCGTGCGCGCAAGGCAGTTTAAAAAAATGCTTCTTGCGTATATCGGCTGACGGTAAATCGATGAAATGTAAATTTTTTCTTTGGAAAGGATTGAATTTATTATGAAATGTCAACATTGTAATCAGAATGAAGCAACCACTTATTTTAAACAGAATATAAACGGCCATGTTACCGAAATGCATCTTTGCGAGGATTGCGCCAGGGAACTCGGCGTTATGAATGAGTTCAACCCGGAAAATTTCTTTGCCGATACGTTCCTTGGCAATCTGCTCGGCGCCGGTATCCCGGCAATGAATATTCTTTCCGGTGTGGACAGATGCGAAACCTGCGGCTCCACGTTTAACGATATCGTAAACAACGGGCTTGTTGGATGCGCGGACTGCTATTCCAAGTTCGCCGATCGCCTTGAGCCGTCCATCTTCAAACTGCACGGCAACGCAAGCCATGTGGGCAAGAATATTACCTACACGGAAGTTCCCGATAAAGAAGAGACGAAAGCCGAAAAAACTCAACCGCAGCCGAAGAGCGAACTGGAAAAACTGCAGGCAGATCTTCAGCAGGCGATTAAAGATCAAAGGTTTGAGGACGCGGCTGTTCTCAGGGATAAAATAAAGGAAATGACCGGGGAGGATAAATAAATGAGCAAATGGTACAGCCTTGGCGGAGCAGATAATGATGTGATCCTGTATTCCAAAGTCAGGCTCGCAAGGAATCTGAGCGATACACCTTTTAAAAACAAACTGAGCCCGGAGATTAAACGCAGCACGGTAAAAAAACTGTATGCCTGCGTTAAAAACTCCGAACTTGCCGGCGAATTTGAACTGATAGATCTTGCAAATCAAAGTAACGCGCAGGCGGCGGCATATGCCGAGCGGCAGATGATCAGCCCGGAATTTGCGCGGGAAAAGGGCGCGTTCCTCACAACGGAGGATGAAAGCGTTACCATCATGCTTTGCGAGGAAGATCATATCCGCATCAGCGCCTTTGCAAGCGGGCTGGAGGTTGAAAAGGCTTACCGAAAGGCGGATAAGATTGATGATGTTTTTTTGAAAAATCTTTCTATCGCCTTTGATGAAAAACTCGGATTTTTAACTGCAAGCCCCATCAATCTCGGAACGGGTTTGAAGATCTCCGTCGGGCTGCACCTGCCCGCAATTAAGGAAAACGGCTCCATCGGCAGGCTTTCCTCCCTTGTGGGCAAACTCGGGCTCACCCTTCGGCCGCTCTACGGCGAGGGCAGTCCTTTCTACCAGCTCACCAATCATGTTACCCTTGGCATAACGGAAAAAGAGGCGATGGATAATATTGCGTCCGTTGCGCTCCAGATCGCGATGCAGGAAAGAAATTTAAGGGCAACCATGAAAAACAGTGAGTTTTGGGAGGATAAACTTTACAGAAGTATGGGCACACTGAAAATGGCAAGGCGTTTAAGCTATGCCGAGTTCATTGCCCTTGCTTCAGATATCAGACTCGGCGCTGCGCTCGGCTATTTCGATTGCGATATAAATAAGATAACCGCCATGATCCATACTATGGCGGACGGCAATGTTTTAACCGCGCACGGCAGCGAGGAAACCCCGGAGTCTGTTCAGAAACTCCGGGCACAGGATGTCAGAAATCTGTCGGTCTGAATATTTGCAAAAACGGTTGCGGCTTCTTTGTATTCGGATCAAACCGGCAGCGGATATCTTTATTCCGGCAATTTAAGGAGGAATAAATTATGTACAGGTTTAACAGTTTTACACAAAAAGCAAATGATGTTTTAAATCTTGCAATCAAAGCGGCTGAAAATTTCGGCCACACTTATATTGGCACAGAGCATATCCTGATCGGAGTGCTTAAGGAAAACACAAGTTACGGTGCGGAACTTCTTGCTGAAAAAGGCGTAACGCTGGAAAAGGTAGAAGATCTTATCAAAGAAAGTACCGGTGTGGGCAATCCCACAGCGCTGTCTCCGAATGATTTTACACCTACGGCAAAACGCGTGCTGGAAGTCAGTTTCCAGCTTGCACGGGGCATGAGAAATTCATTCGTCGGCACGGAACATCTGCTTCTTGCCCTGCTTAGGGAAAGTGATTCCGGCGCAGTTAAATTGCTCAGTGCCTGTGATGTGGATGCAGAGGCGTTCACCGAAGAACTTGTGAATGATCTTGCAAGGCCGAATGCGGAATTCAGAGGCTCCAAAAACAGCAAGAAGGGCAAGAGCAACACGCCCACACTGGATGAGTTCGGCACAGATCTTACCGAAAAAGCGCGCAACGGCGGCATAGACCCCGTTATCGGCAGGGAAAAGGAAATTGAAAGAGTCATTCAGATCCTTTCCAGAAGAACCAAAAACAATCCTTGCCTGATCGGTGAACCCGGCGTCGGCAAAACGGCGATTGCAGAGGGGCTGGCGTTAAAGATCGTTAAGGATGAAGTGCCCGAACTTCTTGCGGGCAAAAAGATCGTTGCGCTTGATCTGACTTCTATGGTCGCCGGTACAAAATACAGGGGCGATTTTGAAGAGCGTATCAAAAAAGCAATGGATGAAGTTAAAAACGCCAAAAATGTGATTTTGTTCATTGATGAGGTGCACACTCTGATCGGCGCCGGCGCTGCCGAAGGCGCAGTGGACGCCGCAAATATTCTGAAACCGGCGCTTGCCAGAGGCGAGATCCAGGTGATCGGCGCCACCACCATTGATGAATACAGAAAGAATATTGAAAAGGACGCTGCCCTTGAACGCCGCTTCCAGAGTGTTATGGTGGGCGAGCCGACCGAGGACGAAACCGTAGAGATCTTAAAAGGCCTGCGTGATAAATATGAAGCGCACCACAAAGTAAAGATCCCGGATGAGGCGATCGAATCCGCTGTGAAAATGAGTTCCCGCTATATTGCGGATAGATTTTTGCCGGATAAAGCGATTGATCTGATTGATGAAGCGGCTTCACGCGTAAGGCTTAAAGCCTTTACGGCGCCGCCGAATCTAAAGAGCATGGAGCAGGAGATCAAACGCTTAGAGCAGGAAAAAGCTTCTGCCGTAAAGAGTCAGGATTTTGAGAACGCCGCCAAAATCAGGGATAAGGAAAAGAGTTTGCAGACCCTGCTGGATGAGGAAAAGGATAAGTGGAAGAACCGTTCCGGCAAAGATATCAAGGTTGTAACAACCGAAGATATCGCGAATGTGGTTTCCTCCTGGTCCGGCATTCCCGTTACACAGCTTACAAAAGAGGAGTCGGAACGGCTGCTCAATATGGAAAATATCCTCCACGAAAGGATCGTTGGGCAGGATAAAGCCGTTTCCGCTGTTGCCAAAGCGATCCGCCGCGGCAGGGTAGGCATCAAGAATCCAAACCGGCCGCTTGGTTCGTTTATCTTTCTTGGCCCCACCGGCGTAGGTAAAACCGAACTCTGTAAATCCCTTGCCGAGGCGATGTTCGGTTCGGAGGATGCGATCATAAAACTGGATATGAGCGAGTATATGGAAAAGCATACCGTGTCCAAACTGATCGGTTCGCCTCCGGGATATGTGGGATTTGAAGAGGGCGGTCAGTTAACTGAAAAGATCAGAAGAAAACCATATTCCGTTGTTCTTTTCGATGAGATTGAAAAGGCGCATCCGGATGTGTTCAATATGCTCCTTCAAATTCTTGAGGATGGCGTGCTTACAGATTCCAGAGGCAGAAAAGTATCTTTCAAAAACGCCATTATCATTATGACGTCCAATGTCGGCGCCTCCAAGATCACCGGAAATAACGCTTCTCTCGGATTCGGCGAAAACAGTGACGAAAACAAAAATATCGAAGAACTGGTTATGGAAGATTTGAAACGCACGTTTAAGCCGGAATTCCTGAACAGGATCGATGAAATCATTGTTTTCAACCGCCTGAAGAAAGAGGATATTCAGGAGATCGCAAAGCGTATGCTCAAATCTCTGGATAAACGCCTTGCGGAGATGGATATTGAACTTTCGTTTACGGATGATGCCATCAGCGCGATCGCCGATGCAGGATTTGATGATGTTTACGGCGCACGACCCCTTCGCCGTGCCATCCAGCAAAAGATAGAGGATCCGCTTTCAGAACGCATGCTGGAGAAAAAAGTGGTTCCCGGCGGAACTTACGTTGCCGATTTTAAAGACGGTAAGTTCACTTTTGAAAACGCTGAGGACAGTAAAGTGTCAGCGGAAAAAGAAACGGCTGAAACCGCCGAGTAATATAGGGCCACCTGTAAAGTCAAGCAACTTTACAGGTGGCTTTTTTGTATTATAGATGTGTAATTTTGCATGAAAAATGTGTTTTTTTTGTATAAGATATTTACTTGCCGAAAATAAAATGGTACATTAAGATTATATAGTTTATTAGTTTTATTTAAGGGGTGTAAGAAATGAAAAGAATTCTATCGTTAATCCTGTCCATATGCGTGGTGATAGCGGGACTGCCTATGACGGTATACGCCGCAAGCAGCACTCCTGAGATCTCGCTTGACGAGTTCTCGGTGCAACTGAACGCCTTAACAGAAGAATATGACAGCGAATATATACCTGAGATCACAGTAGAGGACGGCAGTGAGTTCTGCCATGTCGGCGGCGAGGCAGTACCGCTTTCTGTTGAAAACGAAGAGACAGCAACTGTTACAAAAGATAATTTTGAGATACCGACTGATGGACTTAAAGAGTATGAAATATTACCAGAAGAAGAATCCAGAATATCAACTTTTTCCGTTAATGACATTTCTTCAAATACCCTTGATAAGGAATCTGCCGAGGATATGGGCTTTGAAGTTGATATTGATGATGATACTGTAACACTTTCTAAGCCTTATCAAACACAAAGACTAATCGTTAAATCAAAGTATGATATTGACCCGCTTGATTCAGTCGCAGTCGTTGAGGGATATAACGATTTGCATATTGTTCAGTTTGACAACGAGGAAAGCGCAAAGGCGGCTCAAGAGTATTACAAAAATCAGAATCGAATAGAATATGCCGAACCCGACCTTGTTGTTTCCGCCGCTGAATATGACGAGGTAGAAACCACTGCCGCGGATGACGATATGGGTATCAACTATGGTAATCACCTTTCCTGGGGCAGTGAGGCAATCGGCGTGGATGATTACATCGACTATCTGCCGTCTGTTGACGAATTGCCCGAGATCGTTGTCGGAATACTTGACAGCGGCATAGATTATGACCACGAGTTCCTGAAAAACAGAGTCATTCGCTCTAACTACAATATCAGTTCATCGGGAAATGAGAACGATGAAAAGGACGATGACGGCCACGGTTCTCATGTTGCCGGAATAGTGGTAGACAATTCTACTTCCAATGTAAAGGTAAAAGGATATAAAGTACTTGATAGTGAAGGCTATGGTACAATAAGCAAAGTTGCGCTCGCTTTGGAATATGCTATAACCGATGGAGTTAATGTAATAAACATGAGTCTCGGCGTAAAAGGCGAGAGCAAAGAAATGGAAGAAGCAGTAAACTCTGCTACCGACGCGGGAATTGTTGTATGTGTTTCAGCGGGAAACAGTGGTGCAGAAGCCGCGAAATACACACCTGCGGGAATAGAAAACTGCATAACCGTTTCCGCAATTGATAAATATGATGAGAAACCCATATGGGCTAACTGGGGCAATATGGTTGATATTGTTGCTCCCGGTGTGTCTGTATACAGTACATATATGGATAACGGATATGAAACTTTAAGCGGAACATCTATGTCGTGTCCATTCGTAGTGGCGGCATCGGCATTATTGTTATCAAAGAATCCATCTTTAAATTCAGATGAAGTCTGTGGACTACTCGAAGATAACGGGCGTGTCTGGACGAATGATGATCAGCATATCGACAGCCTTTACGGCAAAATGGCTCTGTATATCGGCACAATAACAGAATATAATCAGGATAGAGCGACTCCGCCTGAATTCACCGTGGAAAGCGGCAGATATTCAGACAGCGTTACGATCGAGATCACTTGCAGTGATCCGGATGCTGAAATTTATTATACACTGGACGGTTCCAGAGCATCAAAAGCAACAGGCATTCTTTATACAGGTCCAATAGTTATAGACAAGGTAACAAGGGTTCATGCCTGCGCTTATTCAGGTGACAAACTGAAGAGTCTGCAGGTGGTTGCTGATTATTATATAACCGTAACCGACCCTGAGGAAAACTTTGTTATAGACACAAACGGTATCATCACGGAATACAACGGTAACAATAACTACCTCACTATCCCTGATACTATAGACGGTATTGTTGTTACAGGTATCGGAAAGCGAGTGTTCAGTGCGTCCGATTTGGTTATGATAAAACTTCCTGATACATTAACATATGTTGGAGAAGGCGGATTCCAGGGCTGCGGTGACCTTAAATCAGTATACTGCAATAATCTGAAAGTCGTTGAAACACGGGGATTTTATTTATGCCGTGAGATGGATACCATTGACCTTGCCCAACTTGAGGAGGTAGGAGAATATGCTTTCAGCCATTGTACATCCATACCTGCACTGTATAACGAAAAATTAACTACTATAAACAAATGTTCATTTAACAGTTTAAATAATGCGATTTATATTGACCTTCCAAATGTAACTTCAGTGGAACTCATGGGCTTGTGGTCATTACAAAATGCTGAATATGTTAATCTGCCGAAAGTAAAGACTTTGGGTAAAAGTGCATTATCACATATGTATATGCTTGAATCGATTGACCTGCCAGAACTTACCGAAATTACCGGTGATTATTGTTTTAATTTTTCAAGGAACTTAAAAGAATTTTACGCACCCAAATTAACAAATTTACCTAATTATACTTTCGAATATTCCACTATTGAATACTTAGAGCTTCCAAGTGTTGTTGAATTAGGCAATTATATTTTTTCCACAAGTAATATTAAATCAATAAAATTAGAAGGGGTTACCGAGATTTCCTCAAATGCTTTTGGGGATTGCAGTCACCTTGAATCCGTATATCTGCCTTCGGTAAAAACCATGGTGAATCATACATTTGGTGATACGGATTCAATTAAAACAGTCTTTGCGCCTAATCTTGAAAGCGTTGAACATTTACCTGAATGCGATGGATTAACGATTTATCTTTCTGATAAGTTTATTTCCACAACCGTTAACAATAAAAATAATTATTTCATAGTTGCTCCAACAGGCTCTTATGCCGAGCTGTGGGCAAATGAAAACTCATACGAATTTATACCCAGTGACTATCGTGACTCATCATTATCATCACCTGTTAATGTTGAGGATAAAGGAAGGTCCATAAGAGTCACAAAAACAGGGCTTCGTTTTGGTTTCTCTTGGAATGAAATACCGGAAATAGAGAATTTGGCTTCTGATATCGAATACGGTTTCATTTATCATTACAACTATGATAATACGCCTTATGATTCTTCTCAATTGACTGTTGAAAATGTTGGCACAGATAATATTAAACAAAAAACAGCATACAATCTTGATCATTCAACAGAAGGCACAACGGTATTCAATCTCGTATTTACTGATATTCCGGCAAGTAATTACGATACAAATATATCCGTAAGAGCCTATGTCTGCATAGACGGAATGTATTTCTACTCAAACAGCCTTAACGGCAGTTTTGAAGAAGTATCAAGCCTTGTATTACAAGATGAAGAGATAGATCAAAACACTAAAAATGCAGTAGAAAAACTGCTTAATAAGGAGGCATAATCATGAAAGAAAAATACACTAAGCCGATTGCAAATATTGAAGTTTTCCAAACACTGGATGTGATTACAACCAGCGGTGATATCCAACCCGGCGATACGGATGTTTCTTTTGGGGATTAAAATTATTTGTCAAAATTTCTTTTCCGGATATTCATATCTGTTATAAAAACCTTACATTTATTTGCTTTTTGTTTGACTTTAACGGCTGATTATGTTACTTTAAAAGTGCGGTAAGCTTTCTCAGATGAAAAGAGGGATTTTTATGGAAGATAAAGAATTTGAGCAGGAAATGAAAAAAGCAGACGAAAACCGAAAAAAAGAAAAGATGCTTAAAGATCTGGATTTTGACGATGAAAAACGTCTGCTTATTGAAATAAACGATAAACTCGGCGTAATAAAGTCCAGATTAGGCTTTATCATTTCAGCAGGTGTGATTCTTTTCTTTGTTTGGCTGTTTTTCATCTTGTTTTCCGGTGTATAACAAAAGCCCGAGATCGGTTAAGATCCCGGGCTTTTTGCGCTTATTTTTCAAGAAACGCTTTTGTTTTATCAAGAAAGATATCCATTTCCTCATCCGTGCCGATCGTGATGCGCACGTATTTATTTATCCTCGGCTTATTGAAATATCTTATAAAAACTTTTTGAGCCTTTAGATATTCAAAATATTCTTTCATATCCTTGTTTGGGTGGGCTGCCATTAAAAAGTTTGTTTGGGAATCCAGCACTTCAAAGCCAAGATCCTTTAACTCGCTTTTAACTCTTTCGCGTGTTTTTATCACTTTGGAAACGGTTTCTTTAAAATAGGCAACATCGTTGATTGCCGCCGTTCCCGCCGCCATGGCAAGGCTGTTTACTGTGTAGCTGTTGTAGGAATTTTTTACCGCTTCAAGCGCGCTGATCAGTTTTTCACTGCCTATTGCGTAGCCGATCCGCATTCCGGCAAGGCTGCGGCTTTTTGAAAACGTGGCGGTAACAAGCAGGTTTTCATATTTTTTTGTGAGCTCGGTGCTTGAATAACCGCCGAAATCCACATATGCTTCATCAATGATCACAACGCAGTCTTTGTTGTATTCCATTATTTTTTCAATGAATTCTCTGCCTTCGCCAAGCGAGGTGGGGGCGTTTGGGTTTGGAATTACCACGCCGCCGTTTTCCGCCCGGTAATCTTCAATACGGATCCGAAAATCTTCACCAAGAGGATGGGTTTTGTAAGGAATTCCAAACAGTTCGCACCAAACGGGGTAAAAACTGTATGTGATATCGGGGTAGGCGATCGGTATATTGCTGTTAAAAAAAGTTTGAAATGAAAGCGCCAGCACATCGTCCGAGCCGTTGCCGATAAACACGTTTTCCTTTTTTACGCCGTAATAGGCTGCGATTGCCGCTTTGAATTCGGCTGCATTGGCATCCGGATAAAGTTTCAGGCAGGCGCAGTCAAACCGGCGGATCGCCTCAAACACTTTGGGCGACGGCGGATACGGATTTTCATTTGCGTTCAGTTTTATAATATTTTTTTCTTTGCTTTGCTCGCCGGGCACGTAAGGCTCAACGTTTCTTAGATTATCTGTCCATACATGTTTCATAGTTTTACCTCTAAGATATTATATCAGCATCCCGGCGCGTTTTCAAGGGCGTCTGCCGGATGAGCGTACGGTTTTTTACTCGGTTACGGCGCTTTCTTAAAAATCTGTTGTTCATGCACAGCTTTTATGCTAAAATATATGGTGTTTTAGCGGAGGTGTTTTTATGGAAATATTAATTCTTATCTTGCTTGCCGTGCTTGTGGTTTTATGCGCGGCGGTACTTGTAGTTGCTTTAAAGAATAAACCGGTGCGGGAGGATACCGGCGAAAAGATCAGACCTGTAACTGAAAAACTGGATAATCTTTCCGGCAGGCTGGATTATCTTTCCAGCCAAACGGATAAATCCCTGCGCGAAGTTTCAAAAAGCATGCAGGATCTTACGGAAAAGAATTATCAGCAGATGATCAAAGTAAACGAAACGCTGACGGAGAATTCCGATAAGCAGGCGGAAAAGATCTCCGCGTCGATCACCAGAATGCAGGAGAGCAATGAGAAAAAACTGGATGAAATGCGCAAAACGGTGGATGAAAAACTTGCCGAAACGCTCAACCAGCGGCTCAACGCCTCTTTCAAAACGGTTTCCGAGCAGCTTTCCAACGTTTACAAAAGCCTTGGGGAGATGAAAGAACTCTCCTCCGGCGTTACGGATAATGTGAAAAGTTTGAATAAAGTGCTCACCAATGTAAAGGCAAGGGGCACCTGGGCGGAAGTGCAGCTTGGAAATATTCTGGATGAAACGATCCCCAATATGTATGATACCAATGTGAAAACGAATCCCGCCTATGACGGGCGTGTGGAGTTTGCCGTTCGTATTCCGGCTAAGGAGAACGACGAGATCACATATCTGCCGATCGATTCCAAATTCCCCATGGAGGATTATATCAGGCTTTCCGCCGCTGCCGAAAACGGCAATTATGACGAACTGGAAAAGGCAAGAAAAGCGCTTGAAACAAGGGTTAAGGACGAGGCAAAACTCGTTAAAAAATATATTGCGCCGCCCGGCACAACGCCGTTTGCAATTTTGTATCTGGCAACGGAAGGGCTTTATGCTGAGATCGCATCCGGCAAAAGCGGCATTGCGGAAACGCTGCAGGCGCAGGGCGTGATGATCGCCGGCCCAAGCACCATCACCGCGCTGCTCAATTCGCTTGCCATGGGCTTTCGCACGATCGCCATCAATAAAAAAGCGAACGAAGTGTGGAAAGTGCTTGGCGCGGCAAAAACCCAGTATGAAAAATTCGGCACGCTGCTCCAAAAGGCAAAGGATAAGATCGAGGCGGCAGGAAAAGCGCTGGATGAAGCGGATCACCGCAATTCCATTATTCAGAAAAATCTGAAAAGTGTGGAAACGCTGGAAACAAATGCCGCAAACGATATTTTGGGCATTGAAGAATAGGCTGTATATAACGATCCCGCAAACGGTTTGACCGTCTGCGGGATTTTTATCTGTATGCTTTTATGTTTATCGCTGTTTCAGATCGTCAAAATACCGAAACAGCGGCAGGCACTCTTTAAAAAATCGTTTGTAGGCGCCGCAGTAATCGGCGCTCTGCCTTTCCCGTTTGCAGCCGCCTGCACGGCATAGCCGGAAATATTCGCATGCTTTGCAGGTTTCAGGAGCGTTGCCGCTTTCTTCAATAAACCGCTTAGCTGTTTCGCAAAACGCAATATCCGAAAAAGTGTTTTTATGGATGTTTCCAAGCAGGTAATCATCCGTGCAGTAGAAATCGCAGGGGTAAATATTGCCGTTGCCCTCGCAGACGAACTGGCGCGCGCAAAAGCCGTTCATGCCGCACTGCTCCGCGGCGCCGCCAAGGTACAGGCGCACCCAGTTGTCAAACTGGCGAACGCTGATATATCTGCCCTTTTTGTAATCCGCTGCATACAGTTTAAACACATCGCAAAGGAAATTTCCGTATTCGCTTTCCGTCATAAACAGATCGTTTTCTCCCTTATAACCGAACGGTTTCAGGCAGGGGATAAACTGTATGTTTTGAAACCCTTCGCTTTTAAAAAAACGATAGATCTCTTTTCCGCGCTTTGCCGAATAACCTGTTAAAACAGATAGAATGTTGAACTGCGCTTTGTGCTTTTTTAAGATTTCGGCGGCTTTCAAAATTTTGTAAAAGGCATTTTTTCCGCTTTCATCTTTTCTGAATCGGTTTGCGTCAAAATCGCCGTCCAGGCTCAGCCCGGTCAGGAAGTTATTGTTCGCAAGAAACGCCGCCCATTCGTCATTGATCAGCGTTCCGTTTGTCTGTATACTCAAAAAAACAGGGCTGTTTTTTTGGTTTCGTTTTTTCAGATCGTCAACAAAGTTTTTAAAATAATCCAGACCCGCCAGTGTCGGTTCGCCGCCCTGAAAAACAAAGGAAACGGGCGCGCCGTCTGCAAAATCCAGCGCTTTTTCGATCAGCGCCTGTTCTGTTTCACGCGTCATGATCCCATATTCATTTTGCGTTCTGTTTTCTGCCACATCCCTGTAAAAGCAATATGCACACCTCAGGTTGCACAGCGCGGATGCTGGCTTGATCATAATGGACAGCGCCGGCATGGCCACACTCCTTATAAATCATTTTTTTCAAACCTATTTATTTTTTCGGCTTAACGGCGGCAGAAAACGCGCCGGGCGTTACGCCGTATTCTTTTTTTAAAACGGCAATAAAGTGAGATTTTGAACTAAAACATACTGCTTTGCATACAGAGGGAATGCTTGCGCCTTCCCACAGCAGCGTCCTTGCCGCCTCCAGCCGCTGCTTTAAAATATATGCGCCCAGCGCTGTGCCCGTCTCCTTTTTAAACAGGTGGGACAGGTAATCTGCGGACAGACCAAGTTCTTTTGCAATTTCACAAACGGTCAGTTTTCTGCCTAAATTTTTGCCGATATAGGCAACGCATCTTCTTACATGCGGCGAAAACCGGTTTTCTTTCTTGGATTCTGCAACCTTTTGCGTCAGTTCATAAATGTTTTTTACAGGCAGCCCATCACTTCGGCGTCGCTGTTCAGCTTATCCATGGTTTTGATAAATCGGTCTGAAAACAGATACGCCTCTTCTTCGCGCAGACCGCCCTGAATGGCATATCGGGTTGCCAGTGTGATGCTGCTTACCGCCATGTATTTTCGCTGCATCAGGCTGTTTTCACTCATTGTGCCAACAAAAATACCGCCGTCGGCATGGCGCTTGATCTCTTCAATCAGCCGGTTTACATTGCCCTGCTCAATGCAGGAAAACAGGCGGATCTCATCCCGGTAGGGCGTATGCGCACTGCGGTTTTCCGTTTTGCCCGCCGAATCGCATATCTGGTCGGAAACAAAATTTATGCTCAGAAGTTCATCATATTTCATTTTGCATCACTCCTGATCTAAGCATACCGCCATCGCGCTGAAAATGTCAAATTTCCGCTTTGATTAACAGCGGTTTTCTGTTATCAGCACGGAAAAAGGATATGCTTTCCGCTCAGCCTAAAAAATGCGCCAGCAGAGCGATGAGAACGGCAATCGCCGCCAATACGGCAACGATCTTGATTCCTCTGCTTACCGCGTCAAACATATTGGTGGGCATAATCTGCAAAACGCCGAAATGCAGTTTTTCTTTCACTTTTTTGCCTATGATATCCCGGTATCTCAGATCATATGTATCGTAAGTTCCGTCTTTTTTTAAGCTGATCATGCGCACGCCGCGGTCCAGCCCCGGCCCGTAAACGTGGAACCCGGCGCCCTGGGTATAGCCAAGGTCAATCCCGCGCACGGTTCCGTGAAAGGAATTGTTGTGGTCGTGCCCGAAATAGATGCCTTTTACATCGCCTTTTTGCGCCATGGCGTCAAATTCTCCGCTGTTTTCCATAGGATCTGCCGGGGATTCTTTCATAAATCCTTCCGGATTCACTTTTTCCCTGTTTAGGATATACCATTTGCCCGCGTGGTTTCGGAATCCCTGCTGGGCGCCTTTTACGTTTTTCTTTACCTCAAGCAAAAGCTCCATAACTTCCGGCACGGGTATGTGCTGAATTACAATGGACGGCACAACATGCCCCAGTTTTTTCTCATATGCGTCTCTTACGCTTTTGTACCATTCGATCTGGTTTTTATGAACGTGATCATAACCCACCTGCAGGCTGGAATGGCTGTCTATCAGATAGAGCAGAAATTTCGGCTCTCCGTTATCCTCAATTTCTATCACCTGATTGGCGCAGCCGTCTATCCCCGGCGTGTCCTCCCCGATAAAGCAGTCTATTTTTTTGTAGATCTCAAACTGTTCTTTGTTGGAAAGGCCCACCTGCCTGTCATGATTGCCGAAACATACGGCAAACGGGATCTTTCTGGAAACGGCAGGGTAGGTGAGTTCGCGCAAAACGCGCTCCACCTTTTCCGCATTGCCCTTAAAACTCATTTTGCCCCAGATCTGATCGCCGGAATATACGATCAGATCCGGCTTTTCCTTATCGATTGCCGTGTTGATCAGATTTAACGTGTCCGGGCTGACCTTGGCGCCCTCCTGCGTGTCCGCGATCTGCATGATCTTGAATCGCTCGCCTTTAAAACTCAGTTTCATATTTCTTCTCCGTTTCTTAAATATAGATTATGAATACTTAAATTTTCCGTAAAGTATGGGTTGGGTATATGTTGCCTGCTGAATCAGTCTTGTGCTTGCGTGAATTTTTTCCACGGCTTTACGCACAGAATTGTAATGATTGCTGCCGCAGCAGCCAGTGCAAGCCACAGGATAAACAGCGCGCGCCAGCCGTCGTCGGTTTCCAGTATTGCGCCGGCGCCCATATTCAGCAGCCCGCAGCCGATATATGCAACGGCGTTCAGCAGGCCGCCAACCGTTCCCGTTCTGCCGTATTTTGAAAAATGCAGCGGCACCATCGTGATCAGCATAACATTGATCGCAAACATGGAATTTGTGATTCCTGCCATGCAGATCAGCGCAAGAACGGCGATCTTCGTTCCCGCTGTCATCAAAAGGATCAGAAATGCTGCCGCTATGCCGAAAAATGCAGCGGAGGTGGCAAGTTCGTTCTTTAACTTTTTGTTCAGCGCTTTCGCAAGATAAGCGCCCGTTACGTTGATGACCGGCAAAACCATCGTCAGCAGCAGCGAAAGACTCGTTCCCATATTATAGTTGCCTTCCAGAAACGTGGGAATCCACTGCGTAACGCTGTCTTTCAGCGTGCCTTGGATCGCAATGGGGATCATCAGTGCCGCCGTGCCGCTGATCAAAAGGATTTTTACAAGCTTTTTCCCGGAAACGGCGGTTGGCGCAGTTTGAATTGCCTCATCCATTCGGTTTTCTACCTTAGGTATCTTCTTCATCCCGGATGTTCCGATAAACCAGTATACCGCGGCGATAATGACCAGCGCGCCGCACACGGCGAAAACATATCTCCACTCTGCAAAAAGCAGGGTAACCAGGCTTACGCCATAGCTGGCAAGCGTTCCGAGCGGTACGGTTGTTGAGATATCTACGCCGAATTTCACTTTTTCGCCCTCGTTGTAATAATCCCCGGCAAGTTTCAGAATCGGCGCCCACACAAGCGACTGCGCAATTCCGTTCAGCGCCCACAGCACGAGCAGCGCAGTATAGGACTCGCTGAACAGGAATATAAACAGATTGCTCAGGCCGGAAAACAGTACGCCGGCAAAAATCAGCAGTCGTGCGGAAATTTTGTCGCAAAGAACGCCGCTGAACAACTGTCCCGCGCCGTAACAGATAAAGAAAGCGGAAGATACTGCCGCCGTCTCACTCTGCGTAAAAGCGCCGCTGCCCAGCAGTTCAGGCATAACGGCGGAAAAATTCAGCCTGCATATGTATGTGGAAAAATACGCGATCCAGGAAAGCAGAAAAAGTCTGCCGTTATATGCGTTTTTGTATCCAAAGCGTTTTTTCATATATTCTTTGCCCTTGTAATGTGTTTTCAACTTCATTATAATACAAATAGAAAGCAATTTAAAGAAAAATTATTTTTAGAGAGGGAATAAATATGCTTTTTCAATCTGTATCTCAAAAGTATCTCGGTCTGCTTGATCAGAGCGGCGTTTTTGATAACACCGTTTCCACTGCATACCCGCAGACCGCAGTATATCAAATGATAAAAAAACATCTGGAAGAAAAGTCAGGCAAGCGTAAAAAGGTGCTGATTTACGGGCTGGACGGTGCCCGCGCGGATTCTATGTTTTATCTTGTGCAGGGCAATCGGGAAAAGATAACCGGTTATAACTGCAAAAGTCCTTACAGCGCCGTAACGTATCTGAAAGAAAAAGGCGGTCTGTTTTTAAGCTATGCCGGCGGAGACAAAAACCTGCCGGAAACGATACAGGAAACAAGCACCGCGCAGGGCTGGGCGTCCATTTTGACCGGCAAGTGGGGTGTGGAAAACGGCGTGGTCAGGCATGTTACCAAAAAAGATTCCGTTCCCACCATACTGATGCAGGCTGCCCAAAACGGAATCAGCGCTTTGTTTGCCTCTATATGGCCGGATCATTTTACCGTTACGTATAAAAACGAGATCAAAACCGCCAAAGAAAAAAATCTGCCGCTCGTGTTTAAGCAGGTAAACGATGAAGCTGAACTCCAGAATACGGTTTTGACCGCAATAGATAACGGTGTGGATATTTTGTTCGCTATCAATGAATTTCCGGATCATAACGGTCATTTTTTCGGCTTCGGGCCGGAGGACTATAGATATGTTGCCGGCGTTACAAACGCAGACCGATATGCTTATGAACTGATTGCGTATATAGAATCCCGCCCCGAATTTGCGCAGGAGGACTGGCTTTATATTATTACTTCAGATCACGGCGGGCACGGCAGAAGGCACGGCACCCAGGATGAGCGGGACAGAATGACCTTTATAGCAGCCAACAGACCTGTGCTTACTTGATTCCCTTCGATAAATACCGGCAAAATGCGCTGTGAATCGCAAACTGTAAAAAAATTTAAATTTACTCTTGTTTTGTGAGAAAAAATGTAGTATTATATATAGCGCACGGGCGCGTAGCTCAGTTGGGAGAGTGCTGCATTCGCATTGCAGAGGTCGAGGGTTCGACTCCCTTCGCGTCCACCAAAAATAACGCACACCATTTCGGTGCGCGTTATTTTTTATATATGATGCGAAGGGAGTCGAACCCGGGAGGGTCACGGCGAAAGAAAACGGTTCGGTGAACCGTTTTTAGCCGTGAGCGGTGAGACGGGTACTGAAATGCAAAGCATTTCGGTCGGCGAACCATGCTGATGCGGATTTTAAATTGCATCAGCCGAAACCTTCGCGTCCACCAAACGTGTATTGGACGAACACCTACTTCTTTAGCGGCGGCTTTGCCGTGAAATGTTCAATCTGATACCAAAGCAGAAAACGCCGTCTTGGATTTGTTCCAAGGCGGCGTTTTGCTATGCCTGCAATCGGCATGTTCGTGTTACTCTTTGTCCTCCTGTAAAATGAAAGTACAATAAAAAACAGGAGGATAAACACAATGGAAAAATCATTATTTGAACAAATGGGCGGCACATACACACAGGTGGGAGATTATCTGCTGCCAAACTTAATACTTGCCGAAGAACAGAACCCTATCGGTATTTGGGAACAGCGGCACGCATGCTATTTGAAGCAGCACCACAAAATCCAGTATTACAATCTACTAACGAGTGGAAAGCTGAACAGCTACCTTGCCGATATTGATAGGCAGGCAGAAGAAATCTTCTCTCGGCTGGTAAAACAACTGGCGGAAAAAGAAAATGTAACGGAAAAGCTCAAAGCTGAAAATCAAATGCTGTGGTTGCAGAGGATGAATAATATCCGCAGTAGAGCGAGGGAGGTTGTGAATACAGAAATAATTTATGCGTAAAGGTTTCGGGTGTAGCTAAATGGCTGCACCCGATTTTTTTATGATTAATGTTAACAATCGAGCAAATTACAGTTCGTGTTAGTAAAAAAGAAATTCTAACGAAATCGTGAGATGTAGGTTTGTCAATGATGTGTAACACCTACAGGAAAAGATGTGCACATTCACGGCGCGCACTTGACTTTTTCATGATCTTTTCGTATGATACATGTATACAAAAATTTCCATATCTTTCTTTAAAATAAGATATTTTGCCGAAACCGGAAAGGAGAATGCGGATGCAAACGGCAGAGAAGCTGCGCCCGTTCGGGGCGCGCGATAAGATCGGGTACGCCATGGGGGATCTTGGCTGCAACCTCTCTTTCCAGCTGATTTCGTCGTACATGTTCCTGTTTTACACGCAGTGCATCGGGCTGACGACGACAAATTGGGCATGGATCATTGTGGTATCGAAAATCTGGGATGCGGTCAACGACATTATCATCGGCGGCATGGTAGATCGGCACAGGCTCAGTAAAAAAAGTAAGTTCATGCCGTGGATCGCCATCGGTTCGGTGGGGCTTCTGGCTTTTTCGATCCTTTTGTTTTTGCCTGTGCAGCAGCTCTCGCAGGCCGGCAAGGCGATCTGGTGCCTTTTGATCTACGGGCTTTATACGACCGCTTACACCATGGTCAATGTTCCATACGGTTCCCTGCACTCCGTCATCACCGAAGACCCGAAGCAGCGCACCTCGCTTTCCACCTTCCGCAGCATCGGTGCGGGTGTTGCTGCTGTTCTCGTCATGCTGCTTCCGCAGGTCGTGTATGTGGATAACGTGCTTTCGGAAAGCCGGATGTTCCTCGTGGCTGTCGTATTTTCCGTGGTGGCCTTTTTTGTGTTTATCCTGCTTCGCAAAATGGTGACGGAACGTGTCGTTCGCGAGGAACGCGTAGAAAAGGTCAGCTACCTTTCCACGATCAAGTCCTTTTTCACGAACCGCGCGCTGCTCGCCATCACTATCGCGACCTTCGCTGTTGTGGCGTTTCACAATTCCTCCGCTTCGGTCAACAACCTGGTATTCCAATTTTATTTCCATGATGCGGAAAAAGCGTCTTTCGCCATGATCGCCTCCTATGTACCGCTGCTGGCGCTCATGCCGTTCGCCTCTACGATCGTCGGCAAGGTCGGCAAAAAGCGGTTCATCGTTCTCGGGGGCTTGGGCAGTATGCTTGCGGGTATTCTGATGCTGTTCCTGCCCATCACGCCCGACACAAAAGGCATGGTGCTGTATATCGCCGGGCTGATGCTTGTCAACATCGGCAGCTGCGTGTTCCAGATCATCGTGTGGGCGATCGTCGCCGACTGCATTGAAATGAGCTACCGCAAAAAGGGCGTGCGCGAGGAGGGGTCGCTTTACGCGATCTATTCCTTCTTCCGCAATCTCGCGCAGGGCGTCGGTTCCGCCGTCGTGGCGCTGTCTTTGAGCGCGGCCGGCTATGTGGAATCCGCCCCCGTGCAGACCGACGAAGCCTCTGCAAAGTTCAAGACGCTGTATATCCTGCTGCTTGTTGCAGGGCTTGCGGTCATGACGGTCTCCATGAAATTCATCTATAACATCGACCTCAAGCAGGAGCAGGCGTTTGCCCCGGCAAACGGAGACGTTGCGGAAACCATGCAAGGAGAATGACTTATGCGTAACACAAAGCTTATCGATCAGGGCTGGCTGTTCAAAAAGGATGCGGATTTCTCGCCCGACATGATGCTTACGGACTTCGAGGCACTCGATCTGCCGTACACCTGGAACGGTTCTGACGGGCAGGACGGCGGCAACGACTATTTCCGCGGGAAGGGCTGTTTTGTCAAGTCCCTTGCCGCTTCGGACTTGCCCGAAGGCGCAGAGCGCTATATTCAATTCGACGGCGTGAACTCGTCCGCCGAGATCTATTGGAACGGCGAAAAGATCGCGGCGCACGACGGCGGATATTCGACTTTCCGTGCGCGGCTTCCCGAAGTGCTCGAAGAAAACCTGCTCGCGGTGGTCGCGGACAACGCGCCGAACGACCACGTATATCCGCAAATGGCAGACTTCACGTTTTACGGCGGCATTTACCGCGACGTAACGCTCATCGGCGTGCCTGAAAACCATTTTGACCTGCTGTGGAACGGTGCGCCGGGCCTGATGGTCACCCCCGTTATGGAGGGGAAGGACTGCACCGTTACGGTCAAGACCTTTGTGCAGTGCAAAACGCCGTGCGGCATTCGTTATGAGATCCTTGCGGACAATGAAACGGTGTTGACGGCGGAGGTCACATCAGATAACACGGAAACGACGATGTGCCTTACAAACGCGCACCTTTGGGACGGCATACATGACCCATATCTCTACACACTTCGTGCGACGCTTTTGCTCGGCGGGGAAGCACAGGATGAGGTCTCCGCGCGCTTCGGCTGCCGCAGCTTCCGCATGGATGCGCAAGAGGGCTTTTTCTTAAACGGCAAGCCCTATCCCCTGCGCGGCGTTTCGCGCCATCAGGACCGGCCCGGCATCGGCAATGCGCTGAAGTCGGAACATCATAAAGAGGATATAGACCTCATCTGCGAAATGGGCGCGAACACGATTCGGCTCGCCCACTACCAGCACGCGCAGGCGTTTTACGACCTGTGCGACGAACGCGGGCTGGTCGTTTGGGCGGAGATCCCGTATATCTCGCAGCACCTGCCGAACGGCGTGGAAAACACCAAAACGCAGCTGACGGAGCTCATCTGCCAGAACTACAACCATCCCTGCATCGTGACGTGGGGCCTTTCCAACGAGATCACGATGCACGGCGCGGCGGATAAAGGGCTTTTAGACAATCACAAAATGCTCAACGACTTGGCACACAGCTTAGATAAAACCCGTCCCACCACGCTCGCGGTGCTGACGATGTGCGGCATGGACGAAGCCTATGTGCACATGACGGATATCGTCTCCTACAACCACTACTTCGGCTGGTACGGCGGGACGGTCGATATGTACGGGCCGTGGTTCGACCGCTTCCACAAAAAATACCCGAACCGCGCCATTGGCATCAGCGAATACGGCTGTGAAGCCCTCGACTGGCATACCTCGGAGCCCCAGCAGGGCGATTACACCGAGGAGTATCAGGCGTATTACCACGAAGAACTCATCAAGCAGATCATAGACCGCCCCTACCTTTGGGCAACGCATGTTTGGAATATGTTTGACTTTGCCGCCGACGCCAGAGCCGAGGGCGGTGAAAACGGCATGAACCACAAGGGACTTGTGACCTTTGACCGCAAATACAAAAAAGACAGCTTTTACGCCTACAAGGCATGGCTCTCCGGCGAACCGTTCGTGCACATCTGCGGCAAGCGGTATGTGCGGCGCACGGAAGATGTGACCAAGGTCACGGTGTATTCCAACCGCGACGAAGTAGAGCTGTTTGCCAACGGCAAGAGC
>UMLG01067590.1_pt1 | contig 21983 bp, 17 predicted proteins | sample 1966511 | NCBI WGS metagenome assembly UMLG01 (sample SAMEA4836195, study PRJEB28245) | human gut metagenome | biome: gut microbiome; material: fecal sample | place: Denmark | collected 2008
GCCGCCATCAATGTCCAGAAGCGTCACCCCGACTGGAACATGGTGCCTGAGATCATGATCCCGCTGGTGGGTGAGGTGAAGGAGCTGAAGTACGTCAAGAGCGTGGTGGTCAAGACCGCCGACGAGGAGCTGGCCGCCGCCGGCATGAAGATGAAGTATCTGGTAGGTACCATGATCGAAATCCCCCGTGCCGCCCTCACCGCCGACGATATCGCCAAGGAGGCCGAGTTCTTCTCCTTCGGCACCAACGACCTGACTCAGATGACCTTCGGCTTCAGCCGTGATGACGCCGGCAAGTTCCTGGGCGCCTACTATGACAAGAAGATCTACGAGAACGATCCCTTCGCCAAGCTGGATCAGGTGGGCGTAGGCAAGCTGGTGGAAATGGCCGCCAAGCTTGGTCGTGCCACCCGCCCCGACCTGCATCTGGGCATCTGCGGCGAACACGGCGGCGATCCCAGCTCTGTGGAGTTCTGCCACCGTGTGGGTCTGGACTATGTGTCCTGCTCCCCCTTCCGTGTGCCTATCGCCCGTCTGGCCGCCGCGCAGGCAGCTATTCGCGATCAACACTAATCAGATATTCTGCTTAGCGTAAAGCGAGAATAAACCAACAAAAACGGTCACATCACCTAATAAGTGGTGTGGCCGTTATTTTTTTGCATGAAACCAAGCGCAGATATGGTCGGTTATCCTATTCGGATGACCGGCTTTTTTTATTTTTCGGACAAGGAGGAAAAATTTTTTGAGAAATTTTGAAAATTGGTTTAGTTTTTGCCCTTCTCGATGCCTACCAAGTGGAGAAGAGATCCACGCAAGTGGAATCAGATCCAATTGCTCTTTGACAATTGAATACACATTCATCAGGTACGTTCCTGTGCGGGAGCGAGAGCTCCAGCCGAATGAAGGTGCGCCAAGACCCTCCTGCCCCTCCGGGTTATAACGGAAAGCAAGGTGGCGAGCGTTTCCGAACCATTCTGAAATATCCGATGGCTACGGATATGGCAATGAAACGCTACAGGGCTAATGATACTTCTCTACGGAGCTGGCGGAGAACCCGGCAGGGGTGAGATTCCCATGGACCCGATTCGCTATCGGGCGTCTGATGATTTCCTTTTTTGCACTTGGGGTTCGAGGAAAAATTAAGTGCAACCACTAAAGCCCCAAAGATTATCTTTGAGGTTTTAGTGGATCAGAAATGGTTCAAATAAAAAGAAAGGAGGATACCACATGGAAAACTGTAAAGTGATCGCCATCACGAACCAGAAAGGCGGAGTCGGTAAAACGACAACCGCAGTCAATCTCGGTGTGGGACTTACCGACTCAGGCAAAAAGGTTTTGCTTGTTGACGCTGACCCGCAAGGCAGCTTAACGGTAAGCCTCGGAGTGAAGGACCCAGATGAACTGGATGTGTCGCTTTCTTCCCTAATGCAGTCGGTCATTGATGATGAACAGCCGCCCAGTGATGCCATTATTACGCATCCAGAAGGTGTTGACTTGCTTCCTTCTAACATTGAGTTGTCCGGTATGGAAACCGGCTTGTTCAATGTTATGAGCCGCGAGTATGTTCTGAAAAACGCTATCGACGGCATGAAGAAGAATTACGACTATATCCTTATCGACTGTATGCCTTCTCTGGGAATGATGACGGTCAATGCGCTTGTTGCGGCAGACAGTGTGATTATTCCGTCTCAGCCGAACTTCCTGTCAACCAAAGGTCTTAACTTGCTCCTGCGTTCGATTTCAAAGATCAAACGGCAGATCAATCCGAGACTGAAGATTGACGGTATTTTGCTGACGATGGTAGATAACCGCACAAACAATGCAAAGGCGATTATCTCATCGCTGCGTTTATCTGTGGGAGAAAACATCCGCGTGTTCAATTCCGAGATTCCATTTTCGGTAAGAGCTGCGGAGTGCAGTCTTTCCGGAGAAAGTATTTTCTCTCATGACAAGAACGGCAAAGTCGCGGCAGCGTATGAGGCACTCACGAAGGAGGTGACAGAAATTGAAGAACGTGCAAAAAATCGATCTGGGCCTGACCGGGTACGATGAGCTCTTTATGAATGATGCGGAACGTAAAGAAAACAAGCTCCCCAGAATTTATGACGTGCCCATTTCGGAAATTGATGATTTCCCCGACCATCCCTTCAAGGTAAAAATTGATGAGGATATGGACCAGCTTGTTCAGAGCATTAAAGAGCGCGGGATTATCACACCTGTCACGCTTCGCCCGAAAGAAGATGGGCGGTACGAAATCGTATCCGGACATCGCAGAAAGAAGGCTTGTGAGCTTGCAGGGCTTGATACCGTCAAAGCCGAAGTCCGGGAAATGACCCATGATGAAGCGATTATCTTAATGGTTGAATCGAACTTGCAGCGTTCCACAATCCTTCCGAGTGAAAAAGCATTTTCGTACAAGATGCGTCTTGAAGCCATGAAGAGACAGCAAGGAGAAAGAACAGATTTAACTTCTGTCCCAGTGGGACAGAGGTTGAGTACGAGGGAGATAATTGCTGAAAGTTCACCCGACAGCAATACTCAGATTCAGCGTTATATCCGTTTGACCGAGCTTATTCCCGAACTGCTCCAGCTTGTTGATGAAAGCCGTATCGCGTTCCGACCGGCAGTTGAACTGTCCTACCTCAAAAAAGAGGAACAGACTGCGCTGCTTGAAGAAATCTCCTATACGGACGCAACCCCGTCTCTTGCCCAGGCAATCAAAATGAAGAAGTTCTCCAATGAAGGAAAGCTTTCCCAGGAAGTGATCGAGTCGATCATGAGTGAGGAAAAGCCGAATCAGAAAGAGAAAATCAACATCAAATACGAAGATGCGAGGAAGTTCATTCCTGCCAGTGTTCCTTATGACAAAACCGGTGATTATATTATGAAAGCGCTTGAGTATTATCATCGGTATCAGGAACGGCAGAAAGATCGTGACGCAAGATAATCCTTACGCCAAGGGAGTAGTGTACCCTTTTACGGGCGGAGAATGTTTCTTCCCCCCTCACACTCCCCCCATCTTCAAGACCAGCATACTATCTCAAAAGGAGAAGATATAGGCGACACATTTGAAAGAAAGATAGAGCGTCCTTACAATATAAGTGGAAAACCAAAGGAGGTTGATCTTATGAGAAGAACACTTATGATAGTCACGGTTGCCCTGGTTCTTTGCTTATGTGGCTGCGCGGAAGTTTCACAGATCTCGGATATGCCGACCGAACCTTCCCAGAGCGAATCACTACCAATAAAAGATAGTGAAGAAATCTCCCAAGAGACGGATGCACCCCAATCAAGCGTTAATATAGATACCCCCGATGAATTCGGTATCGCTTCTGAAACAACGGTGTCTGATGTCAAGGAAACAGAAAGCACACTTCAAGTAAAGGAAGAAACGAAGCAGGACCCTCCTAAGGAAGAAACGAGAGCCACAGGTGATAGCGTGACGACTTCTTCTTTTGAGCCGGTAAAGCCTTCTTCTGAACCAGCGGAAACGAAAGCGCCTGAAACGACTCCAGTTACGGAGACGCCAAAGGAAACAGAAGCACCGAAGACGACAGAAGTTCCAAAGGAACCGGAACCACCAGCCCCACCGGTTGAGACTGAACCAGAACCCGAGCCTGAGCCGGAACCGGCCTTTGATATAAACTACTGGATTTCTTACGCGCAAGGCGCTGCGGTCAGCAAGGGACTGACATTGGAGAGTTCCGCAGTAGATTGCTGGGACAATCCGATTAGCGCCAACCCCGATTGCATTTATCTTGAAAGAGACATCAATTCCCGCATGAGCAGATATGCAAAGGATGAGGATATAACCGATGTCTGGATCTGGTATGAATGTATCGGAGCAAACAAGTATCTGATTTATATCGGATACGCTTAAATCATCAATTCAATATTCCGAAATGAGCATCGTAGAAATACGGTGCTTTTTTCATGCCCAAAAGGAGGACGAAAGAATGAAAAAGAAAATCTTCAAGAGAGGAATGGCGGGACTGCTTGCAGTTCTTACGGCATTCACGACTCTCATCGGCATGGGAACGACCGCCTTTGCCGCTTCCGAAACCGCTGAGTCTTATATGGTCTCGTATCCCCGTGATGGGGACGCCGTTCAGGTCTATGACCATTCTACCTGGGGACACGATGCAAAGACCTATATGAACGGTTGGAGCACCGGAGCATCCAATATGACGACCATTCACTGTATGGATTCCTATGACGGAAAAGTCTGCTACTGCATTGAACCCGGTGTTCCGAGAAATGTCGGTGATTCCTATTCCGGTTTTGGCGAAAACTTCTGGGATAATTATCCCAGCCAGTATAACAACACCATTGAGCCTGATGACATCAAGGTCCTGCTCGGCAGAATCATGCAGTATGGCTATCAGGGTAACATCTCCACTTCGTGGAAATCCCAGAACGATGCAGATGCCGATAAGATGGCTCACGCAATTGCTACGCAGCTTCTCGTATGGGAAACCGTTATCGGTGAGCGTGATGCGGACTTTAATCATGTGAGCACGGGCGGTAAAGATACTGTGAAATCTGTTATCGGCTCCGGTCATCCTCTCAAGAGCCGCATTGATTCCTATTACAGCAGCATCGTTTCCAGTGTTCAAAGCCATGTTGAGTATCCGAGCTTTATGAGTAAGAGCACAGGCAAGGCAACCACCATTGAACTGGAATGGGACGGCAGTAAGTACGTTGCCGAACTGACTGACACGAACAATGTACTTTCCAAGTTTACCTTCTCTGCCAGCGCAACCGGTTTCAATTTCTCTGTTTCCGGAAATAAGCTGACTATCACGACCGATAACGCTCCTACGGGTGATGTGACTATCACGGCAAGCAGAAGCGTGGCCCGCTGCGGCGTTCTTGTCTGGACTGATAATAAGTACGGTCCCGACGGCGGTATTCAGGACACCGTAACCTATACGGCATCTGTTTCCGACCCTGTGAAGGCGTATATCAAGCTGAAGGTCAGCTATGGCAGCGCCAAGATCATCAAGACTTCCGAAGACGGCAAGGTTGATGGTATCAAGTTCACTGTTGTTGGTGACGGAGTAAATCAGACCGTTACTACCAACAGCAAGGGCGAAATCCAGATCGACAATCTTATGCCCGGAACATACACCGTTACCGAGCAGACCTACGACAAGTATGTTCCGCAGGAAACGCATCGTGTGACTGTTCTCGCAGGACAGACCGCAACCGTTTCTTTCAATAACGTACTGCGCCGTGGTGATCTCACTGTCACCAAGACTTCCGAAGACGGTCTTGTTGAGGGCGTGAAGTTCCACCTGTACGGCACTTCTGTCAGCGGTCTTGCCGTTGATGAGTTCGCCGTTACGAACAGTAAGGGCGTTGCAACCTTCAAGGATGTGCTTATCGGCTCCGGCTATACGCTGGAGGAAGTCGATACCGCGATCCGCTACGTTGTTCCCGCAAGTCAGAGTGCTGCGGTTGAATGGAACAGCGTAACAAACAAGAGTTTCTCCAATATTCTCAAAAAATTCAATGTAACTGTAACCAAGAGTGACTGCGAAACCGGTACTGCGCAGGGCGACGCTTCCCTTGCAGGCGCGACCTACGGCATTTACAAGGGAGATCAGCTCGTTGACACCTATATCACCGACAAGAACGGTCAGTTCACCACTTCCTATTATGTCTGTGGCGATGATTGGAGCATCAAGGAAATCGAACCCTCCGAAGGCTATCTGCTTGATAATGCCTCCTATCATATCGGTGCAGAAGCAAAGCTCTACACTGTTGAACGCAATTCTGCTCCCGCCTTTGATGTGACCGAACAGGTACAGAAAGGCAATATCGCAATCATCAAGCACACCGACGACGGCGAGACTAAGATTGAGACTCCCGAAGAAGGCGCAGTATTCGCCATCTATCTGAAATCCTCAGGCAGTTTTGATGCAGCCAAGGAAACCGAGCGTGATTATCTCACCTGTGATGAAAACGGCTTTGCGCAGAGTAAGGATATGCCTTACGGTGTTTACACCGTTCACCAGGTCTCCGGCTGGGAAGGCCGTGAACTGATGCCCGACTTTGATGTGTTTATTGCCAAGGACGGCGAAACTTATCGCTACCTTATCAATAACGCAAACTTTGAATCTTTTATCAAGGTCATCAAGGTTGATGCGGAAAGCGGCAAGACCATTCCTTATGCCGGCGCAGGCTTCCAGATCTACCGTCCCGACGGCACTAAGGTGGAAATGACTTTCACCTATCCGGAAGTTACTACCATCGACACCTTCTACACCAACGATGCGGGTATGCTGATTACTCCCGAAAAGCTTGAGTTCGGCAAGGGCTATTCTCTTGTTGAGGTCTCTGCTCCTTACGGTTATGTTCTCAGCTCTGATCCCGTGAAGTTCGATGTAACGGAGGATAATTCCTCTGAGGACAGCGGCGTTAAGGTTATCGAAGTGAAGCTCGGCAACTACGCACAGAAAGGTATCATCAAGATTTCCAAGTCCGGTGAGGTCTTTGCGACCGTAACCGAAGCGGACGGAATGTATCAGCCTGTTTACGAAGTTCAGGGTCTTGCAGGTGCGACCTATGAAATCAAGGCAGCCGAAGATGTTTACACGCTCGACGGTACTCTCCGCTATTCCGCTGGTGAAGTCGTTGATTCGGTGACAACCGGCGAAGACGGTGTGGCTGAAAGCAAGCCTCTTTATCTCGGTAAGTATGAGATTTACGAAACGGAAGCTCCCTTCGGCATGGTAATCAATACGGAAGTTCATTCCGCTGAGCTCGTTTACGCGGGACAGGAAGTTAAGATCACCGAAACGGCGGCAAGCTTCTGTAATGACCGTCAGAAGGTTCAGATTTCTCTCACCAAGGTTATGGAACAGAACAAGCAGTTCGGTATCGGCATGAACGATGAAATGTCCGCTGTGACCTTCGGTCTGTATGCCGGTGAAGAGCTGGCCGCAAAGGACGGTAAGGTTATCCCCGTTGACGGTCTTGTTGAAATCATCTCCGTTGACGAAAACGGTAAGGCAAAAGCCAAGTCCGACCTGCCTTTCGGCAATTACTATCTCAAAGAAATCAGCACCGATCAGCACTATATCCTGACTGATGAGAAGTTCAGCGTTTCCTTTGAGTACGCAGGACAGACCGTAGATATTGTGGATATTAAAGTAAACGACGGTAAGAGCATTTCCAATGAACTCATCTATGGTGAGGTTCACGGCATGAAGAAGGACGAGAACGGCAGCGCACTCAGCGGTGCAACTATCGGCCTGTTCTACACGGATGGCAAAGAACCTGTTCTTACGACTGTTTCCGCAGAGGGCGGCAGTTTCTTCTTTAAGGATATTCCCTTCGGAGAGTATATCGTCCGCGAAATTGAAGCCCCTGAAGGTTTTGTCATGGATGAGACTCCTTATACGGTGAACATTGATAAGGACGGCGCAGTTGTCGAAATCGAAATCACCAATAAGCTGATTCGCGGCAATGTTCAGCTCACCAAGGTCGATGCCAACTATCCCGATCATCATCTGTCCGGTGCAGAGTTCGAGGTTTATCAGAACGGCGAGCTTGTCGGCAAGATGGAAGAACTCGCTGACGGCGTGTATGAAATGGATAACCTTCCCTATGGCGAGTACACCGTAAAGGAAACCAAGGCACCCGAAGGCTTCTATCTGGATGAAGGCACCTATGCTTTCTCCATCAAGGAAAACGGAAAGACCGTGATCGTTGAGAACGAAGCCGGCAAGGGCTTCATCAACAAAGCACAGGTCGGCAATATTCGTATCGAAAAGACCTCTGAGGACGGCGTTCTCAAGGGCTTTACCTTCCGTGTTGAGGGTTCCGATCTTACCGGCAATGCTTTCAGCAAAGACTTTGTTACCGATGAAAACGGTCAGATCCACATCGAAGGTCTTCGCGTCGGTAATTATGTGATCTCTGAGGTCGGCAATAAGGCAAACGAAAAGTACGTTCTTCCTGAGAACGTAACGGTAACTGTTCACGAAGGTAAGACGGTCGTTGCCAAGTTCTACAACGAACTCAAACCCGTGATTCCCGATGTTCCGAAGACCGGCGATACCACGAATATGCCTCTTTGGGCGGCTCTCGCGGGTATTTCTCTCCTCGGTGCAGGCGCTGTGGCTTTCTTTACCTTCCGCAAGAAAAAGGAGGTAGGCAAGCATGAACGCTAAAATGATTATCGGTATCTGCCTTGTGGTATTCATTGTCGCAGGGCTCATCATTCTTCGCGTAAAGAACAAGAAGAAATAATCTCAAAGGGCGGCACCCGCAAAAAAGGTGCCGCCCGATTTATAAGGAGGACAATATGTTTACTACTGATGAACGAATGATTGCCGGTGTGAAGGCTATGTATCCGGCAGGAACCAAGATTGTTCTTGATTCCATGGGAGATGATCCGCGTCCTATTCCACCCGGCACAAAAGGAACTGTTGCCCATGTGGACGACATAGGAACAGTACACTGCAACTTTGAAAATGGCAGAAGGCTGGGCCTTGTTCCCAGTGAGGATCATTTCCACAAATACGTTGAAAGAACCAGAGACGAAGCAAGATAAGGAGGACGGTATGGACGACAAAAGAATGATCGGTGATTACACCGTTCTTAACTCCATGTATGTCGGACACAAGAAAATCGCCATTTGCGAAAACCAGAAAGCCGCCAAGGATGAACGGTATCTCTGCTGCTATATCGAAAATGTAATTGTATTTGAACGCTACACGGGAGCTCTTGTCAGCGATGATTTCGCTGAGATTGCCCAGGTGTTCGGTGAGCGTATCGCTTCAGCAGCGGAGGAAATCATCAAAGAAACCGAAAAAGCCAATGAGCAGGTCGGTGCAAATGCGGAGCTTACGGCTTCTGACTGCACTCCTGTAACGTGGGAAGATTCCATCGAGAACAAGGTCATTGCCATCAAAGGAAATACCCTTCGTCCTGAGTTCCGTCACGCATCCCACCAGTTGATGCTTTGTACGGGCGGATTCGGTTCTCAAGCCAACGCCAGAGGCCGCACATGCTACTGTATTTCCCTTTATGATGGAAGACAGACTTCCTATTACCGTTCCGATGTTCTTGGTGTGATCGAGCCGGAGAAGCTTCCCGAATGGGCGCAGAAAGGCTTGAAGAAAGCCAACGAGATACACAAGCAGGAAAAGAAACCGCCCAAAGAAAGGGGTGAAGCAAGATGATCGAGTTTGAAAAAAGAGCGATGATCGAAGCGGAAGACAAATACACCTTCCGGCAGAGTTCGCAGATTTCCGGACAGACAGGTTTGATCGGTTATCTCAGAGCCGATATGGACACAGACGGCAACGGGTTCTTTTCCAGCTGGAATGACTGGCGTAAGGATCTGAAAACCGACGAGTTCAAGACAGAATTTGACGAGGTCATCAATTCTCTTCGTGAAGAAGGCGACATTCTTCATAACCGCAAGTCTCTTGCAAGTTATTGCTACAGCACACCGCAGAGCAAGATGCAGACCGAGCAGGACTACTACGGAGTCCGCGTTGACACCGAAAAATATGCCTATCTTCTGAGGTTGAACCCGAACAAGGGCGAATACAACCTTTATTGCTACTGCTATGTCAAGGACTGGCTGGACGGTCACATGCGTGAGGCTCAAATGGGTATCCGCTTTATCGACAGTCATTATAAGGAACTATTCCGAATCCCCGATGCCGGCAAGATCAAGATTCATTACTCATGGAATGAGGATCAGGTCCGCACTTGCAGATATATCGACGACTATCATGTGGAGGTTGGAGATAACCTCTATCACATCTGCGAGTTTGCAGAGCGCATGGAGCAGAACGGTCACACTTATGAGCCGGTCCGGGATAGTCTTCCCGAACAATGCTACAGCCTTCTTCCTGGTAGCAATGATGTAATCATTATCAAACGCAACGAGAAAGGCTACTACAAGACTGATATTCCCGCCGCAAGCAAGGAAGACGCAAGGGCTTTGGTTGATGAGTACAATGGCAAGCTCGGCGTAACGAAAGCGCAGGAAGAAGCCATGAAAGTGGGCTCGATGTTCGGTTGGAATGTTCCCGGTGCTGACCCGAAGAACTATGACATGGACGGAAAACCTACGAAACCGAAAGACAGGGGTGACGCAAGATGAGCAATTACTGTGTGTGCTGCGGTGATGAAATTCCCGAAGGCAGAATGGTTTGCCCATCTTGTGAAGCAGATGAAGGAGGCGAACGGAATGGACGACAGACACGTTGTGTGGAGCAACGAAAATCTCGACCTGGAGGACTGGCGAGCAGATTTAGAAGAAGAATATCCCGGCTATTCGGATGATGAGCTCTATGAGATTATGTGCGATACGAACAGCTCTTATCTCTCTGATGAGCGCGTCAATCTGAACATCCAGCTTTCTCAGCCTATTCTTGTTATTGCAGATCTCGGACTGTGGAACGGCAGACGCAAAGATTATAGGGAAATAGAAAGCGGTAACATCCGCGACTGCCTATATTCCAATTATGACTACACCACATGGTATGTAGACAAAGACGGAGATTTCCGCTGTAATGACATTCACCACGACGGGACAAATCACTACCTTTACCGGGTATATAGGGACAATGTATCGGAATCTCAAAAGGACCGGCTCAAAGAAAAGCTCTACGACGGTACAGCAACGAGAGCAGACATTGTTCGGATTACCCGCAGGCTCGGTGATGACATCGGCAAGGTGTACGGCTGGACATTCCCGACGCACCAGAGAGAGCGAGGTGAAGCGCGATGAGAGTAAACGCCATGACAGAAAAGTTCGAGGACGTTACCGTTCTCGGGCACCCGATGTTGTTCACCTGTGCGCGAGTGGACAGAGATACCGTTCCGGAAGGGCTGTATATGTATGAAGTCCGCCATGATGACGACCAGCAAGGCGACCCCGTACAGATTGCCAACTGGATCATGGTAAATCACTGGGGAACACTCATTACGAATAAGCCTATTCGTTTGGAACCGAGTGAAAGAATCAACAACGCTTACCGCGATATTGATCCCGAAGAAGACTGGAACTATGAAGGCTCCGTTACGACCGTAAAGGAATATATGGAGAAGAACCCGCCTGCGGTTCACAAGGAAAAAGAACACGAACCTACGAGATAAGGAGAAGCAATGGATAAGAAGAAAGCCATCTGCGAGTATCTCCGGAAAAATCATATCGGCAAAGGAAATGCCATCCACAGCAAGGAGCTTGAAAAGCTGTTTATGCTTGACGGAAGAAATATTCGCCGCAAGATCAGCTCTTTGCGACAGGATGGCTTTCCTATTTGCAGTGATGAGTCGGGCTACTACTACGCAGACAATCAGAAAGAAATCAACAACACCGTATGCAGGCTCAACGAGCTTGTAACGAAGGTATCCAATGCCAGAACCGGGCTTTTGTTTGCCTCGATTCTCGGTGAGAATGAACAGACCATAGAGGTCACTATAAAAGTAAGATAAGGAGGAACTCCCATGCCGAGCAAATATAAAATCATAATGGAGATGGCATCCCAGACTGCAAGGGATGTTACCTCTAATGTGGAACGGTACACGGATTTTCTCGTGACTGCCGCAAACAACTACAAGTACAGTTTTAAGGAGCAGTTACTCATCCATGCGCAGAAGCCGGAAGCAACAGCGTGTGCGGAAATTGAAACATGGAACAGGCTCGGTCGATGGGTCAACAAAGGAACAAAAGGCATTGCGCTTCTTGTGGACAGAGATATTCCGTACAAGCTGCGCCATGTTTTCGATATATCTGATACCAACAGCAGAGCCGGAATAACGATCACGCTTTGGCAGATGCGTCAGCAGTACGAAGAAGCAGTATCGGAGAGCTTGCAGGACAGTTTCGGAGAGATTGACGGGGCGATAGATTTCCCGCATCTTCTCATTGAGATTTCCAAGAACGCAGTTGATGATAACCTTTCAGATTACCTTTCCGATCTGAACGCTGTCAAAGGTGACAGCTTTTTGGAAGATCTGGACGATACGAGCCTTGAGGTATGGCTGAAAGACACTCTCAAAAGCAGCGTCGCTTTTATGGCTCTTTCCCGTACAGGCTATGATCCTCATGAGTATTTCACCCGTGAGGACTTCGAGCACATCTTCGATTTTAACACCAATGCCGTGATCTCCGTTCTCGGTTCTGCCACCAGCGACATTTCCGAGATGGTCATTAAGGAAATCGTAGAGACAGTCAAAGAACTTGAAAAAGAAGAAAAACAGAAAATTCGCACATTTGCGGATGGACGGACATCTGAGTATCATAATAGCAGAAACAATAATTCTGAAAGGAGCAATGAACATGGAACTGACCTACACGATGCAGGGAGATTACCTGATTCCCGATCTGGAAGCTCCGGAGAGCCCGAAAGTTGGGAAATATGGAATGCTGCGTCGAACCTACCTCCGCGAGCACAAGGACGGGATTTACACCGGGATGATGCTGGACGGAACGCTGAACAGCCATCTGGAGGAAGTGGACGCACAGGCGAACCGAATGATGGACAAGTTGACAGAGCAGCTCAAAGTCCTGAACGGAGTGACCGAGCAGATGAAGGCGGAAGATCAGATGAAATGGATCGGACTGATGAACTCGATCCGTCACTCGGCAGAGGAAGTAGTCCTGAGAGACCTGATTTACGCATAAATCTTCCGACTGTCGAAGAACAGCAGGAAATCATAGCAGAAGCGGAGGCTGATAAAACCTCCGCTTTTACTATTTCTCAGGAGGACATTGACGCGGTACTGACACGCGGCAGCGGAGTGTATGACGGCAAATACCGTATCTACGAACAGTATCTTAAAAAGGAATCCACAGAGAACAACATCACTTTCCTCAAGGACGAATATGGTGTAGGCGGTGCTTATCCTGCTGTCGGAGACCGTAATCTGGATGAGAGCCACGACCCGAAAGGCATCAAAATAAGCCGAGGCCGCATTATGCAGCCGGATGCCGAAGTGCTTCTCAAATGGAATAAGGTTGAGAAAAGAATCGGTGAGCTGATTGATGCCGGTCGCTATCTCAGTCATAAAGAGATTGAACATTATCCTGTGTATCACGCACAGGAAGAAGCAAGAAAAGCCCGCTGGGCGATCTCCAATGAGTTTCGTTCTATCGTCCGAGACTACAACGACTTTGTAGAACAACTTGGCGAAGAAGATAAGAAACTGAACCTTTACTATCTGTCCGGTTGCTGGGGTGCTTTCGGAGTCGGTGATAAGAAGATGCACAACCGTACCGCAGAGGGTGACTTTATCCTCCCTATGATGCGTGAGGCGATGAATCAGATTATTGCTGATAACACCCACCTTACCGAGCGCTGTGAAGCAATGTTGGAATCACTCAGCAGTGATATTGCAAAGCCCTTTGAGCCGACCTATGACGAACTGAACCCGCCTCCTGAACCGAAGAAGGAATACCGCTTCTCTCTCGGTGATACGGTTTATCTCGGAACACAGGAATACGAAGTCCTTTCTTTTGACGAGAACGAGGTCGTCCTGTTCGACACGCAGTTCCCTCTGTTCAATAAGACTCTGCCCCGTGAGGAGTTCGATAACCGGCTAAAAGAAAACCCGCTGAACGATAAGCTCCTGCAAATCGTTGAGGCGGCTCCTGTCGTAGACAACACTCAGACGAGAATCTCTTTGGACAGCGGTAATGACCAGGTGCATTGGATTTATTTCAACCCCGATGCAGCCGCAGGCGGTCAGTATGTTTCCGGTGATCTTGATTTCTCCATCTTTGAAGAACTCATCGAACAGTATGACATTGCAAACCATCCCGAAAATGCCGATGCTTTCCGGAACAATCTTGAAGAAATGTCAGATCAGTTCCTTGCGGACATCAATACTCCCTTCTTCATGGAAGCCGAAAACGATTATGAGATGGACTGTGACTATATCGAGTTCACGCCCGAAAACCTCTTAAAGATCCATGAGGTTATTTTGTCGTTTGAGGCAGACCGCGAGGCACAGCGTGAAACGGACAGACATGAAGCAGAGTATGGTGCTGACGGCACCAGAGTGTTCCGCGAAGAACTTCTCTCAGATGAAGAACTGAATCAGTTCCCAATCAGTACCGTTGAAGATGGAAAGGTCGTAACGTACCCCAACGCAGATGCTCTGCTGGATGCGGAAAACCGCGAGGTCTCCCTTGCCCCGCCTCCTATACCGACTAAAAAAGGAAAAGTCACGCCGAATGTTCTGTACCCCGAAATTCACTCGGATTACCGCACGAATTTCAAGATCGACCGTGATGACATCGGCGCAGGTACACCGCTTGAAAGGTTCTATCACAACAAGAGCGCCATCCAGCTTCTGAAAAAGCTGGAGAGTGAGCACAGACTGGCGCAGCCCTACGAGCAGAATGTACTGTCCGAGTATGTTGGCTGGGGCGGCTTATCGGACTTCTTCAAAGAGGACAATCCGCACTATCTGGAGCTGAAAGAACTGCTCACTGAGGAAGAGTATGAATCGGCGCGTGAATCTACGCTGACAGCATTCTATACGCCTCCGGTCGTTATTAAAGCCGTTTATCAGGCACTTGAAAACATGAACTTCAAAACCGGTAACGTGCTGGAGCCGTCCTGTGGTATCGGGAACTTCATGGGACTTGTCCCCGACAGTATGAGCACCGCAAAGTTTTACGGTGTTGAGCTCGACAGTATTTCCGGCAGGATCGCAAGACAGCTTTATCAGAACTCCAGTATTGCCATGCAGGGCTTTGAAGAAACCAATCTTCCCGACAGCTTCTTCGATGCGGCAGTCGGCAATGTACCTTTCGGTCAGTTCAAGGTTCCGGACAAGAGATACGACAAGCACAACTTCCTGATCCATGACTATTTCTTTGCCCGCACACTCGATAAGGTAAGACCCGGAGGCGTGGTCGCGTTTATCAGCTCAAAAGGAACGATGGATAAGGAAAACCCTGCTGTCCGTAAGTATATCGCACAGAGAGCTGACCTTCTCGGAGCAATCCGTTTGCCGAACGATACCTTTAAGGCTGCTGCTGGTACGGAGGTCACTTCGGATATTATCTTCCTCCAAAAGAGAGACCGACTGATTGACATTGAACCCGAATGGGTACACCTTGCTACCGATGAAAACGGCATTAAGATGAATTCCTATTTCGTAAATAACCCCGAAATGATTCTGGGCGATATGCAGCTTATCAGCGGAGCGCACGGTATGGAGCCAGCCTGTATCGCTTATGACGGTGCAGATCTCGGAGAACTCCTTCAGGATGCGATTCAAAACATCCATGCGGAAATCACCGAGTATGAAATCGACGATCTTGAAGCGGAAGACGAAGACCTTTCTATCCCTGCTGATCCTGATGTTCGCAATTTCAGTTTCACGGTTGTGGACGGTAAGATTTATTACCGTGAAAACAGCCGTATGAATCCGGTCGATGTATCCGCTACTGCCGAGAGTCGTATCAAAGGCATGATTGCCATCCGTGATTGTGTCAGAACGCTGATCGAGTATCAGACCGAAGATTATCCCGATGCCGACATTCAGTCAGAACAGGAAAAGCTCAACGGTTTGTATGACGATTTCAGCAAGAAGTACGGCATGATAAACGCGAGAGCCAACAACTCCGCGTTCAGTTCCGACAGTTCCTACTGCCTGCTTTCTTCTTTGGAAGTGCTTGACGATGAAGGAAACTTTGTCCGAAAAGCAGACATGTTCACCAAGCGGACGATCAAGCAGAAAGTAACTGTCCTTGCGGTGGATACTGCATCAGAGGCATACGCTCTGTCCCTTGCTGAAAAGGCAAAGATAGATATGCCGTATATGTCACAGCTTACCGGAAAAACCGAGCAGGAGCTTTTTGAGGACCTGAAAGGCGTTATCTTCCTGAACCCCATGCACACAAGCGATGAGGACGGCAGACCGAAGTATCTACCCGCAGATGAATACCTTTCCGGCAATGTCCGCGAGAAGCTGGCGATTGCAAAACGAAGTGCGGACCTTTATCCCGATGATTACGGCGAGAATGTCCGTGCTCTTGAGGCGGTACAGCCCGTTGATCTGACGGCAAGTGAGATTTCCGTGAGGCTCGGTGCAACATGGCTTCCCCCGGAGATCGTGGAGCAGTTTATGTTTGAGTTGTTCAGCACTCCGAGATACTGCCAGTGGAACATCCATGTTCACTATTCGCAGTACACCGGCGAATGGAATATTGAGGGTAAATCCTACGACCGTGGAAATGTCAAAGCGTACAATGCTTTCGGTACGACACGAATCAACGGCTATAAGATCATGGAAGAAACCCTCAACCTCAAAGACGTGCGAATCTTCGACTATATCGAAGATGAGAACGGCAAGAAAACGGCTGTGCTCAATAAGAAAGAAACCGCTATCGCGCAGGGCAAGCAGGAACTTATCAAGCAAGCATTTGCGAACTGGATATGGAGTGATCCGGAGCGCCGAGAACAGCTTACCAAGATGTATAATGAAAAGTTCAACTCGCTTCGTCCTCGTGAATATGATGGCAGCCACATGAGCTTTGTCGGCATCAATCCCGAAATCACTTTACGGCCGCACCAAGTCAACGCCATTGCGCATATCCTTTACGGCGGCAATACGCTTCTGGCGCACGTCGTGGGTGCCGGCAAAACCTTTGAAATGGTCGCGGCGGCGCAGGAAAGCAAGCGGCTCGGCCTTTGTCAAAAGAGCCTGTTTGTAGTACCCAACCATTTGACGGAGCAATGGGCAAGCGAATATCTCCAGCTCTATCCTTCGGCAAACATTCTGGTGGCTACAAAAAAGGACTTTGAGACCAAGAACCGAAAGAAGTTCTGCGGTCGTATTGCTACCGGCGATTACGATGCAATCATTATCGGACACAGCCAGTTTGAGAAGATCCCGATGTCTATTGAAAGGCAGAAGGCAATCCTCGAACAGCAGCTTGATGAAATCCTTGAAGGTATTTCCGAGCTAAAAAGAAACAGGGGCGACAACTTCTCAATCAAGCAGTTGGAACGCACAAAGAAAACGGTCAAACAGAAACTCGAAAAGCTGAACGATCAGTCCCGCAAGGATGATGTTGTCACGTTTGAAGAGTTAGGTGTTGACCGTATTTTTATTGATGAGGCGCACTACTACAAGAACCTTGCGGCATTCACCAAAATGCGGAACGTCGGCGGTATCAGTCAGACCGAAGCTATGAAGTCCAGCGATCTTTATATGAAGTGCCGCTATCTGGATGAACTGACAGGCGGACGCGGCGTTGTGTTTGCGACAGGTACTCCGATCTCCAACAGTATGGTCGAGATGTACACGATGCAGAAGTATCTCCAGTATGGAGCGCTTCGCAGGAATGACCTCATTCACTTTGATGCCTGGGCAAGCACTTTTGGTGAAACCGTGACTGCTATCGAGCTCTCACCCGAAGGCACCGGATACCGGGCAAAAACAAGGTTTGCGAAGTTCTATAACCTTCCGGAGCTGATGGCAATGTTCAAGGAAACCGCCGATATTCAGACAGCGGATATGCTGAATCTTCCTGTTCCGGAAGCCCATTACCACAACATCGTTTTGAAGCCTTCCGAAACGCAGAAAGAAATGGTTGCGGGACTTTCTGAACGAGCAGAGCGTGTCCGCAATAAGATGGTCGATTCGAGCGTGGATAACATGCTTCTCATCACCAATGACGGACGAAAGCTGGCTCTCGATCAGCGGCTTATGAACGATATGCTTCCCGACAGCGAGACAAGCAAAGTGGGTGCGTGTGCGGATAATGTCTTTGACATCTGGCAGCGCACAGCAGAACAGAAATCTACGCAGATGGTCTTCTGCGACCTGTCCACTCCGCACGGAGACGGCAAGTTCAATGTGTACGATGATCTCCGTGACAAGCTGATTGCCAAAGGCATACCGGCAGAAGAAATTGCCTATATCCACACGGCAAATTCCGAAGCTCAGAAGAAAGAACTGTTCGGCAAGGTACGTTCCGGTCAGGTGCGTGTCCTCATCGGCTCCACGCAGAAAATGGGTGCAGGAACTAACGTGCAGACGAAACTTGTGGCACTCCATCATTTGGATTGTCCGTGGCGACCGTCTGATCTTCAGCAGCGTGAAGGACGAATCATCCGCCAGGGTAATGAAAATCCCGAAGTCGATATTTACACCTATGTCACCGAGAACACCTTCGACAGCTACCTGTATCAGCTTGTGGAATCAAAGCAGAAGTTTATCGGACAGATCATGACGAGCAAATCCCCGGTGCGCTCGGCAGAAGACATTGATGAAACCGCACTCAGCTATGCGGAAATCAAAGCTCTTTGTGCCGGCAATCCGCATATCAAGGAAAAGATGGACCTCGATATTGATGTGTCCCGACTGAAACTTTTGAAAGCAAACCATCTGAGTCAGCGGTATGCCCTGGAAGATCAGATCATAAAGGAGTTTCCGCAGAAGATCAAATCGCTGGAACAGCGCATTGAAGGTTTCAAGGTGGATATTGACCAGCTCAAAAGAAACACGGAACCCAACGAAGACGGCTTCTCCCCGATGTTTATGCCGGGAGGCGTAGTGAGGGATAAGAAGGATGCCGGTGATGCAATTCTCGGCCTGTGCAAGTCCATGACAACTCCCGACCCGATTTCTATCGGACAGTACAGGGGCTTTGACATGGAATTGTCCTTCGATACCTTCAGTCGTGAGTATAAGATTACGCTGATCCACCAGCTCCGTCATACGGTTACGCTCGGTACGGACATCTTCGGTAATATCCAGCGACTGGACAATACTTTCGGTGCTTTTGAAGAAAGGATGGCGGCGTGTGTGGAACAACTGGAAAACACGCATGTCCAGCTTGAAAACGCGAAGGTCGAAGTACAGAAACCCTTCCCACAGGAAGAAGAACTGAAGACTAAGACCGAAAGGCTGAACGAGCTTAATGCACTGCTCAACCTTGATAAAAAGGAAAATGAAATCGTTGACGGTGAACGCGGCGAGGAAGAACCGCAGCGAAGCAGCGATGAAAGAGAACGCTGAAAAATAATTTGCACATTTGCGGCGGTTGGCATTTATAAGTACAATGAAGTCAGAAAGGAATGGAGGTGCTGTAAATGTTCCGTCGTAAAAGTGAAAAGCGTATTCTTGAATTAAACCCCGAGGAAGCCCGCCTCGCCAAATACGCTCTGCTCAGTTTCCGCAATAAACTCATAGAACAAGGCAAACCGACAGAGGATGTTGTAGATCTTCTTTTGAAGATAATGAAATAATAAGACACGGATAGCCGCAAAGCGTAAAAACTTTGCGGCTATCGCTATTTTAGGAGGTAATTGTATGGCATGGGGAGTCTGATCTATTTCGGAGTGCTGTTTCTGGCAAAGGTGCTGGATAACGCACTCAGTACCACAAAAACAATACTGATTCAAAGAAGTCGGTGGCTGCTTGCGGGAATTGCGGTAGTGCTTTCCGACTTCATTTATTTTTGGCTCACAAAACGAATCGTTGCCGCAGATAGCGACCTCGCAATTCTGATTGTCGCTCTTGCCGGTGGCGTCGGCTGTGCGCTTGCCTGTCTTGTAAGCGAAAAAATGTCAAAGGACAGGACGTATGTGAATGTCATTATGTCTGACAACCTTGAAGCGATGCGGGACTTCCGCGACTTTTTGGCAAAGCATCATATCACGAATGTTGCCGCTGACACCTACACGCTGGACTGGAATACAAAGACTATTTCAATAACGGCTTATGCAGAAACGAAATCGGAAAACAATCTGATTTCTGAGTATATCGAGAACAGTCCGCTGAAGTTCAAGCGAGTAATACAAAAAAATTAAAGGAGGGTTTGCAAATGACAAACGAAGAACTGAATACTGCTCTGTATGAGAAGATGTTCGCAGAACAGAAGCAGTACCGTGAGTGGCTGATGAACCAGCCTCCCGGTGAAATCCTTAACCACTGTTATGAGTACACGGTGCGTGAGGATATTGTTCTTGCTCTTGAGTATCATGATCTGTCTGACAAACAGTGCAAGGCACTATTGAAGTCGCCGTGTCCACTTGCAGATGTGTTCAAAGATTTCGAGAAGCGAGAAACTGACCACATGGAGAACATCCGCGACACAATCGAGTGCCGTGCCAACGCCATCATCCGGCAGGATTTCATTCAGGAACAGCGAGAATCGAGGTGATGAGTCATGGCTTATATTGTTGCGGAAGACATTCTAAAAGCGAAGGAAATGGATCTGATGACCTATCTCCGAAACTATGAACCGCAGGAACTTGTCCATGTATCCGGCAACACCTACTGCACAAGAGAACATGACTCCCTTCGTATCAGCAACGGGAAATGGTATTGGTTCTCGCAGGACATCGGCGGGCGATCTGCTCTTGATTATCTCATAAAAGTCAAAGAGCTTTCATTCATGGAAGCGGTAGAAGCAATAATCGGACGGACGGCGATACAACCGCCTGTTTTTTATCGCCAAAAGGAAAAGGCGCACCGTGATTTTCTTATGCCGAAGCTGTCAGATGACACCTCCCATGTTGAACGTTATCTGAGGAATCGCGGCATTCATCCGGTCGTTATCCGCTACTGCATTGAGCATAAAACACTCTTTGAATCAGAGAACTATCACAACGCGGTTTTTGTCGGATATGACAAAGATGGAACAGCGCGGTACGGAGCACTTCGTGGGACTGTCGGGCAGTACAAAGGCGAGCTTACCGGAAGCGACAAACACTTTTCTTTTTCAATCGGTGAGAATACCGGCGCAAAAGAAATCCATGTGTTTGAGTCTGCAATAGACGCTATGAGTTATGCAACGCTGGAGCTGATTGAAGGACGCGACTGGAAATCGGAGATATACCTTTCTTTAGCCGGTGTGTATCGGACAAAAAGAGAGAATGTCGTTCCCGTTGCACTGAGCCGATTTCTTGAAGAGCATCCGACGGTGAGTACGATCCGACTTCATCTGGATAACGATGAGATAGGCCGTGGCGCGGTAAAAGGAATCGTGTCTGGATTGCAAGGCAAATACACGGTTCTTGATGAGCCTCCTTCCTGCGGTAAGGATGTCAACGACGAACTGAAAATCCGTGTAGGAATAACACGAATGAGAAAGGAGAAAGAACGCTAATGGATATAGCAATTTATCAGGTCAACATGGGACGCGACCATAATCGCGTGGCTTTCCAGAGTCTTGACGGACTGGAACGGTTTCAGGGCTCTTCTGAAATCGAGAGCGAGATCTACGACAAGGTTTTCGAGGGTGAAGTAAGTTGTGAGAACCTTGAAGACGTATATCGCATGTTCAATCTTGACCACCCGAAAGGATACAAAGGCAGATCGCTTTCTGTTTCGGATGTGGTTGAGGTTATCGGCGCAGATGGTGAATCCACCTATAACTTCTGCGATACTGTCGGCTTCCAGAAGGTCAATTTTGACCCCGACCTCACCGAAGAACTGAAAGAGGAAAAAATCAAGGTGGTGCTCTGTGAGCCGGGTAAGATCGCCAGAGTAACGGAGATCACAAATACGCTTGATGGGTTACAGGCAGCCGTTAAGGGCGATATTGAAGCCTTCTATCCTTTTGAGGAGGCTGTTTGCATCGTGTGTAACGAGGAAGGCAAGTTCAACAATATGGAACCCAATCGCGCAGTCTACGGAGAGAATCATGAAATCATGGATGTGATTTTCGGCCCTTTCTTCATCTGCGATTGCTCCGGTCAGAACTTCGGCTCGCTGGATCGTGAACAGCTTGAACGATTCAAAAAGCAGTTCCGAAATCCCGAAAAGCTTATCAGCGTCAACGGGAAGATCCTCTCTGTACCGTATAACCCCCAGCCTGAAAAGTCGAGATAACGGAGGTGAGAGCGTGAAAGAAATCAACGATGCAGTCATCATCGGGATCGACAGCGGATACGGCAATATCAAAACCGCTAACTGCTGCTTCCCAGCAAGTGTGGCGGTCTATGATACCGAACCAGTTTTCAAAGACAATCTGCTTGTCT
>UMLG01004529.1_pt1 | contig 21825 bp, 6 predicted proteins | sample 1966511 | NCBI WGS metagenome assembly UMLG01 (sample SAMEA4836195, study PRJEB28245) | human gut metagenome | biome: gut microbiome; material: fecal sample | place: Denmark | collected 2008
TAAACTTGCCTCCCCTCGAAAAAGGGGAGGTGGCTTGACGGCATTGCAAAACCGTTATTCTACATCATCTTCATTTTGTAATTTACCGGACTGTTTCCAAAATTGCTATACTTTTTGCCGTCAAGACGGTGGGGATTGTGTTTGCTTAGAAGATTTGAAGATAGTACTCCTATCAATTTCAATCCCCACCGTCACGGCTCGGAATAGTTTCAGAATTGTAAAGGCAGGACTATCTGAATACTGTACAGCAAGCCAAAAAAATTTATCAGCCGTGCCACCTCCCCTTTTTCGAGGGGAGGCAAGAAAGGATTGCGATTTATGCCACTTTCTGCATAATTTATATACTTTTTGGTATGATATATTCTTTCGTTGTCATTTTGGTAGAGTAGTAAAGCCTTAGCCTCGCACCATATTCTTGCCTCCCTTGTCAAAGGTGAGGTGCTGTCGCCCGAAAAAATTCGGGCGACTACCGGAGGGATTGCTCCCCATCCGCACCAACCCTCCCAAAACCGCACCGTCCCTCGAAAATCGCCATCACCCTCGCCTCCTTAAAAGCATACAGACTAAACTAAAAACCGCTCCCGTAACACTCCGGGAGCGGTTTTGTATATCCTTATATTATCAGTTTGCAACGATGTTTACGAGCTTGCCGGGAACAACTATCTCCTTGCGGATCGTCTTGCCTTCAAGCGACTGTGCGATAGCTTCCTTTGCCATCTTCAGCAGTTCGTCCTTGTCGGCGGCTGTAGGCACGTTTATACGAGCCTTTATCTTACCGCACAGCTGAACTACTATCTCAACGGTGCTGTCAACGCAGAGCGCCTCGTCGTATGTTACCCACTGCGCTTCGTTCAGTATGCCGTAGCCGAGTGAATTGTACATTTCCTCGGTGATGTGGGGAGCAAAGGGATTCAAGAGTATCAGCAGTGATTTCATCTCGGCATCGTTAATCTTGCCGTTTGCGGTAATCTCGTTGATAAGCGACATCATAGCGGCAATAGCCGTGTTGAATCTCATCTTCTCAATATCTTCGCTGACCTTCTTTATCGTCTTGTGCATTGATGTTCTCAGCTCGTCTGAGTATTCATCGCCACGGACAAGCATATTCTGAAGATTCCATACACGGTCAAGGAAACGCTTACAGCCCTTCATACTGCTGTCGTTCCACGGAGCAGCCTGCTCATAGTCGCCCATGAACAGAACGTATACACGAAGAACGTCTGCGCCGTATACGTCAACAACGTCATTCGGGTCGATTACGTTGCCTCTTGACTTGCTCATCTTCTCGCCGTCCGGACCTAAGATAAGACCCTGTGCGGTACGCTTTGCATAAGGCTCGGGAGTGGGAACTTCGCCTATATCGTAAAGGAACTTGTGCCAGAAACGTGAGTAGATCATATGACGGGTAACATGCTCCATACCGCCGTTGTACCAGTCAACTGGAAGCCAGTATTTGAGCGCTTCCTGCGAAGCAAATTCCTTGTCGTTGTTGGGGTCGCAGTAACGCAGGAAGTACCAGCTTGAGCCTGCCCACTGAGGCATCGTATCTGTTTCTCTGCGTGCGTCCTTGCCGCACTTGGGGCATTTGCAGTGTACGAATGAATCTATCTTTGCAAGCGGGCTTTCGCCGTCCTGACCGGGCTGGAAGTTCTCAACGGGAGGAAGCTCCAGAGGCAGTTCCTCATAAGGTACGGGAACAATTCCGCAGTCGGGGCAGTGTACTATCGGGATAGGTTCACCCCAGTATCTCTGACGGTTGAACGCCCAGTCCTTCATCTTGTACTGTACGCCCTTTTCGCCGCAGCCGAGCTTTGCAAGTACGCCGAGCATCTTTTCGATAGCGTCCTTCTTGTTAGTGATGCCGTTCAGCTCGCCCGAATTCACCATCTCGCCGTCGCCCGTGTAGGCTTCCTTCGAGATGTCGCCGCCCTTGATAACCTCGATTATATCAATGCCGAACTTCTTCGCAAATTCATAGTCACGGGTATCGTGAGCAGGAACCGCCATTATAGCGCCCGTGCCGTATCCCATCATTACATAGTCGGAAATGTATATCGGAATTTCCTTGCCGGTAACGGGGTTTACGCCGGTAAGACCGTCTATCTTTACGCCCGTCTTGTCCTTGACAAGCTGTGTTCTTTCAAACTCGCTCTTTTTGCTGCACTCCGCCTTGTAAGCGTCAAGGTCGGCAATGTTCTTTATGGAATCCCTGTACTTTTCTATTATGGGATGCTCGGGAGCGATAACCATAAATGTTACGCCGTAGAGTGTGTCGGGACGGGTCGTGTAGATGCGGAGCTTCTCACCGTTTTCCTTGATGGAGAAGTTTACGAAAGCGCCTGTAGACTTGCCTATCCAGTTCTCCTGCTGGAGCTTTACGTTAGGCAGATAGTCGACCGTTTCAAGTCCCTGTAACAGCTTGTCGGCGTATTCGGTGATACGCAGGTACCATACTTCCTTGGTCTTCTGCACTATCTCGCTGTGGCAGATGTCGCAGTGACCGCCCTGTGAGTCCTCGTTTGAGAGTACGACCTTACAGCTCGGGCAGTAGTTTACGAGCGTCTTATCCCTGAATACAAGGCCATGCTCGAACATCTTGAGGAATATCCACTGAGTCCACTTGTAATAACGCTCTTCGGTGGTGTCGATGACCCTTGACCAGTCGAACGAGAAGCCGACACGCTTGAGCTGGCTGGTAAATTTTACTATGTTGTTATCGGTGACCTTACGGGGATGAACGCCGGTCTTGATGGCGGTGTTCTCGGTGGGCAGACCGTAAGCGTCAAAGCCAATCGGGAACAGTACGTTGTAGCCCTGAAGCCTTCTCTTGCGGCTGACTACCTCAAGGCCGGAATAAGCCTTGATATGACCTACATGCATACCTGCGCCGGAGGGGTAGGGGAACTCTACGAGAGCGTAGAATTTCGGCTTGGTACTGCCGTTTTCAGCCTTGAATGTCTGATGCTCGTCCCAGTATTTCTGCCACTTACTTTCTATGGCAGAAAAGTCATATTTTTTCTCTTCCATTTTGCGAGTTGTCCTTTCATACGCCCGATATGGCGGTATAATTCAATTTCAACCTTTATTATAATACAAAAACTGCTGTTCTGTCAAGTAAAGCGGCAAGTAAAGCGGCAACAGTAAATAAGTGTAAAATAAAGGTGAAATATGTCATTCACAGCGTGATGATTTATGATGAACCGTTTTTTACGTCTGAGAGGGCGTAAACCGTTATGTTATCGGGGGTGACAGCACTCCACCTTTGACAAGGGACGGGCATGGATGCCCGAAGTTGAACGCCCAGAGTTTCGCAAGGATGCGAAACCAACAGAGCGTTCATATGGCAAGTGTGGTAGTGCTTTTCTTGGGATAGCACTTCTCGGGTTCGCTATTCGAATTAATGTACCTGTCAATATTGACGAGGGAAAGAACCAAAGGGACTAGGGTGAGGGACTTGCAGCCCCTAACCCTATCCCTTAGGTTTTCTCCCTCGTGCTCCCTCTTTCCTTACCCACACCCGTACCCCGCTGGGGTGTTGGATAAACTCGAATAACCACCTGAACATTGTATGACCTGTTAATGCAGGGACGCTTAACGCTACACGTCCGCAGATTAGTACATATATCTCAGGTTAGTGGCGTTTTTTGAAAGGTAAATGTCAGTGCAGTTGTACCGATACACTCACGAAAATATTAATTCCTTGTCGTTGCGGAAAATGTTTTAGGCAGTGCCTGGCAATATATTTCACTTGAACGGTGTCTGTAGGGCGCCGGTTTTTTGTATTATGAGCCGCATTTATGACCGTTTGCGCCGTTATAACAACCGTTCGTGCCAAAAAGTTGAAATCGCAAAGCAAATGAGTTATGATATAATTATAAAATTATAAGGGGAGAAGTATGCTCATCTGCGTTTACGATACCGCAAACGAGGCGGAGATACTGAAAGCGAAAATAACACAGATCGCAACGGCGGCATATCGAAGAATTGCCTACAGGGTATGTCAGAGGTATGAGAGCTTTGTGAATGAGTGTAAGACGGCTGACCTTATAATCGTGCTTGCCGACGGAGCGGACGGTATGGAGGGTGTTATTGCGGCGAAGAATGCCGACAGGGATACGCCTGTAATATGGCTGTCGGACGATGAGGGATTCGGGGCGCAGTCATACAGGCTTGGCTGTACCTATTTCCACAAGAAGCCGATACCGCTTGAAAAGCTGAAGGAGGCACTGCATAAGTGCAGGTGCATGGCGTAAGCACGGGTAAATCTACAGGAGGAAAAACATGAAGAAAAAATTTGTACGGCTCATAAGTGCGGTGCTGTCTGCGGCAATGACGCTGACGGCTGTACCGTTATCGGCATTTGCCGAGGGCGAGGCACATACGCATGACGGCGAGAGCAATGTCATCACGACACCGCTTGATTTCAGAGAAAAGACGGCGGACGAAAGCGGTGACGGCTGGAGCTGGGTATATGACACAAAGACGCTGACGCTTGACGGAGTGAACATTCAGGCGACAACAGAAGAGAATATGATGAGCGTCGTAACAGTCCCCGACGGTACGAAAATAGTGCTGAACGGTGAAAACACTATCGTACAGACCGATACCCTCGAAAGCGATACATACGTTCTCAGTGCCGTAAATAATAAAGAGGTCAATTGTGACGGCACAATGACGATCAGCGGCGACGGTGTGCTGAATGCAGAGAACCGCTCTACAGACAGTATGGCACGCTCTCTCGGCGGATCAATAATCCTGAACGGCGGTACAGTAAACGCAACAGGTACTGTAAAGACAAATTCGCTTGAAATACATAATGACGGTGTGCTGAACGCAAATGCGACAACTGCATCTTTTGAGGGTGTGGCTGTCAATGTCAGCGGCGGCATTACTGTTGACGGCAACGGCAGTCTTACTGCAGTAGGTTGTGCTAATGAATCTACGTTAAACAGTGCAATATTGCTTACCAGTAATTTCGGTGACAAAATTTCCGTCAGCGAAAACGGCAGTATTACTGTGCCTGAAGGCAATGCAGCAAGAGTCGGAATATACTACAGCGGAAACAACGGCGACGGAATGGATGCCGAAATAAGCGGCGGTAAGGTCACTGCTTACGGTACTAAGTATGGCATTTACAAAGTAAACCTTATAATGAACGGTACAGGCTCGGTTTACACTACGGGCGGTTCATACGCTATCGGTCAAACTGTACCGACAATAGACGAGAATGAATTTGTAATAAAGGGCTCGACCGAGTTCAAGGCTTCGGAAAGTGCTGTGACAGGCGAGGTCAAGTATAACAGCGGCTATTATGAGATTGGCGGAGCGGACGCTAAGACGGTAGTTATAAAGCCTGATACTTCTCCCCGTATAATACTCGGAAAGCAGACAGGAATATTCAAGACGGAAGAGTATGAAATAATTGAAGGCATGACTGATACCAAGCTCAAGGGTACGGTTTACTTTGATATTACTCTGAAGAATATGAGCGATGAAGAGTTTGCAGACGCAAGAGGCTATTTCGGCGGCGATGAACCCGATTTATCAGCAAGCATAATCAAGACCGATTACGGCTGGGTGTGCATGGTCTGCGATACCGAGTTTTCGGTTACATACGACACTGATAATACTCTTACAATAAAGTGCGGAGATATTGTATCCAATACCGTTCAGGTAAAGTCGAATGCAAACCGTTTCAACAAGGTTACACAGGGTGACAACACAAACAGAACGGTTTTCTATACAAACACTTCGCAGGAAGAGAAGGACAATTACAAGCTTGTAAGCACCTATACGGTTGACAGTGAAAGCATAAGCTATAACTGGTACAGTACGAACAGTGCATACAGTGCAGATGAGCTCGGTGCGGCAGTATCCGGAAGCAACGGCGAATTCAAGCTTGCGGATAATATTCCTGCCGGAAATTATGTTCTGTATTGTGATATAACCTATTCAGACGGTGACAGCACAGAAACTGTTACAGAAAAATTTACATTTACATATAAAGAATGTGCACATGAAAACGGTTATTCCGACGGTAAATGCACAAACTGCGGAGCGTTATGTGATCACAGCAATATTGATATTGACACGGGTAAGTGTAACAAGTGTGAGCATCAGTTTGTTGCTACAATCAGCACAGACGGCAGTGCACCGACAGGCTATGACACGCTCGCAGACTGCCTTGACAGCATTACTGCCGATACCGGAAACTATGTTAAGATCTATCAGGATATCGGCGATGCATCGGCAACTGCAACTTTAGATACTATAGATGTAAAACACAATGTTATGATCGACCTTAACGGTCACAAGCTGAACAATATCAAGCTTGGGGTCAACAAACTTGGGGTCAACAAAGACGTCACGCTTACATTAACCGGCACAGCGGGCAGTTATGTTACGCAGGTGTATGTTCGCAAAGGCGGCGGATCATTCATAATTGACAGCGAAGCAAATGTAGAATTTAATACAATTTTTGTTGAGGACAGTGCACGGCTTGCTGTAAACGATGGCGCAAAAGTAACTACAGAGCAGTTGACTGTGATAGCATCCGTGAATGATGACGGAACTACAACGACATCTGTAAAGCTCGCTACGGGAATGAAGTTAGGTGGGCTGACATATCATCGCCAAAACAATTCCGGAGTTCTGAAATTAGGCAATCTTCTTGATGTTACCCGGCAGGCACTGCGACGTGAAGATAACGGCAATTATCTTGATCTTTATAAAGAATATGGAAGTATGGGTTATTCCGTTGCGCTTACTGTTGTTGAGCATACTGACGCTGACCACAAATACGGCAGTGGAACAGGCAAGTGCGAGGAGTGCGGAAAGCCCTGCGAGCATGGCGGTGATATAAACACGGACACCGGCATCTGCTCAATCTGCGGTGCGGTTGTGTCTGTCGCACTCTATACAGACAAGAACGGAAGCTTAAAGTATGTAGATACCGATGAGCTTCACTCTTTACTGAATGAATACAACGGAAGCGGTACGATAAAGCTGTTTAAGGATTATGATAATTCAAAAGCTCAGTATGACTTATACGGAGAACTTACAATTGACTTAAACGGACGCAGATTAAATATCCGGAGTATTACTCCTTGCAAAAACGGAAAGCTTACAATCAAAAACAGCGGCAATCCGGTTATGCTCGGTTGTAATGTATATCCGACAAACGACGCTTCATACGCCGGCGGTACGCTTATAATAGACGGCGATGTAGTTTTAGACACTTCGATCTATGTATATGATTCGAGTACGGTTATATTGAAAGCCGGTGCATATCAAGCCGGACTTTACGCCAGGGACAGCAAGACATTATACGATATGCTCGGAGAGGGTAAGGCTTTCTTCAAGACTGACGGAACTCTTTTCAATGCAAATGTTAAGGAAATATCAAGCAGTGAAACGCTGACAATCAAAGACCACAGCCATACCTATACTGACGGCAAGTGCGAGTGCGGATATGTTTGCCCTCACAGCGATGTTAACAGCGAAACGGGTAAGTGTAACGAGTGTGAATATCAGTATGCGGCTGTTATCGTAAAGGACGGGGCTGTAGCTTCTGTTTATAAGGAAACTGAGATGGAAGCGGCTTTTGAAGCGGCTGACAGTGACGCAAACACCGGCTGTACATTAAAAGTATACAAGAATTATGCAGGCAGCTATACAACACTCAGCCGTAAGTTCACGCTGTGGATCGCTGAGGAAGCCAATGTAGGTACGTTAACTGTTTCGGGAGATATAACCGTTACGGGATCGGAAAAAAATAATAGTATTTATGGCGATTTCAATGTAGTGGACGGCGGTAAGCTGACATTTGACGAAAACTGCGGCGCTAAGGGAACTGTGTCGGTAGGTGCAGGTACATTTGACTGCTATCGTTCACTCGGCATAATACTCAATATAAACGATGCAAGCAGTGACGTAATTCTTCACGACGGAGCTTTCATAAAAATACGCTATAACGGCGGCGGGGACAGAGCAAACGCAGAAATACTGACTTTATTGGCTGAGAACCGTATGTTTATGACGTCTTCCGCTGTGCCGATAGACGGCTCAAAAACACTGTTGAAAGACGGTTTTGTAACACCTGTTATTGTAGCACCACATGAAGATCACGGTTACGACAGCACAACGGGCAAGTGTACGATTTGCGGTAAGCGGTGCGGTCATACGGATGTTGACAGCAAAACGGGTGTATGCTCTACCTGCAAATATCAGCTTACTGCGGGCATTTCGAGTGCGGGAACAGCGAAGTATTTCGATAATATAGACAACGCTTTTACTGCGGCATTATCGGAGGTAAACAGCGGCTGTACGCTGACATTGTATAAGCACTGCGAGATCACACAGAGCGTAGAAATCGGTCAGGCAACGGTTACTGTCGATGTGAACGGATGTTCACTCGGCGGAGAGGCAGATATAAGTGTAAATAACGGTGGTGTGCTGTACCTTAAGGACAGCAGGAAAAGCACCTACTACGGATGCATAGACGCACCTTTTAGTGTAAACGGCGGTACGCTTATAAACGGTACTGCAGACGGCGGCAGTTCAGCCGCAGATGTACTCAATTTAGTCATTAACAGTGCTAAGTGTGTCGAAATATACGGCGGCATATTTGAGAATGTTAATATTGCACACGCAAGCGGTGTAGCTTTATACGGCGGAAGGTACAACACCATCTGCGGCGAGGAAAGCAACACACCCGTAAACGCTCTGCTTGCAAAGGGCTATGCGTTTGCGATCTTAAACAGTGTCACACATCTCCCCGAAAGTATAGTTGACGGCAGTGCGAAGACAATCGGCGGAAGACTTACAAATGTCATGGTTGTAGCGCATGAGCATAGATACAACGTGGAAACGGGCAAGTGTCCGTGCGGCGTTTGTGCGCTTGCTATATTTACCGAGACAACACAAAGCTCTGAAACTTATACATTTATTGAAAGCGAAACACAGTTTAAAAATATTGCGGAAAATGAGGCTGACGGTGTATTAAAGCTGACCGGCGATGTAGATTGTATTGTTAAGGGCATAATAATAAACGGCAATAAAACGATCGACATGAACGGTCATACGCTGAATGTTTCGGTCGGTACCGAGGAAATAAGCGCAGTAGCGGTTTACGGAAATGTAACCTTTGAAAACAGCGGAAGCAGCCGTGCAGTTATAAACGCCACCGGCGTTTATTCCTATGGAATGGTAACTGTAAACGGAGATATTGAATTCGATACTTTTGCAACATTTGAAGACGGCGACGCTTTGATCAATGCCGGAGTATTCAAGAGCATTTATGTTCAGGGAAGAAGTGTAATTGAAATACTGGGTAGCGGTAAGGCGCTTGCAAGTGAAAGCGGAGAAATACTGAATGCAAGCGTACAACAAATATACAAAGCAGGCGATAATATATTTGTTACGGCTCACCCGAAGCATACATACGATGATCACGGCAACTGCGCTTGCGGATATAAGTGTCTGCATGACGGCGAGGGTCAGGTAAATGAAGACAGCGCCAACAAGGTGTGCAGTGAGTGCGGTGCGAAAATTTACGCAAAGGTAACTACTGCCGACGGAAAGGTAAAGTATTTCGACGACATAACCGAGGGCTTACGGTATGCGGATAAGGCTGAAAACAAGGGCTGTGTTTTCACTCTTGTAACAAGCGGTAAGATCAATAGTGGGGTTAGGCTGTCAAACGGTCAGTTTACTATTACCACAAGTAATTATGGTACTATCTATGATTACAACCAGACAATAACTATTGACGGTGCAGATGTTATTGCTGAAGGTTATATGTTCATCAGGTGCAAGGTTAATGTGAAGAGCGGATCTCTTACATTACCTGAGGGCTCAAGCGCCGGATTTGATAGTATTGCTATATCAGGCGGTACCGTAACTGTCAGCGAAGGCGTCAATGTTGACAATAATGCGGGTGCTGATAATTTATTTGTAAGCGAAGACGCAACTGACGCAAAGCTTACTATAGGCGGAGGTACTTACAGCAATATCAATCTCGGACAGTTTAAATTAAAGGACGTAATCGCAAGCGGTGTGCGTGTGATAAGCTACGACAATCCGACAGATCCGACTGCTGAGAAAACAGCAAAGGCTTTATTATACAGCGATATAGCCGAAAAAAATAATTTTGACTCCGAAAACAATACTGTAAGCTATTATCTGTTTACCAAGTGCGAGCATAAGAATGAGGACGGCAGTTATGCCTTTAATGACAGCGGTATATGCAAATACTGTAACTCTGAGTTTGCCGCAAGCGTAAGCTATACGGTTGACGGAAGTGCAAAGACAGAGCTGTTCAGCAATATATGCGACGCTTTTGACAAGGCTAATGAGATAGGTACGGCTACAATAACGCTGTGCAGGGATATTGCAGACAGTGAAATTGCACATGAAATAAATGTTACGGGCAATTTAGCACTTGAACTTAACACCAAAACATTGGGCGCTACGGATAAAGCAAAAAAAATATATATTTGTGGCAGCACGCTTACCGTGAATGGAAACGGTAAAGTATGGAGCACAATTGAAGCTAAGCCGGACTCGAAATTAACCATTACAAACGGCGAATACAACGATGTGTATGCCCTTTCAGACAGTGAAGTGGTAATCCTGGATGGTATAATAGACTGCTTATCCGTTTATGGTACGGGTAAAGCAGAGGTCAGCGGCGGTAAATTCAAGTATTTGTTTATGTACAACGGCAAGGCAATCGAATCTGTACTGGCAGACGGTTATGCGTATAAAAATGCTGACGGCACTTGGCTTTCGATTGATGAGCGTGAAAAAGATAGCTATTTGGGCGGTTCTATAGGAGCGTTATCCGTAGAAGAAGCGCCGATAAAGAGCGCAAGTATTTCGTGGGCAGGCGGAGAAGCGCCTGTTATATACCGTAACGGAGATAAATATTTAAACGTCAATGTTACATACACATTGGCGGACGGTTCAAGTGGTGTAACCTATTCGGACTATGTAAACGGCAATAATCGCAGTAAAGATTCTAAATTGTACGCTAATATAATGGCACACTGTCAGGAAATCGGTAAGCATGCGGCGAAAGACGGTGAGGTTGAATATTACACTGTACTTAAGTGTGACGGATACGAATATAAGTCGAATGTGCTTAAGTTTACACTTGCGACCTGCTCGCACCCGGAGGATAGCTTTAATTACGAAAACAACGGTTGGGTAATCTGCGGTATATGTGCAGCATCGATAGAAGCCGAGGTAGTAGATGCTGACGGCAAGTCGTTAGGCTATGCGGATATATACGGTGCCATAAAGCTGGCGCAGGAGAACGAAGGCAGCACTGTAAAGCTGATGTCGGAAAGAGTATCTGCGTCCATTACCGTGACGGGCGGTAAGTTTACTGTTGACTTTAACGGTAAAGAGGCATATTATCAGTTCGCTGTCAACGGCGGTGACGTGACTTTCACTTCTTCGGCAGTACAGGACGTGAGCAATCAAAATCTGCAAAGCGGAATCACAGTTAACGGAACTGACGCTAAGGTTACAATTGACGGTAAAATCAAGCTGGGAAGAGTAAGAATAATCAGCGGTGCGCTTGCAGTAAACAGTGCCGAGAGTTATATTAAAGAACTGTCAATAAATGGCGGAAAGACTGTTGTAAACGGTGCAAATATTGATGCACTGAAAGCTAACGGCGGAGACACGGTCATCAATTATGTTACAGCCGATTCTTTAAGCGTGAATATCAACGGGTCCGGTAGCATCTCTATCGTAACCGGCGAGTTCGGCAGCACCACTTGCAAAACAGACAGCGGTTATACTTTAGGTATGGCAATTGCGAGTGGAAGCGTAGTTTTCGGTAATAGTATGAATGGCATTACTGTTTACACATACGAAGCTATTCAGACCATGACCAAAACCGATAGAATTTTTGTTGATAAGTGCGTTCATAAGGACGGAAGCGGCAGTTATGTGCTTGACGGAAATCCCTGTCCTTACTGCAATGAGGAAATCGTTGCAACTGTAAGCTATACGGACGGCGGAAGCGAAAATACGGATCTGTTCAGCGATATTTATGACGCTTTTGACAAGGCTAATGAGATAGGTACGGCTACTGTAACGCTGCAGAAGAACATCACGGACGATATTACAGATACGATAGCTGTTACAGGCAATGTTACGCTTGAACTTAACGGTAAAAGGCTCTCACAACCCGGTACTGATGTATGGTATTCCATAGAAGTAACGAGCGGTAAGCTGACCGTTAACGGCAGTGGCTTAATAAAACGTGTTGCCGTTCGCAACGGCAGCAAGGCGGAAATCAACGGTGGTACTTTCTCTGACTTCATAATTAAAGACGGCGGTAACGCTGTAATTAAAGGCGGTCAATTCTACAGCTTACAGGTTTCAGGCGAAGGCAGAAACGTAGGACAGCTTCTTGCGGACGGCTATGCCTATAGGAGTATTATCGATTCCGGCATCTGGTCTACTATTGCAGAGCGTGAAAAGCAGGATATAGCTAATGTAGAAGTAAAGGAAGCGCCGATAAAGAGCGCAACAATTTCCGCTGAGAACGAGTCACCGATAATATACCGTAACGGTAAAAAGGCTGTAACTTTCGCGGCCGATGTGACATATTCGGGAGATAAAACACTCTATATTACCGGATGCTTAATTGACGGAACGGTAATAAGCGAAAAAACAGAATTATTAAACGGTTACTGTTATTTACTTGGCGATCAAGTTGATAAAGTGGTGGCAGAAGACGGAGAAATCCAATATTACTGCATATTTACCTATGACGGATATGATTATAAGTCGAATGTGGTAACGCTTACAGTAGCTACCTGTCAGCACCCCGTCGAAAGCGTAAAATGTGACGATGACGGTTGTGTGTGCGGTATATGCAACAGAGCACTACCGGCTTCGGTAGAGCTGTCTGACGGCACGTTATCGTATTACGAAAACTGGAATGACGCTATCGGCGCTGCCGAGGAAAGCGAAGGCTGTACATTAAAGCTGTTAAACTACAGTTTGGTTAACAATAATGAAACGTTTGACATAAGCAAGGGTAGATTTACCGTTGATTTAAATAAAAATGACGGCACCACAACATTTGCATTTGATGTCAAGGGCGGAGATATAACGTTTACGGCACCGCAAAAAGCCTCAAGTTCACTTACCGGTGTAACGGTATCGGGTGAGAATGCCAATGTTTTAATTGACAGTAAAGCCACATTGAATTATTTAGTTGTAAATTCCGGAAAGGTTAGTGCCGATGGTGCTAATATCGGCGCAATAACGATAAACGGCGGAGACACGGTCATCAATGATGTTAATGCCGATTATTTAAGCATGAAAGCAGACACGACCGGTGGAAGCGGATATAATGTCTCTATAGTAAGCGGTACGTTCAACATCTTCACTTGCGAAAATGAAAGCAATTATACTTTAGGCAGGGCAATTGCGAGCGGAAGCAGAGTTATAGGCTTAAATGCGATTGTCGGTTCAGGTTTCAAATATGCTGAAATTCAGAGCATGACCACAGCCAATTATCTTAATGTTATAAAGTGCGACCATAAAGACGAAAACGACAGTTATGCGCTTGACGGAAACCTTTGTCCTTACTGCAATGAGGAAATCGCCGCAACTGTAAGCTATACGGCTGACGGCGGCGAAATGACAGATCTGTTCAGCGATATTTATGACGCTTTTGACAAGGCTAACGAGGCAGGTACGGCTACTGTAACGCTGTATAAGGATATTACAAACAGCGAACTTACACAGGGCGTTACCATTACCGGCAATGTAACGCTTGCACTGAACGGTAAAAAACTGGGTGGCACTTTTGCTTTCAATGCACCTGTAGAAGTATCCGACGGCGGTATGTTTACCGTAGGCGGCGATGGCAAAATGCGGATGCCTATTAAAGCTTACGCAAACTCAAAGTTAATCATCAACGGCGGTGAATTCACATCGGTGATGGTTTACATAGACGGCGACGCAGAAATAGGCGGCGGCGTTATAGACGCTCTGACCATTATAGGTAACGCTAAAGCAAAAATCAGCGGCGGTAAATTCTACAACATCGAGATAGCAAACGGCAGTCTTGAATCTGTTCTGGCTGACGGTTATGCATATAAAAAGGACGGCGGTGCATGGCTTTCAATTGCAGAACGTGCAGAGAGCGTTTATAGCAGTGTGAATAACGACAATAAACCGGTGAATGTAGAAGAAGCGCCGATAAAGAGCGCAACGCTTAGCACAGAAATAAACAAGCTGTATCGCAACAGCAACGCAAACCCCACGCTGAAGTTCAACCTTGCTCTTGCTCACGGCTCGAACCTGAACGACTCGTATGTAAGTAAGAGATACGGTATAAACTCCTATGTAAGCGGAGATATAATTTATAGCAGCTTAAGCGCACTTGTAAAGGACGCTAAATTGTCGGCAGACGAAATAATTGATAAGGCGGGCAACAGCGTTGCTGCCAAGATATACTTCGTAGTTATTACCGATGACGGCTATGAAATAAAGTCGAATACTGTAAGTATAGACCTTGTTGACTGTGATCATTCTCAGGTGGTCGATCCTACAGCGGACAAGGAAACCGCAGGTAATATTACCGAGCCGACATATTGCAAGATATGCGAGAGCAAGTTCAATGCAAAGATAACAAAGGGCGACGATGTCAAGTATTATAACGATCTTGACGAGGCTGCGAAAGACGCTCAGAAGAGCGAAAACGAGGGCTGTACCTTATATCCGCTTTATAACAAGAACGGATACGGCGGTCAGTTAGTCATAACCGAAGGTAACTTCACGCTCAAGTACGCAGTTCGTACAGCGTTCTCACGTCCGATCATCATAAACGGCAAGGCAAAGCTGACGGTTACGGGACGTTGTGCGGTGACAGCGTTTGAGAATCAAGACGCATTCATAGTGCAGGGCGGTGATGTCACATTTGAGGGGCTTGCTACAGGCAGCAATGTGACCATAAACGGCGGAAATGTTACAATGGCCGCCAACAATATAAATTGCCTTACAATAAACGGCGGTAATGTATCCATTTCGTCAGGTGGGTTTGCCGAAATCATAACTAATGCCCCGAATAAGGTGATAGCCGATTATATCGATCCCGGCTTCTGGGTACAGGACAGAGGAACAAAAGAGTGGATAGATATATACAGTCTTAATAAGGCAACGGCATCATCGACAAACGGACTTACGGTACGGTTGTGTCCGATGCAGATAATCAAGCCGATTGATACTGTATATTACACCAACGGTTATTATCCCGACGGTATACCGTCACTTCAAATAAGTGCAGTGCCGTGGTATTCAGGCGAGGTCGACGCAAAAGTTGCTTATCAGTGGATTGCCATTGATGAAAACGGCTACGAAACAGAGATAGAGGGCGCTACAGACAGAAAGCTGTCGCTCGAAAATCTCACAACGGGCAGGTACTACTGCCGTCTTACCTACAGCAATGTTGCAACGGCGGGAGTTTCGATGAAGTCGGACGTTGTAACGGCTACGATAACCGAATGTGAGCATTCCGGAGGAGAGGCTACCTGCACCGAAAAGGCAAAGTGTGAAATATGCGGTGCGGAGTATGGCGAACCTCTCGGTCACGACTATGTTGTAATCAAAGTAGTTGAGCCTGACTATCGCAACGAAGGCTACAGCGTATTTGAATGCACAAGATGTAAGGATTCATATATCGGAAACCGTGTTCCCGTAAAGCCTATTCCCGACGTGGAAGAAATAGCGGTTGAAAAGACAACATACAATGAAGTCGATATAAGCTGGAAGAATATAAGCGGTGTTGACGGATATTATGTCGAATGCTATGTCGGCAATCAGTGGAAGCAGATCGGCTTCAGCACGGACGGCGACAGAGTAGCGGCAAAGCTGAGCGGTCTTTCTGCAGGCCTTAAATATAAGGTAAGGATAGCGGCTTATGCAGGAAGATTCACCGGCAAGTTCAGATGTTTCTATGTTGATACTGTTCCTTCTCCCGTATGGAATATAAATACGGTGAAGGCTACCGATGAAACGGTAAGAATAAGCTGGAGCAGAAACGCCAGAGCGGACGGCTACAAGGTAGAGTGGTACATTGATAATCAGTGGTCCGTAAAGACTGTTACCGGCAACAATAATATATCGGCGGTTATAGACGGACTTTGTGCAGGAACACGATATAAAGTAAGGGTAAGCGCATATAAGGGCGACCTTTACAGTCCGTATACATATGGCTATATCGATACGCTCCCGTCAAAAGTTACGGGTATTACGCAGAAAGTCACATCTTCTTCGTTTACGCTTAAATGGGATAAGAACGAAAGTGCGGACGGTTATACCGTTCAGTACTATGCAGACGGTAAGTGGAATGAAAAGACGCTGACCGGTAATAACAAAACTACCGTTACAATAGGCTCTCTTAAGGGCTACAAAACCTACAAGGTCAGAATAAAGGCTTATAAGGGTGAGCTTGAGAGTGCATTCGACGATATTTATATCACTACCGCTCCGACAAAGGTCAGCGGTCTTAAGGTAAAGAGCGCAGTTGACTCAAAGGCGGTTGTTATATGGAATGCGGATGCAAACGCTGACGGATATAACGTAGGATATTATATCGGCGGTAGGTGGGTCGAAAAGACCATAACCGATAATAAGACAGCAATGGCTGTGCTTGGCGGACTTACACCTTACAGCACATGTAAAGTAAGGGTAAGAGCGTATAAGGACAATCTGTACGGCGATTACAGCTATACTACGGTTACTGCAGTGCTTTCACCGGTAACCAATATCAAGGTTGTATCGGCAAAAAGCAACTCGATAACCGTTAAGTGGGGTAAAAACGCCAGTGCAGACGGATATAAGGTTGAAATTTACAAAGGCGGCAAGTGGGTCAAAAAGACGTTAAAGGGCAGTACGAATGCTACTGTCACTATTGGCGGACTCAGGGCCGGAAGCGTGTATAAGGTAAGGATTGCGTCTTATAAGGGTGCAAATACAAGCACTTATACTTATGCAAATGTGAAGACAGCCAAATAAGCTGACAGTAAAAAAAGAGAACACCGGGCGACCGGTGTTCTTTTTTGTGTATCAGATGCGTTTTTACTATAAGAACAAACTGAGCCGTAAGCTAGAGTGCTTACGGCTCGATTTGCATAATTATAACGTTAATATCCGCCGGTAACGTAACCTCAGCCGAACTGAAACAGCCGGAACGGCGAATTTGGTGCGGCTCACAGCCGCCGCTTACTTGAAGTATCTGTTCAGCAGACCCTCAAAAGCCTTGCCGTGACGGGCTTCGTCCTTAGCCATCTCGTGAACTGTGTCGTGGATAGCGTCAAGATTCAACTGCTTTGCTCTCTTTGCAAGGTCGAGCTTGCCCTGTGTAGCGCCGTGCTCTGCGGCAACTCTCTTTTCAAGGTTTTCCTTAGTCGATGCGCTTACAACATCGCCTAAAAGCTCTGCGAACTTTGCTGCGTGTTCAGCCTCTTCCCAAGCTGCCTTTTCGTAGTAAAGGCCTACCTCGGGGTAACCTTCTCTGTGAGCGGCTCTTGCCATAGCGAGATACATACCTACCTCTGTGCATTCGCCCTCGAAGTTAGCCTTTAAGCCTGCAAGAATCTCTTCATCCTCAACTGCCTTTGCAATGCCTACCTTGTGCTCGTCTGCAAATACAAGCTTTTCGCTTTCCTTAAGCTCTATGAATTTGCTGCCGGGAACCTTGCACTGGGGGCAGAACTCGGGAGGTGTATCTCCCTCATGAACGTAACCGCATACCGGACATACCCACTTTTTCATAGTAAATTACCTATCCTTTCATAGTGATAAAATCATTATTTTCTTATTGTTTTTAGCGAAATCAGTAACGTTTACTGATTTGTTGATTTTATTATAACCGATACTTCGGCGTTTGTCAAGAGGTTTTTGAAAATTTTTTTGTAAAAATTAGGTTAGTTAGGACTTACTTTGGTGGTTGAGGTTTTGGAAGGGTTGGTGAGGGGCGAGTTGTGATTATGAACGCTTAGAAGTTTTAGGGATAGAAGTTCTATCAACTTCAATCCCCACCGTCTTGACGGCAGACCGACTTAGTAATTATAAAAGTCGGATATATCGCATAAAAACGCTGTAAAATTAGGCTTGTGCCTTGCCGTCAAGCCACCTCCCCTTTTTCGAGGGGAGGCAAGGGTGATAGCGATTTGCTACATTTTGCGAAACCGGCAAAGTGTTTATAAGCCAAGTTTGGTGTTTGCAGTTTATATGCGGTTGTGATGAATTGTAGGAATATTCGTAGTGGAGTGGGCGGGATAGTGCGGATACAGAATCATATCGGAGAATACAGATGTTAGCATTACGAAAAGTGAGAGGGATAGTGCGGTTTTGGAAGTTTAGGGCGGCGAGGGGGATTACCGTTTTCAGCCGAATAAATGTCTTTTGTGCCTTTTCGTTGCAATTGCCGAGAAAAACGATTATAATTAATATGTGAGAATATGGTTATAATTACGGCTAAGAGAAAAGGAGAGCTTATGAGAAAAACAAGTGAAAAGATATTACGGGCACTGCTTGCGGTATCGGTACTTGCAACGGCGGTGCTATCGAGCGGTTGCCTTGACGATGAGGAGGAGATTTCCGACAGCACGGCAAGCGACAACAGGCAGACGAGCGACGGCGGCACTGCGGAAAGCAGTGAAGGCAGTGAAGGCAGTGATAATAAATATGACGGGAATGTTACGGGCAGTCGTGCGTCAAAGCTGACGTTCAGCGGTTCGGACGGGATAAGCATTACGAGAAAACAGCGTGAAGCCGAAAAGCCTATGGGCGAGGACGGCACACAGACGGTATTCGTTTATATGTGCGGAAGTGACCTTGAAAGCGAGAACGGGCTTGCGAGCGGCGACATTGAGGAAATGATCGCAGGGTCAAAAAGCGAGAACGTGAAGTTCGTCATTCAGACGGGCGGTGCGGGAGCGTGGGCTGATACATACGGCATCTCTGCCGAAAAGACACAGCGTTATGTTGTAACGGGCGGAGAAATAAGCCTTGTCGAAGAAAAAGAATCTGTCAATATGGGCAAGGAGGATGTGCTTGTCGATTTTCTCGGCTGGGGTATAGAAAACTATGCGGCGGCTAAAATGGGGCTTATCTTCTGGAACCACGGCGGAGGAAGTATAAGCGGCGTGTGCTTCGACGAGCTTAACGAGAACGATTCGCTGTCGCTTGAGGAGATAGACACTGCGCTTACCTCGATATACGATAAGATGACGGATAAGTTTGCGTTCATCGGCTTTGACGCTTGCCTTATGGCAACGGTCGAAACGGCGAATATGCTTGTTCCGCACGCTGACTATATGTTTGCGTCTGAGGAAACGGAACCGGGATACGGTTGGGATTATACCGAGATAGCAGGCTTTATGGAAAGTAATCCGACAGCGGATACAGCCGAACTCGGAAAGACGGTCGCTGACAGCTTTATGGCATCGTGCGAGGCTATCGGCGCAGGCGGCGAGGCTACGCTTTCGATAACGGATCTCAGCCGAATAGACGAGCTTGTAAAGGCGGTGAATGACGCCGCCGAGGAAATGAACGATATTTCTTCTGACCCTGCACTGCTTGCAAATGCGGTAAGAAGCATCTATACCGTAAGAGCATACGGCAGTAACAACGATACAGAGGGATATACCAACATGGTGGATCTCGGCTCTATGATAGCGGCTACGGTATCGGGCGACAAGGCGGACAAGGTCATGTCGGCACTTGAAAAGGCGGTAGTGTATAACATCTACGGCGAGGACAAGGACGGCTCGACGGGGCTTTCGACCTACTATCCGTTCGGCGTTTCAGGCTCTACCGAGCTTGCCACATTCGGCAAGGTGTGCGTAAGTCCGTACTATATGACGTTTGTTGACAGAATCGCATACGGCGCACAAAACGGCAGTACGGACGGGTACAGCGGCGAAAAAACGTGGCTTGCGGACGGTGCGGTGTACTGGAGCGACGGGGATTATTCCGACTACGAGAGCAACTGGGAGCATTACAACAACAAGACCGACAATATGGGCTTCTGCGGTGATAAGAGCAGTGTGCAGATAGATGTCGGACCTGTGCTTGACGATGAGGGAACGTTCTACTTCAATGTTACGGACGATACTATAAATAATCTTGCAAGCGTAAACTGCTCGGTTTACCGTGTTGACGAAGAAACGGGTGAGCTTATCGAATTCGGCGTTGACCAGAGTACAAAGGTCGATTTCTCGTCGGGACTGGTCGAGGATAATTTCAGCGGTCAGTGGTATATGATCGAGAATAATCTTATCCCTATGTTCATAGTGGAGAAGAACGGAAACAGCTCGGTATACACATCTCCCGTAAAGCTCAACGGCAAGGAAACAAATCTGCGTATAGCTATGACGCAGGACGGCAATGCGTATGACATAACGGTGCTTGGAACATGGGACGGCGTAAACGAAAACGGCGAGTCGGCAAGGAGTGTTGTTCCGCTTAAAGAGGGCGATGTCATAGTGCCGATATTCAACACCTACGACAGCGAGGGTAACTTTGCAGGCAAGGCGGAGGGCGATGAATGCACCTACAGCGGCGACAATATGATAGAGTTTGTCAATCTGCCTGCAGGCGACTACAGATACAGCTTTGTTATAAACGACATTTACGGAAATGTGTGCTATACCGGCTTCACGGTGTTTACGACCGACGATGACGGGAATGTGTTCTTTACGCCGGAAGAGTAGTAAAAACAGCAAGCTGTATCGATCACGCATTTTTCTTTTACAAAAAAACTAAGAGGAGAACCCTATGCCAAACCGGATCATCACAGATATTTCAGATTATATCTTTGTGTCAGGAGAACCTCAAAAGGTCGATGCGATTTTTCTGCCGGGCGGCTCACACCCCGAACAGCCCGAATATGCCGCAGAATTATACCGACAAGGTTTGACTGATTGGATAGTCCCGTCAGGAGGAGTAAGCGTTAAAGAGGAAAAATGGCACGGCATCCGCTCAAAAGCGGAAATTTATAGTGGCGATTACCGGTCAGACTGCGAGTTTTTTACAGATGTACTCGTAAAAAAACGGCGTTTCGCAGACTGCGATCATTGAAGAAAGCAAGTCGGGGCATACCCGTGATAACGCATTTCTCTCTCGTAAAGCCGTTGATGAAAAGGGCATAATGATAAAAAGCGGTATAATTGTTTGTAAAGCCTTTCATGCTCGCCGATGCTTAATGCTGTATCAAATGGCTTTCCCGAATGTTGATATGACGGTCTGCCCCGTACATTGCTATAACATCACCAAAGAAAACTGGTATACGACCGAAAAAGGAACCGATCGAGTGCTCGGTGAGCTTGCACGGTGCGGAAATCAGTTTGTCGGCGATCTCAAGACTTATCTTGATCTGATATGAAAATACTGTGCTGCCTTCAGTAAAAACAGCAAGCCGTATCAAGTTTCGGCTTGCTCGTTTGTGATAAAATGAATACAGTCGAAAAGATGGAAGAAAGCTGTACGGGAGAAAAACAGATGAACGGGATAAACGAATGGTATATGAATATTCAGAATATTGTTGACGACATAGACAGGTGTATCAGAAGCGGCGAGGACGAAAAGCTGACGCTCGGCAGGCTGTCGCAGACGCTTGGCTACTCGGAATACTATGTTTCAAGGAAATTCGGCGAAATATCGGGAATGAAGCTCAGGGATTATATGAGATACCGCAGGCTTGCTTTTGCGCTGAGGGAGTTGAGAGATACCGACAAGGGCATACTTGACACCGGCTTGATTTTATGTTATATTATAGATACAAAA
>UMLG01052248.1_pt1 | contig 21663 bp, 12 predicted proteins | sample 1966511 | NCBI WGS metagenome assembly UMLG01 (sample SAMEA4836195, study PRJEB28245) | human gut metagenome | biome: gut microbiome; material: fecal sample | place: Denmark | collected 2008
TCTATGGGTGATTGGTATACCTATACATGGAAGACAGATGAAAATGGTAACTACATAGTAGGTGATAACGGTTTGTATATTACTGATGAGACGGAACGTCATAAAGTTGGTAATGCTATGCCAAAAGTAACCGGAGGTTTCGGAACCAGTTTAAGTTATAAGAATTGGACCTTTGATGCTTCGTTCGACTTCCGCTTTGGTGGTGATGTATTGAACTTGCCGTGGCAGTATATGATGTCTGCCGGTAATATCACGGATGCTGTTGGTGTACGTGATGCAGCATCAGGAGGTATCTATTATTATAGCGATACAGAAAAACTTGCAGATAAATCTTCTATTCATATAGTCAGTGCCGATCAGATTAGTAACTATAAGCGAGGTGAAACAATGATTAATGGACATTATGTATATGATAATGGTATTATCCTGCCAGGTGTGAAAGAAGATGGAACACCTAATGATATTATTGTAACACAAGAAGAAGCAAATACAAATCTTTATAACTGGGGTACAAGTGCTACTCAAAGTTATTCAGAAGCTGTTCAAAAGAACAGTTACATCAAATGTCGTGAAATCAGTTTGGCATATACATTACCGAAGTCATTGACACAAAAATTTGCTTGTAACCGTTTGCAACTTTCGGCATTCGTACGTAACCCGTTCTATATTTATCGTACATTAAAATTGTTCGATTCAGAAACGACGGATGGTACGAACTGGATCTATCAGGCGCAAGTGGGTGGTTCTACCGCTAGTGCTCGCACATACGGTTTCTCATTGCGTGCAAGTTTCTAACATCAATTCTTAATCATTATTAAACAGAAAACAATATGAAAAAGATAATTTCCATATTATTGACAGGGGTTGCTTTAATGGGCGTCGTATCTTGCTCCGATTCAAGTTATGACGACAAATATACAGACCCCTCCAAAACAACAACAGTCGGTGTACCACAGGTATTTACTGCTGTGCTGAATCAAGCCAGAGAATGGACTGATCTTATTTATTATCGTTATTATTGTCAATCTACTACTTCTGGTTTATTTTCGGGTGTAGTAGGAGATAACAATAATCCAGGTCGTTTTATGGGAGCAGGTACAGGCCGTTATGATGACCGTTGGAAGAGTTTTTATAGAGTGGTAACCCAATATCGTTTATTGGAAGTAAACTATAATAATTTACCAGAAGAAGAAAAACCGGCCAATGCCGTATTTTATCATTTGGCTCGTACAGTGACATACGGACAGTTACATGAAATTCTTTCTTTGTTTGGGGATGTTCCATTCAATGGCGCTGGAACTTTATGGAATACCAGTGACTATGATGCAGCTAAAGCAGCCTGTGTTTATGAAGATGATGTAGAACTTTACAAGCAGATATTAAATGATCTGAAAGAAACAAGTGATTATTTGGCTAATGGTGTGGATGCAGCAAGTACAGTTTCTTTACAACGCCAAGATTATACAGTAGCTGCTGGTGATGTGGCTGTATGGCGTAAATATGTAAATTCATTACGTTTGCGTATTGCTTTGCATTTGTCAACGAATGGTGATTGTACAACTGAGGCTCATGCCGCTATTGCTGAAATTTTAAATAATCCAAGCCAGTATCCGTTGATTGATAAGAACTCTGAAAATATGGGTGTAGAAGCCGATACACAATCTGATAGTTTTAATTACGGTAAAAGTTTGTCACAAGCTCTTCGTACTGGTAACTATGCAGCCGGTTCACCAACTATGTTGCGTGTAATGAATGTACCGGAAAATGGTATTCCTGATGCCAACACTGACCCACGTATCCAAGCTATGTATGATTCGAATCCAGATGGTGAATATGTGGCTTATGATATAAACATGAGTAATGCTGAAATTTCTAATTTGGAAGAACAGAAGCAACAAGAGTATGTTAAACGAGGTATCACAACTGCCAATTATTATTGTGAGATTGATTCACAAGCAGTAGCCGGATGGGATTCATATATGGGTAATGAAAATATCATGAGTTTATGGATCAGTGCTGCAGAAGTAAGTCTGAGTAAAGCTGAAGCTTATTTGATGGGATATGGTGTAGCTGTTGACCAGAATGCTGCTAAGGAAAACTTTATTAATGGAGTTATCCAATCTACAGAATATTACTGGAACATGAAAGAAACCAGTTCGCTGTATAAGGAAGGAAATGATAGCTATCGTGGATATCGTACATTAGTAAGACCAAGCGATGCAGAAATTCAAGCCTACGCTGAAAGTATCTGGAAACCCACACAACAGGCTGTTTGTGAACAGTTGTGGTTGAATTTTAGTTTTATGAATGAATTGGAAGCTTGGAATGTGACACGTCGTACAGGTTATCCGGAAGTTTATTTCTCTCGCGACAATCAGGTATCTAGTTATCCAACTCCTCCACACCGTTTACCGTATGTAAATGACGAGTTGACTTATAACAGTCAGAACTGTCAGGAAGCTATCTCAAAGAACTACGAAGAGTCAACAGGTTATTATACTCCGCTCTTCTGGGCAAAGAGAGAATACTATAAGATGATAAATTGATTTTTATCATAACTTTCATGAACATTAAGAGGGAGGATTTTTCCTCCCTCTTATGATATAAACTCCCTTGAAATACTTGCGAAATGAAATTTAGACCCTGAATTAGGCCTTGCAAGTGGTGCAGCCCCTAATTTAGACCCTGAATTGGACCTTGCAAGTGGTGCAATCCCCAATTTAGACCCTGAATCGAACCTTGCAAATGGTGCAACCCCTAATTTAGACCCTGAATCGAACCTTGCAAGTGGTGCAAACTCCAATTTAGACCCTGAATCAGACTTTGCAAGTGATGCAAGCCTTAATTTAGACCCTGAATCAGATCTTATCAAGGGTGAGGCCTTGGGTTTATTATTCGGTTTTATTTGTTTTCAACAAAATATGGATATAGAAAATAGTTAGAATAAAATAAATGAGTTATTGTGTATGAAATCCATTGTTAAAATCCAGGCTATGGGTTTGGAGAAACTCAACAATGCCGAGTTCGCCAATTTCATGTCGCGGTTCTCGGACTTGGTGAATACGACTGGAACGAAGGAAGAGGCACCGGAAACTTCGGCCTTGGGCTTCGAGGTAGCCGATTTCTTGGTATTTGAAGAAGACCGTTCCACTTTGACCGACATTGTTTCGAGAAGCCGTATCAGTTTACAGACGGAAGATATGGGTTCTTTAGACAAGGAACGTGATAGTTGGGTATTATTTTTATTCTCCGTATTGCGTACGGAAAAAGGATCTCCTATTGCTACACGCCGACAGGCTGCTAATACGCTTTATAAATTGTTGTATCCTTATGCGCAGTGCTACCGACTGCCGAATCAGCAGGAAACAGCGCAGATCGACGGTTTACTGATGGATATGAAAAAGGAAGAAAACGCTTCGTTGGTAAAATTGTTGGGCTTGGAAGAAGTTATAACTGGACTGGAAGAGACAAACGGTATGTATGCTGAACTGACCCAGCAACGTACTCATGACCAGGCTGCTTTGCAGTTGGAAGAAAGTAAAGTGGTACGTAACCGGATGGGGGAATATTATGATTACATGGTGAGTGTGACATTTGCCAATAGCATTTGCTATCCGAGCGAAATCATTGATACCTTCATAAAGGATCTGAATGCGTTGATTGATGAAACCCGTGCGCTTTATAACCAACGTATTGCCCAGGCAAAAGCCAACAAGAAAGAATAAAATTTGGAAGTTGCTGAGTAATAAATATCTATTATTAATATAATGTAGGCACGGATGATATGGACTTTATATGTAGATTCCAGTCATCCGTGCCTGATTTATTTTCAATTATTTATTCTCCCCGATTTCCCGATCATATCGCGGATACGATCGTTGAGGGTAGTACATTGCATCAGATCTTCGATCGTGATGTGCATCCGGTATCGCCAATAGTGACGTGGATTGGCGGGAACGTTGATCCGTTCGGCATCTGCTTCAGGATAACGTACTTCTTCGTTGATTGAAAGCCAATCCTGTAGTGAGAGAATGCAGAGCATCGAGTTGCCCAACAGATGTTTCAAGACGATGGAATCGCACAACCAACCCGGTGCTTCAGCCGGATAATCGCCCCAGCCGCCCAATACGTCGTAGAAATAACGGCGTGTCAGATTCGCGTCTTCGTGCCACCATCCGCGGAGGGTTGACATATCATGGGTCGAGATGGTACATACCGAGCGGTACGGATAATATGCCGGATTGCCAAATGTCTCGGCCGGATTCTTCGGCATCCGCTGGATTTCAAGGCTGAGGATACGCAGTTCGTCCATCACGCCTTTCACGCAATCCGGGATCATACCCAAGTCTTCACCACATACAAGCATACGGGTCGAATCGGTCAGTTCCGGCAGCTTCTTCATGGCTTCGTGATACCAGAAGTCGTTGTGGCGATGGTAGAAATAATGCGTGTAAAGCTGGTCGAAGGCTGCTTTTTCTGAAGGAGTCAGGCTTTCATATACCGGTTCATTCTGAACGGCAATACGCGGATGATAGAGGTTCGGATCTTTTCGATCAACTACGAACAACACGTTATTGATCAATTCGAACAGGCCATTACGCAACAAATTGTTCTGTGGGTCGTTCTTCCCCAGGAAATGTTGTTCCACCTGACGTTGTGTATTGTATTCCGGTCGCAAAGCATACTCATGCGGGGTGATTTGGAACAAATATTCCTGTTTAACCTGTTCTTTCAGTTCGCTGAACTTCGCCTCCAGGATGCTTTCGGTAATATAGGGTTTGGTGAACGCTTCTTTGCGGAAGAACAGACCAAAACGGTTGATTTCTTCGGGCGACATAGGTAGGGCAGGGACGAACTGACCCAACAACCCTTGCACGGAATGTGAAGGAATTTCCCAAATACGGAAGAAACCTAAGATATGATCGATACGATAGGCATCGAAGTATTCCGCCATCTTATGGAAACGTTTTTTCCACCATTTATAGCCATCCTGTTGCATGGTATCCCAATTGTAGGTCGGGAAACCCCAGTTTTGACCAGTCTCTGAGAAAGGATCGGGTGGAGCGCCCGCTTGTCCGTTGAGGTTGAAGTAATGCGGCTCGGTCCATGCTTCCACGCTATTCGGACTGATACCGATAGGAATATCACCTTTCAAGAGCACTCCTTTGCTACGGGCATATTCACTGGCGGCACGCAGTTGGATATGTAATACGTATTGTAAGAAGTAATTGAAGCGAGCCACCGGGCAGCATTCCGGATTTTCCTCTGCCATTCGCAAGATTGCTTCTTCGTGGTAAACCTGATGTTCCGGCCAGTTACGGAATACCGGCGTTCCGTATTTGTCTCTCAAATAACAGAAGACGGAGTAGGGAACCAGCCAATGTTTGTTCTCCTTGAAGAACTGGCGGAAGCCGGTCGATTCCAATAATGTTTCTCCCATCTGTTGGAATAGGAGATGCAGATATTCCAGTTTATATTGGTTTACAGCTTCATAATCGATTTCAGGTAAGGCATTCAATTCCAGTCTGTGCTGCTCAAAACTTTCCCGCTGTTCGGCATCTTTTAATGCTTCCAGTTGGTTAAGGTCGATATACATCGGATGGAAGGCATAAATCGAAATACTGTTATACGGATATGAGTCAGTCCATGTATGGGTAATCGTGGTATCATTGATCGGAAGGATTTGCACCACTTTCTGTCCGGTCAGGACCGCCCAGTCAATCATCTTCTTCAGATCTCCGAAATCACCGACACCAAAACTCTGTTCAGAGCGGAGCGAAAAGACCGGTATAGCCACACCGGCTGCTTTCCATGCTGGTAAATCGAAATGTACTTCATCATCAGAGATTACTAATAAATCACCTTCTTGCAGAGGTAAGGAAGAAATCTGACGATTATTCCCACAGATCCATTCTCCTTCACAGTTATTTTCTGTATCCCATGCTAAGTATTTATATTCGAAAGGATATCTAATGCCCGTAGCATCAAGTAAGATACACCATTCATTGGGTCCGCAGGGTTGCATCATTTTAGGAGATTTCATATCCCATTCTCCCAAGATGCGCTGGTTACCACTGATAGCCAGTTTCCAGTTCTTATGGCGGAAACGTGGGCAACGCACTTTCAACAAGATAGATTTTGCATGACTGACTTCTGTTCCGGAGGGATAATAAGGTGCTTCTTCACCGGAAAAGGCCGAACTATAGAAATAAGAATCTTCCGGACGATCACGCCAAGCATCGTTTAGAATTAGTCGGGCATAAGCCGGATTCATATTCAAACGCCGCTTTACGCCGTTCCATTCTTTGCGGATACATACATCGTCTTGGAAAATGGCATACTGATAACTCAATTCAGCCGGACTGGTAGCCGTATCCAGTTCGATACTGCCACGCCAGATTTCTCCGTTGCGGGTATGAAGCGGATGTACCATGCCGTCGGAAAACAGAATCCGGACGTCTTCTCCCCAGCGTGTATGATAAGGAATCTGAAAAGATATTTTCATGTTAGTTGGATTTAGATGTTTCTGAATGTTGTTTGATAAAAACTACGCAAGCTGCTCCGATCAGTAAAAAGATTCCGGCTAATACCAGCATGTTGGTTTCGGGTGGTAATGAACCGGCTTCGGTTTGCATACGCAATAAAGAACCGCCGGCAGCTGCGGCTACAATCTGTGGAACACATATTGTGCAGTTGAATAATCCCAGATAAATACCTACATGTCCTCCTTTCAAAGCGTTGGTCAGCAGAGTAAAAGGCAAAGCCAACATAGCAGCCCAAGCACAACCTACCAGCAAGAAGGAAACGAACAGTCCATACGGATCATGGACGAAATAGATGGAGATAAATCCGATACCACCCAGCAACAGGCTTATCATGTAGGCCATTTTTACATTCCGGATATTAGGAATGACAATTGCCCACAAGACAGAACCGATAGCTTGTACGGCAAACAAGATACCTACCCAGTCGGCTGCATTCTGGTATTCTACGGACTGGGTATTCAATACCACAGAGGTAATTCCACCGACAACTTTCTCGATTACAGGGGTATCAAAGGCCTGGGTAGCTACGGCTCCACTGGTATAGGTCCACATAAACATAAATGCAGCCCAACAAAAGAACTGAACGAGTCCGACTGTCCAGAATACCGAAGGTGCATGCTTTAATAATGTGAAGACATTACTTTTCTCCTGCGGGTTTTCCGGAGCGATCTGATGATATTCGGCGTATTCTTTGGGTGGATATTCTTTTATCGTAAATGCGGTATAAAAGACACATAAGACCAAAATAAAAGCCCCGATATAGAATGAATAAATTACAGAATCGGGTATGACGCCTTTTGGGGCAATGTTGCTAATGCCAATCCAGGTAAAGATAAACGGGAATAGATATCCAACCAGACTACCGGCATTACAAAGAAAGCTTTGGATGGAGTAGGCGAGGCTCTTCTGTTTCTCATTCACCATATCGCCTACCATCATTTTGAAAGGCTGCATGGCGATATTGATGGATGTATCGAGCAGCATCAGGGCAAACAAACCGAAGATCATGGCCTGGGCTACGGTAAATCCGAAACTTCCGGCATTGGGCAAGAGGCACATCACGATCAAGGCCAACGTTGCTCCGAGAAAGAGATACGGGATACGCCGTCCCCAGCGAGTCCATGTCTTGTCGCTGGCGGCACCAATGATCGGTTGAACAATTATACCGGCCAGTGGTGGCAGTAACCAGAAATAACTTAACTCATGTGGATCGGCTCCCAAGGTGGAAAAGATCCGACTGATATTGGCGCTTTGCAAGGCATACGCAATTTGTACACCAAAGAATCCGAAACTGATGTTCCATAATTTCCCAAAACTATGGTCGGGTATTGTTTTCATGTATGTATTTTGTGTTTTAGATGATTATTGATTCTTGATTAAGATAACAGCCGATTGCGCTTCGACTTCCAGATTCGGACCTGCATGAGTACCTAATCCGTTTCGATCAGCTTTTCCATCCTTTACGACTATCTGATAGGTATCGTCCGGAATTTGTACTTTCCGGTTAGTCTTATTGCTATTCAAGACTACAATGATCCGTTGTGCGGGGTCGATTCCTTGTATATCCTTTAACTGAAAGGCTACCAGATTATCACCTTCCACCGGTAAGAAATCCAAATGCTTGCGTACCTTTTCGGCTGTGCCTAGGTAGAAAGCGGGATGTGCCCGACGGATGGCAATCAGCTCTTTGTAGTATTGAAACAGATCGTGGTATTTTGTTTTATTCGTCCAGGGAATTGCATTGATGGCATCCGGACTTTTGTAACTGTTGCCTACTCCTTGCTTGGTACGGAACAATTCTTCTCCACAGAAGATAAAAGGAACGCCTTGTGAGGTCAAAACAGCTGTTTGAGCCAGTTTATCCAATTTAAGTACGGTTTCTTCCGACGTATCATTTCCTAATGTATTTATTAAACGGTCACGCAGGCAATGGTCATCGTGGCAACTTACATAACTGATATGTTGGGTTGGTTCGGCTGCCCAGAATTCGTTGGCTTTTACTTGTTTATGTAAGACACCTCCGGCAATACCGAATTTTACTTCTTCTTCGTGTCCCGGCAGGCCTACTATAAAGGCTCCTTTATGATGATCAGAGAACGGACCGCGTAAACCGTCACGCAGATTATCGCTGAAAGCAGCAATACCTGGCATGCGATACGTATATTTCTTATAGGCAAGTTTATTTTCATCATATCCTAACTGACCGACAGCCCAGCCTTCGCCGTATGTCAGGATGGTTGGATCAATGGCATTAAGGGCTTCCCGAATGGTATTCATGGTTTCTATATCGTGGATTGCCATCAAATCGAAGCGGAATCCGTCAATATGATATTCTTTAGCCCAGTAACAAACTGATTCAACCATGTATTTGTGCATCATCCGGTGGTTGCTGGCTGTTTCATTTCCACAAGCCGATCCGTTACAGAACTCCCCATTCTCGTACATACGGAAGAAATAACCAGGGACAGTCCGTTCAAACGGACTGTCGGCAGCTGAGAAGGTATGATTGTAAACGACATCCAGTACAACTCGAATACCGGCTTTATGTAAGGCTTGTACCATTTCCTTAAATTCCTTGATACGAGTAACCGGATTGTAAGGATCGGTGGCATATGAACCATCGGGCACATTGTAGTTCTTCGGATCATATCCCCAGTTATAAGCATTTTGGTCTAATTTTGTTTCATCAACAGAGGCAAAATCAAATGAAGGCAAAATATGTACGTGGGTAATACCTAATTCCTTTAAGTGATCAATACCTGTCTTTTGTCCGTCGGAAGTTGTGGTTCCAGTTTCTGTCAAGGCGATAAACTTTCCTTTATGTTGGATACCGGATGAAGCATGGATAGAAAAATCACGATGATGCATTTCGTATAAGACAATATCTGCCGGATTTTTCATTGCCGGTCGGATGTCATCGTTCCAACCTTCAGGATTAGTTTCCTGGAAATCAATAATGGCTGCCCTATCTCCGTTTACGCCTACGGCACGAGCAAAGATTCCAGGAGTTTCTTTTTGCCAGACATCATCGATGTTTACTCGGAATGTATAGAATTTCCCTTTCAGATCGCCTTGTATAGTTTGATTCCAACTTCCCTGTAGATCAGGATCGAGAGGAACAATTTGTTCTGGTTCCGGACTGTCGTATGAAGTATAAATCCGGATTTCTGCCTCGATGGCAGAAGGAGCCCATAAAGAGAATTGAGTCGCTGCCGGCGAATAGCTCATTTCACAGATAGGTTGATTCGGAATGATATAATCTGGTTCTGCTACAATTTGCATTCCTTCGGCGGGTGGAAGAGCATACGCAAATTCTGTCATACATATACTCATGCAAATAAATGTAGATAGCTGATTGATTTTCATGATCCTTGGTTTATTGATTAGCAATTAAATCAGGAACAAAACTAATGAATTTCAGAAAAAGAAAAAAATTAAGATCCGTTTTTTCTTTTCTATAAAAAATGAATCAGACACGGATAGTATAGATGAGACCATTGATGGGATATCTATACCGTCCGTGTCTGAAAACACGTTAATTATATGTTTGCTTGTCTATTTTTTAATTACTGAAAGCTGCATAACCCGGATTCTGAGTTAAATTCGGATTTAACTGCCATGCATCCTGAGAAATAGGCATTAATTTCAGATGTTCACCTGTAAGACGAGCACAATTTGATTCTGGCCACATACCTTGGTCGTAACAACCGAAACGGATATCATCCTGTCGTGAATGGCATTCCCATGCTAGTTCTAAGCGACGTTCAAGTTGGACATCGGCAAGTGACACGCTTGAATAATCATGATCAGAATTGCCGTATGCGCGTTCACGGATCGCATTAACTAAGGTTGTAGCTTCACCGGCATTACCTCCTCCCCGTAATAAAGCTTCAGCTTTCATTAAATATACATCGGCCAAGCGGAAAATATGGAAGTCATTTTCCATTGACGTTGTTAAGTCCGTAGCGAATTCCCATTTGAAGCAGCGGGCACCATCATGCTGATTAACTGCACCCCAGTTAGAACCGGCATATTCTGTGCCAGGAATAATGGTAACATCAACTGTATGATTTAATTCATATCCATGGTCTGTTATAACAGGTTCTCCTGTTGTTTGATCAATCATCATTCCAATCAAGAAACTACCTTCACGACGAGGATCATCTTCCGGGAATAATTTTACATAATCCGGCTGGGCACAAATACCATTCCATGTATTTGCTGCATCAATTCCTAACGCTAAATAATCTTTATAGTGCAAGGTATTGTTGTGTAGTTCCCATTTGATATTACCACCGCTACCTGTATCGGCACTGCTGAAAGTTGCTGCTAAGATAGCTTCTTTTGAGTTCTGGTTGTTGACACTAAAATTATCTTTCCAATTAGGTTCCAAGGTATATCCCAACGACATAACTTTGTCGCAGTACTCAACTACCTTTTGATAATTGTTTTCAGATGTAGTTACACCCCAAGCTTCTGCATTCAAATACAGTTTAGCTAATAAAGTATAAGCAGCACCTTGTGTAAAAGAACCATAATTAGCAGTAGATACTGTTGGACAAATATCTTTAATCTCGTTTAGCTCTGTTGTTAACCAATCAAATACAGTCTGACGAGAAGAATTGTTAGGATATACTTTGTCTGTTGCACTGTATTCAACTAGTAAAGGTATATTTCCCCAATAATCCATCATAACATAAATCCAAAAAGCACGTACACCTCGTACATCAGCTATTTTAGTTTGTTTATCTGTTTCACTTAGTACTGTCGAATTCTGGAGCAGGTCGATTGCTGCGTTGCAAGTAGCAATGGATTCAGTAGCAGCATCCCATGAGTCACGAATACGAAGAGTCATACCTGTCCATGAATGCATGTACATTTCTGCATACTGACCACCATCGTACCAGTCACCGCCTAAACGAGTCGGGACAACAGCCATAGAGCCGGCACATTCAGAGGTGTGCATGAAAGTTGTAGCAAAACGTTTCATTGTATTATGAGCGTTGCCTACCAGTGCGTTGATTTCAACATCTGTTTGGCCGAATGTTTCTGCAGGAAGTTTGTCATACACCGTTTCATCCAAATTAAAACATGATGTTAAACCTCCTAACATACATATTCCTGTTAAAAAAGATAATATAGTTTTTCGTTTCATAAGTAAATCTCCTTATTAGAATGTTAAGTTAACACCAAATGTAAATGATCTTGCTTTTGGCATATAGTTACGTGGTTCAATACCTGGATCCAGACCGGCATTATTATCACTGGCTTCACCACGGAAGTTTTCTACTTCAGGGTCAAGACCTTTATAGCCTGTAATTACGAACAAGTTTTGTCCTGCTACATAAATGCGGGCTTTTTCCAACCAGTCAATTTTCTTTGTATTGAATGTGTAACCTATTGACATATTGTCTAAACGAAGGTATGAAGCATTTTCGATGTAGTATGAGCATATACGAGAGTTCTCACGTAATACTAACAAATCATCATTGTCCATCGCATTGTTACCATCAATATACGTGTTGTTACCATAGGCAGCCAGCGGGTTATTCAAGACTTTGTTGCCGATAGTTCCACGGAAGAAGATGCTGGCATCCCAGTTCTTCCAAGTGAAGGTGTTGTTCCATCCATAAGTCAAATCCGGCTGGGCATCACCGCAGTAAGTACGGTCATCGTCTGTAATCTGACCATCTCCGTTGATATCTTCGATGATATATTTACCATTTTCGTCTAGTCCATTACATTTCAACATGTAGAATTGGCCAACTGGATGACCAACTTCAAGGACATGAGAGGTTACACCTGAACCACCACGGATCCATGGGTCACCTACATATACTTTGCCTGTAGAATATAATTCGTTAGACAATTTTGTGATTTCATTTTTGTTGTGTGCTAAGTTGATAGAAGTATTCCATGTGAAATTCTTATTACGGATAACGTCTAAATTCAATAAAATTTCAACACCGGTATTCTTCATATCACCTACGTTGGCAGCAATGGTATTATACACATAGGTAGGAGTAGAAACTTCATAATTATACAACATATCTGAAGTTCGTTTGTCATACCATTCGATAGTACCGTTCAAACGGCTGTTGAATAATGTAAAGTCTAAACCGATATTCAACATAGCTGTCTGTTCCCATTTTAAATCAGCATTGGCATTCTGTGACATTCGATAAGCAATAGGCCATGCTCCATTACTGTAATAAGTTCCGGCTGCTGAATACAGATCCAATGATTTATAAGGCTGTAAACCGTCTTGGTTACCTGTTACACCATAACCGGCGCGCAGTTTCAAGTCGTTTACCCATTTAACATCTTCCATGAAAGATTCTTGGCTGATACCCCAAGCTGCAGATACGGATGGGAAAGTACCCCACTTATGATTGGCACCGAACTTAGAGGAACCATCTCGACGTACTGTAGCGGTGATCATATATCTTTCCAAATAGCTATAGTGGGCACGGGCAAATAAAGAGATCAATTTATATTCATTTCGGCTGGAAGTGATGTTACCAATTTGTAATAAGTTACCACTTTGCAGATTATCTGCTCCCATTCCTACCACAGCGAAGTTTGAAACTTGTGATCTTTGATCGGCATATTTATTACTTTCCCAAGAGTAACCGATGATAGCATCTAATTTATGCTGTTCGTCACTTCCGAAAGCTTTGTTATAATTACCTGTCCATTCCAACAAATCACGATCCCAAGTTCTTGCTTGGCGGACACCTAGACCTGTGGAACCTTGTCCTCTGGAGTTACGAGGATCTTGCCATTCACTATAATCAGAATTAAAACGGCTCTTATACAATTGAACTTTGGTTGTCAATCCATCTATGATCGTAAATTGTACATCACCAGCTCCATAGAAATAGTTGTTTGTTCTTTTCTTATAGTTCTGATCCTGGTTCTGTACCGGGTTACCTTGGTCGTAATTGTGGTTCGCATCGGTGAAATAAGAACCATCTGCATTATAAACCGGATATACAGGCAACATGTTGTAGGCCAAGATGAAGTCATCTGCAAACGGCATCTGCATATCAGTCAGGGTAGCAGAACCGGTTAATCCAATACGCAAACGATCGTTAATGGCACGCTGCTGGAACTGGAAACGGAAGCTATGGCGCTTCATCCAGTTATCACGGGCAACACCGTTACGGTCCATATAGGTATAGGATGCACGGTAGTTGCTCTTTGATGAACCACCCGACAAAGACAAAGAGTGTTGCTGAGAAATACCTGTACGAGTCATTTCATCGAACCAATCAGTGTCATTGTTATATTTATCATAGATAGAAATATCTTTCCCTAACGCTTCATTGGCAGCTCTCCATTCGGCTGCATTCAGCATGTCGGGCTTGTTGGCAACAGTTGAAGCGGTTACATAACCGTCATAATTAATTTGCGTCTTAGATCCTGCTCCACGTTTAGTCGTAATCAAGATAACACCACCGGCTGCACGTGATCCATAAATAGCGGCAGAAGAGGCATCTTTCAAGACGGAGATAGATTCGATATCTGAAGGAGAAACGGTAGACATATCACCTCCCGGAATACCATCAATAACGATCATCGGACCTTGGTCATTCTGCAAAGTAGAAGTACCACGCAACTGGATTTGTGAACCACGGGTTACATCACCAGAACCGGTAGTAATCGTTAAACCAGCGACTTTACCTTGTAACAAATCAGAGGCATCACGTGTAACACCTTTGTTGAAGTTTTCTTCAGAGACATTGGCTACAGAACCTGTAATTTCCTTACGTGTCTGTGTACCGTAACCGATTGCTACGACTTCTCCCAAATTTACTACGGAAGATTCTAGTTTAATAGGAACTGTTTCGCGTCCTTTTACAGCTTCTTCAATGGAATTGTATCCCACATACGAAACTTGCAGGACTACATTTTTCATGTTTTCCACGTTAATAACATAATTACCGTCCATGTCGGTAATTGTTCCGTTAGTAGTTCCTTTTACTAGGACATTAGCACCGATAACCGGTTCGCCATTTTCGTCCACTACAGTACCTTTAATCATACCTTTCTGTGCAAAGACAGCTCCTGTCATACAGAAAGACATCAACATCGAGACTGCTGCAGTCCTCGAATGTTTGAAAGAAGAGAACATTTTCTTTCTAAGCATAGACATCCTTTTTTCAGGTTAACTAAAAAATTTGTTTTTCACGATTAGCACATAATCGTTATAATAAATCGAGTACAAACAGGCTAACATTAACTAAGATTGTACTCTCTTCATTACGATGCCGTAAAAATAATAAAAAAAGTAATTAAACGGTATGTTTAACACTGTTTTTTTCTGAATTTATTTTAATGTTAGCTCTTTCGGTATGTATATATAATATAAGGTATAGGTTTTTATTTAAGTATTGTTCTAGCTTTTGAGGGAAAAAACTCCTTTTCTTCTATAGATTTATTTATAAAGTAAAAAAGCTGTTGCACATATTGTACAACAGCTTTTTTGTTAAATTTATCAGACTATTATATCTTTTATTTTGATTAATAGTTTTGTTTCATCGGTTCGAAGTAAGCCTGCGGATGTAAGCATGCCGGACATTTCAGCGGAGCTTTCTTGGCGCTCAATACGAAACCACAGTTACGGCATTGCCACAAAATTTCTTCGTCTCTTTCAAACACTTTTTCAGCTTCTACACGAGCTAACAGTGTACGATAGCGTTTTTCGTGTTCTGCTTCTACTTTGGCAATCATACGGAAAGCAACGGCTACTTCCGGGAAACCTTCTTCGTCGGCTACTTTAGCAAATTCTGGGTATAAATCAGCCCATTCTTCGTTTTCGCCGGCTGCTGCTGCTGCCAAGTTTTCTTTGGTAGTACTGATGATGCCAGCTGGATACGAAGCGGTGATTTCAACCATGCCGCCTTCCAGGAATTTGAAGAATCGTTTTGCGTGTTCTTTTTCCTGTTCAGCTGTTTCCATGAAGACTGCTGCTATTTGTTCAAAACCTTCTTTCTTGGCTACGCTGGCAAAATAAGTGTAACGGCTTCTTGCTTGTGATTCACCTGCAAATGATTTCAACAGATTCTGTTCTGTACGTGTTCCTTTAATACTCTTTCCCATAACTATTTACTTTTTATTGGTTATTAAATTATTTATTCGCTTTATTTTTACAACAGACAAAGGTAGGGTTTAGTTTTGGTTTGGAAGAATTTATTTAAGTGGTAATTTTTATGGTTGGATAGACAGAATCTATCAGCCTGAAAAAGTGTAGATAGTTTCCTTTTTATTATACCTTGTATTTTCATCAAAAGCCGGCGTATTTTTGTCAATTTACGCCGGCTTTTCACTAAAATACGCCGGCTTTTGAAGTAGTGAAAATATCCTTTGAAATTAAAACTGACGAGGATTGAAAATGAAACTGATGAGATTTGAAAATGATTCTCGTTTGTTTTGTCCGGGCTTTTCTGTATAAAAGAAAAAACGCCTGTTATCTGTTGATAACAAGCGTCTTTCAAATTGTGAGTTGTCTCACGAGGATTCGAACCTCGACAGACAGAACCAAAAACTGTAGTGCTACCATTACACCATGAGACAATCCGATGCTTTCTCAAAAGCACTGCAAAGGTAAATACTATTTTTTACCTTTGCAAGTATTTTCTCATTATTTTACAATAATCAAGTAATAATTTTTCTTGCCACGTTGTACAAGAAGGTATTTTTCGTCTAATAAATGACTGGTATTAACTACTATATCAGTATCAGATACCTTTTCTTTATTGATGCTTACACCTCCGCTTTGGATCAGTTTACGCATTTCGCCTTTAGACGGGAATACGTTTGCTTTTTCTGTACACAGATCGATCAGCTTGATTCCGGCTGCAACGTCATCACGTGATACTTCAAACTGAGGAACACCGTTAAATACATCAAGCAAGGTCTCTTCGTCCAGTTTCTTTAATGCCTCAGATGTTGCATTACCGAACAAGATATTAGAAGCTTCAACAGCAGCATCGTAATCTTCTTGCGAATGTACCATAATGGTAACTTCTTTGGCCAATCGTTTTTGTAACGGACGTAAGTGAGGCGCTGCTTCTTGTTCTGCAATCAGAGCCTCGATTTCTTCTTTGGGAAGAGCTGTAAAGATCTTAATGTATTTAGCTGCATCAGCATCACTTACATTCAACCAGAACTGATAGAATTTATAAGGAGAAGTATAACGACGATCCAACCAGATATTACCTGATTCTGTCTTACCGAACTTACCGCCGTCGGCTTTCGTGATAAGCGGGCAGGTTAATGCAAATACTTCACCTCCGTTTGTACGGCGGATCAGTTCAGCACCTGTAGTAATGTTTCCCCATTGGTCTGAACCACCCATCTGAAGTTTGCAGTTCTTATGTTCGTAAAGATACAGGAAGTCGTATCCTTGTAATAACTGGTAAGTAAATTCGGTGAAAGAAAGACCGTCGCGGGCTTCACCGTTCAGGCGTTTCTGAACAGAATCTTTTGCCATCATGTAGTTGACGGTAATGTGCTTTCCTACTGTCCGGGCAAAATCCAGGAAAGTAAAGTCTTTCATCCAGTCGTAGTTGTTTACCAATTCTGCTTTGTTGGGAGCATCTGATTCAAAGTCCAGAAATTTGCTCAACTGCTTTTTGATACATTCCTGATTATGACGTAATGTTTCCTCGTCTAACAGATTTCGTTCTGCTGATTTACCAGACGGGTCTCCAATCATACCTGTTGCACCACCTACCAAAGCCAACGGTTTGTGACCGCAACGTTGGAAATGTTTTAAGATCATCACGCTCACCAAATGGCCGATATGCAAAGAATCGGCAGTCGGATCAATACCGACATAAGCGGTAACCATTTCTTTTTCCAACAATTCTTCAGTACCCGGCATCATGGTATGAACCATTCCACGCCATCTTAATTCTTCTACAAAATTCATCGTATTAGTTCATTATAAATATGTTTAGTGTGGGCAAAGATACGATTATTAATTGATTTAAGTCGGCGAAGCGCTACTTTTTTGTTTTATCGATAGAAATAGGGGATTTGTCGATAGAAAAAACGGGTCTTTCTATATTAATTGTCTAGGAAATGAGAGGCTTGTACTTTTGCTTTCGTAAAAAGGAAACAGATATGATGCGGACATTAGTTATAGGATTATCAATCGGGTTGTTGACAGCGAGTGTACAAGCTCAGGAACAACCGGCAGAATGGACGCTCCGTTCATGTTTGGATTATGCGTTAGCAAATAATATCCAAATTAAAAAGAGTCGGGTGAATGAACTGTCAGGATTGGAAGATACAGAGCTGGCAAAGGCTCAGTTGTTCCCTTCCTTATCAGCCTCGGTAACGCAAGGATTCGTAAACTATCCTTCTTCGGATGCTGAGAGTAATAATAGTTATAGTGGTAATTATGCGGTGAATGCCAACTGGACGCTTTTTGACGGAGGACAACGTAATAAAGCCATCAAACAACAGAAGTTACAAAATGAAGTGGATAAGCTTTCGACAGAACAAAGCGAAGATGATATCCAAATAGCCATTGTGCAGACATACCTTCAGGTAATGTATGCCATGGAAGCCGTGGAAATTAACGAAAATACCGTTGAAACGTCGAAGGCCGAACGGGATCGGGCTGAAGAACTGTATAAAGCTGGCTCAATTTCCGCAGTTGATCTGGCTCAGTTGGAAAGTCAGTACAGCACAGACAAATATCAATTGGTGGTTGCCCAAACGAATTTGGATAATTATAAACTACAATTGAAACAGTTGCTTGAACTGGATATAACACAGGATATAGCATTGAATATGCCGGATGTAGATGAATCGGAAGTGATAACTCCATTACCGGATAAACAGACGATTTATCAGACTTCGCTGGCCGTCATGCCACAAATACGAAGCAGTGAACTTTCTATCGAAGTGGCAGAATTGGAAAAAGAAAAGGCAAAAGCAGCCTATTGGCCTACGTTGTCTATGAATGCAGGTATTGGAACAGGGCATCTTTCGGGTACAAACTACACTTTCGGTAGTCAAATTTGGAATAAATTCAATGAAAGTGTTGGATTAACGATTAATATTCCTATATTTGCGAACCGAGAAAAAAAGACAGCATATAATAAAGCAAAACTAGCGATTACTACCAGTCAGCTAGACTTGTTGAACGCTCAGAAAGATCTGTTGCAGACTGTTGAAGGGATTTATTTGGACGCCACGTCTGCACAGAGCCAATATATGTCGGCAGTTGAAAGATTATCGTATATACAACAAAGCTTCGAGTTAACTGAAGAACAGTTTTTCTTGGGGATGAAGAATACGTTAGAGATGTTGACAGAAAAGAACAATCTGCTGAATGCACAGCAGGAGGTACTTCAGTCGAAATACATGGCAATCATGAGTATACAACTTTTAAATATTTATCAGAAGAAGCCCGTCGATATCAATATTTAGACGGGATATTCACTCCACTCTCTTTTATGGGGTTTCCTGCGACGTGAGTCGCGGGAACCTTTTTACCAAAATAAGTTTATAAGTTGATGTTAGGTGTAGATTTTTGAGTTGACAAATGAATTGTCGGACTTAGAAATAAGCCTGAATTTCGGATAAAAAAGTAATCAAATAATATGAATAAGAAAAAAGTTATGATCGGCCTGGCCGGAATTGTAATCATTGCAGGAGGATTTTTCCTCTTTTCCGGAAAAAAGGCTGGAGGAAGAATGGTTTTAGAGACGGAAAAGGTTGGCCGCACTTCCATTACGAATGTTGTGACCGCCACGGGAACTGTCGAGCCGGTAACGGAAGTAGATGTCGGTACGCAGGTCTCAGGTATTATTGACAAGCTGTATGTAGATTATAATGATGTGGTGACTGCCGGGCAGTTGATTGCAGAAATGGATAAGGTGACATTGGAGGCTGAGTTGCAATCAGCTACCGCGCAGTTGGATAAAAGCAAGTCGGAGTACGAATATCAGCAGAAGAATTATGCACGTAGTAAGGTATTGTTCGAGAAGAAGTTGATCAGTGACACGGAGTATGAAACGGCAACCTACAATTACGAGCAGGCGAAAGCTAATTATGAAGAGAGCCAGGCCTCAATGGTTAAGGTTCGTCGAAACCTGGAATATGCTACGATCACAAGCCCTATTAATGGTGTGGTGATTAATAAGGCGGTTGAAGAAGGGCAGACCGTAGCAGCCGGTTTCGAAACTCCGACCTTGTTTACAATTGCCGCTGATTTGACAAAGATGCAGATCATAGCTGATGTGGATGAGGCTGATATAGGTAATGTACAGGATGGACAACGGGTCTCATTTACAGTAGATGCATATCCGAATGATGTTTTCGAAGGAAAAGTGGAACAGATCCGCCTGGGTGAAAGTAGTGACAGCAGCACATCGTCTTCAAGTTCATCATCTTCTTCAACGGTTGTTACGTACGAAGTTGTGATCTCGGCTGATAATCCGGACTTGAAATTGAAACCGCGTCTGACGGCAAACATCACGATTTATACAATGGAACGGAATGATGTACTGTCGATACCGAATAAAGCTTTACGTTTTATTGCTGATGCCAGCATGCTGGAGCCGTTAGGACTGACGGTTGAGAACCCGACAATGCAGGCTCCCGAAGGAAAACGGTTGGTATGGGTTGAAGAAGGAACTCAGTTGAAGCCGAAAGCCATTACTGTAGGTTCGAGCAATAATAATGTTACAGAAGTAGTGGATGGCTTACAGGAAGGTGAGATTGTAGCGGTTGACTTATCGGTTTCGACTCCTGTCGCAGTTTCGCCGGCTGCCGGACAAGAACGTAGCCCGTTTATGCCGGGACCGCCAGATAGTAAGAAAGGTAAAAAATGATTCCTCTGTGGAGTATAAAATATAAGTACGTACGTCATGAAAGAGATTATAAGACTGGAAAACATAAAACGCAATTTTATCGTAGGTGATGAAGTGGTTCACGCGTTACGAGGCGTTAGTTTTACGATTTATGAAGGTGAATTTGTTACCATTATGGGAACTTCCGGATCAGGCAAAAGTACATTGTTAAATACATTAGGTTGTCTGGATACGCCGACTAGCGGAGAATATTATTTGGATGGTGTATCTGTTCGTACGATGGGGAAAGGAGCGAGGGCCACACTTCGTAACCGGAAAATTGGGTTTGTTTTCCAGAATTATAATCTGCTACCTAAAACAACGGCTATCGAGAATGTGGAACTTCCGCTCATGTATAATCCGGCCTATAATGCGGCACAACGGAGAGAGAAAGCCATTAAAGCTTTGATTGCTGTAGGTTTGGGAGAACGTTTGAATCATAAGAGTAATCAGATGTCGGGTGGACAGATGCAACGTGTGGCAATTGCCCGGGCTTTGGTGAATGATCCGGCTGTGATTCTGGCGGACGAGGCTACCGGAAACCTGGATACACGTACCAGCTTTGAGATATTGGTATTGTTTCAGCAGCTTCATGCCCAAGGACGTACGATTATCTTCGTAACTCATAATCCGGAGATTGCCCAATACAGTAGCCGGAATATCATGTTGCGTGACGGACATATTACATCGGATGTGAAGAATGAGAATATATTGGATGCAGCCGAAGCTTTGGCCAAATTGCCAAAGACGGACGACTGATAACAGATAGCTTATACAGATATGAATCTTACGAATTTATTCAAAATAGCACTTCGGGCTTTGGCCAACAACAAGATGCGTGGTTTCTTGACGATGCTGGGTATTATTATTGGTGTGGCTTCGGTAATTACGATGCTGGCTATCGGGCAAGGTTCCAAGAGAAGTATTCAGGCGGAGATCAGCGAGATGGGATCAAATATGATTATGATCCAACCGGGTGGTGATATTCGGGGCGGTGTACGTCAGGAAGCTTCGAGTATGGAAACACTGAAGCTTGAAGATTATCAGAACATTGTAGATGAGACACGTTACGTAGCGGCTGTTTCTCCGTCGGTCAATAGTAGTGGACAGGTTATTTACGGAGCTAACAACGCGCCGACTACGATTTATGGTATCAGTCCGGATTATATGGAAATCCGTCGTTATAAAGTAGAAGACGGAGAAATGTTCTCTGATCAAGACATCGCTGTTGCAGCCAAAGTATG
>UMLG01036238.1_pt1 | contig 21651 bp, 10 predicted proteins | sample 1966511 | NCBI WGS metagenome assembly UMLG01 (sample SAMEA4836195, study PRJEB28245) | human gut metagenome | biome: gut microbiome; material: fecal sample | place: Denmark | collected 2008
ACAGCAGGCTCCATGTTTTCAGTGACATATATATAAGTGAACAGTTATAAAGTTTTATTGCATGGAATAGGATTCTTTCCACAAAGCATAGTTTTCGTTATAGTTATGTACATTGGCGTCAAATTGTTTCCATTTATCCCATACAGGCAGATCCTCCCGGAAGTAGGAAGAACCCGCCTTTTTTGCGTGGGTAAAGACGGTTCTCCAGCGGTTCTTCCGTGTTTTTGGTACAAGATGGTTGAGATAAGATGGCAGTTTTTCCGAAAATCCCATCCCCCTTCGCCCGATTACATAAGCTGCGGCACAATGAATAGACAGATTCTTTAACTTCATATATTTGACCTTGGCAATAAGGCTGGTATATGCCGGGTTTACTTTAAGTACCACGGTATCCTCCCGGAATGCCCTTGCTTCTACCATAGCGGCCGCCTTACTGTAGATAAGGGCAGAAAGCTTCCGGTTCTGCCTCTTTTCCCGGTATTCCATCTGCCTCTTCTTCCTTACAAAATCAAGGTCTTCCCGGACGATTGGTTTCCTTCTGTCCGTAGCAAGAGCAACCAGCTTTTTTACTGCCACGCCTAAGACTTCTTTTGCATGACCAGATGATAACCCGTCCAGTGTAAATGGGATCACCCCTGCTTTGATGAGGTTTCCATTTGACGAAACATCTGCCCATGCGATGTGGTCATAATTAAAATCGTAAGCGAAGACTCCATCGGATGTACTATGATTAAGGCTTTCTTTTTTCACCGTCAGGGTTGCCTTAAAGATAAGATATTCCCTGCCGTTCCCGTCTTTCTTGCACTCCATCATATAGCCAACAGAGCCTTTCCGGTCTTTGAGGTATTGTCCTAATTCTTCTCCACGGTAAGGAAAATGAACTTCATGGAACAGGATTTTCTCTCCATTGATCATTGTTACTTCCAGAGTGTGCCTCTCTGGATCATATTTACAGAGGTAATTCCCATCTGGAGAAACAGCCCGTCCGGAGAAGTTGACGATACGGTTTCTCGCAAAGTCACGCTCCTGGTGCCATGCTTCCAAATCTTTTCCTGTAAGGGAAAGGGTGTCTTTCTTCTTATACTGTTTCTTAGAACCAAAGGTGATGCGGGAGGGAATCCTGCCAGCTTCTTCATCTGTCCGGCGGATCTTATCCCCGATCTGCGCGATACGGGCTTTTGTCTGCCGGATACGCTTCTCCAGTTCCCGTTCATAGACAAAAGGATCTTCTTCCATGAGTTGGTTCTTTTTCCCACGATAGAAAAGTTTTCCGCCAGAATAAGTGAATCCCTGCTCTTGTACAGACGGGGCTTTCGGTTCCGCACCTTTCCCGGCAAGATACCGCCCAAAGGCTTTCAGCCAGTCTTTCCCTGCCTGCATCCACACAAGGCGTTCTTTTAAGGAATCTGCTTTCTCCCGGCGGTTCTCCTGCCGCTGCATCCGTTCCTGCTCCGCAAGCTTTATTAACTCCTTCTGGGATTTCCTCATTCCATTGACAGAAGAAAATAAGGATGTGATATAATAATCAGACAGCTTTCCTCCGTACAACGCACGGTAATGTTCTTTGAGAAGAGCGGTCTCTGTCTTTCCATCTACGGCAAAAGGAATCCCCAGATATTTTTCATTATAAGACTGGTTATAATACCATTCCTTCATGCGGTTATACCGGAGAAAAGTCAGCCGGACCATATCCTGCTCTGCAGAAGATAATTCATCCATGTATATCCTTACGGAGGGGATTGTAAATGTACTTTTATACTCCATAGCCTGACTCCTTTCCAGTTAACCATACGATTGTTAATATTCTTTATTTATGCTATAATTATACCATAAAATAGATAACCTATCAATATAAAAAGAACATATTTTCGTGGGAGGGGATCAAGGATCATGAAGATTAGAAGAGAACGTCACCGTGTATGGAGTTTATCCTATCACGCTGTCTTTGTTGTAAAATACCGTAAACCGTGCATTACAGACGAGATCGCAGATTTTCTGTTAGACGAGATGCGTCACCTCCTGGAAAGCTGGGGTGGAGAACTCATCGAGGGAAAAGCAGATAGGGATCACCTGCACCTGCTGTTCAGCCTGCCGCCGGATAAGGAGCTGGCAAGATATATCGGATTGATGAAACAGGTCAGTGCAAGGCAGGTACGTAAGAAATATAAAGACCATCTTAAAGAATATCTGTGGGGAGATTCTTTCTGGACAGACAGTTATTACCTGGGCAGTACGGGTGGAGCAAACCTGGAAGTGATCGAAGAGTATATCAAGAAGCAGGGACAGCCTAAGAGGAAGTATGTCCGCAAGAATGGGCTGTCTTAACGCCAGCTGGACGATTCATCCCAGCCTTAGCATAGCTACGACTGGGTCTTCTCGTCCAATAAAGATAAAGTATTTTCCATAAGAATTCTCCTTTCATTTTTTTATCTTTACATATATGCGAAGAACTTGTCTTAGTAACACTCTCATCCGTATCTTTTAATTCCTATAGTATTGCATGTGTTTTTATTGGTAGAATAATACCGATAAACAGTACCAACAATGGAATCAACCATCGTTTTTCCTCATCCTCATAAATTAATCCTCCTTGTTTTATATTTATAACAATAGTATATCATAAAAATGCTTTTTGTTATTTTTCTGTATAAACCATTTTTATCTTATCATCCAATTTTCTTCCTTATATTAGTATGATGGAATGAGCAAAATTCAATTATTCATATTATGCAGGAGCAACGAGTTTGTGTAAGAAAAAATATAATCAGAAGAAACATACTCCGGGGCTGGGTAGCTGTGTGAACCATAGATACAAGAAAGAAACCCGAATGAAATACTGCATCCTGTGGGGAAAATCGAAGTATTGCTATATTTCTCAGGCAAAGTCTGCATAAGTATATAAAAGTAATCTCCGTCACAGGGGATAGAGGGGGTATGTGTTCCTCCAGCGAGGTGTACTACAGCCTCGTAAAGAAGCCGCGGTCAACTTCGCTTGCCCGCCGGTGTATCACCACCATTTTCTTTATACTCTACAAATATGCTGGCATTAATTTTGTGTAATAAAACATACATATATGTGTGTAATAATTTCACAGATATATGAGTGTAATTATATCACAACTATATCTGTGATAAGAAAACACTCATGTATCTGTGGAGTTAAAGCACACATCTTATGCTTACTATCATGGAATCGGATTCTTTTCATAAAAAAGACTCACATCCGAAGATGTAAGCCTCATTTATTTTTTATCGTTCTGGCTCATCCCATGATTGTTGTGGATGCTGCAGGTTGTAGATCTGCTGTTTCAACTGTTGATTCTCTCTTTGGGATTGAGCCAGCTCCTGTTTATAATCTTGTAGTTCATTTCTGGTATCTGCAAGCTCTAGTTCTGTTCTTACGAGTTTCTGTTCTGACTTTGCCAAATCCCGTGTTAAGTCTCGGACACGATCTATATTTTCCCCATTTTTCTGAGCTAATGCATCAATACCAACCTTTATGGCTGTAACATCAACCCCTTGTTTTTCTACGTCTTTCCGAAAACCTTCCATCCGGATTGACTCATCATGAAGATGATCGAGCCTTGTTTGTGCCGCCAAAAGCTGTTTTTCCAGAGCAGCATGTTCTTTCGATAAACCAGTATGTTCTTTCGATAAGTCTACATGGTCTCTGGAAAGATTCGTTTTTAAATCTGTTAATTGATTTTTGTTTGTAAAATAATTTGTTATTAAAGCACTAATTATACCAAATACACCAGCTATTAATCCTGTACTTACTGCTGATATAATAGTTGCCTTCATAATAATTCCTCCTGTGTCAATTAATCTTAACGATTGTAACACAGTTCCGCTCATTTGTGTTAAAAACATCATGATTTTGCTCCTTTTACTTTTAATATGTAAAAAGACTCACATCTGAAGATGTGAGTCTTATCTATTTTTATCGTTCCGGTTCATCCCATGATTGTTGTGGATGCTGTAGGTTGTAGATCTGCTGTTTTAACTGTTGATTCTCTCGTTGGGATTGGGCAAGTTCCCATTCACGGTCACGTAACTTTTTCTCTGTATCTGCTAACGCTTGTTCTGATTTTTCCAAATCCCGTGTTAAGTCTCGGACACGATCTGTATTTTCTCCGTTTTTCTGGACTAATGCATCAATGCCAGCCTTTATTGTTGAAACATCGATCCCCTGTTTTTCTACATCCTTCCGCAAACCTTCCATCCGAATCGACTCATCGTGAAGATGGTCGAGCCTTGTTTGTGCCGCCGAAAGCTGTTTTTCCAGAGCAGCATGTTTATCATTTATTTGTTCTTTCAATCCAGTATGTTCTTTCGATAGTCCAGCATGTTCTGCAGATAGTGTATTATTTTTAACATTAACACTGTTTTTTAATTCAGCATGATAAACATCCATTTTTTTATCTAATTTTTTTAATGTATCTTTTTTTGTTAGTAGATATGTTAATAATATACCACCAATATTAAATAATCCGGCAATAATAGCTGCCTCCATGATAATTCCTCCTGTGTCACTTAATCTTAACGATTGTAACACAGTTCCACTTATTTGTGTTAAAAACATCATGATTTTCTCCTTTCTTCTATTAATATGGAAAAGGACGGTTCATAACCGCCCTTTCCATCGCTCTTATTTTATTGGTTTCTTTCTCTTTTTCATCTGATAAATACCTAATCCGATAAACAATGCCATTGCCAATACGATTGGCAGATAAGATAACCAGTTCTCGAATCCACCGGTAAGTGGTGGAGTTGGAGTTTTTTCATTATCCACGTCATAAGTCAGATCGTAGAAGTAATACAGGTCTTTTGCTTTATCGTATTTTCCTTTTGAGGTATCTGCTTTCATATCTTCAGCTTCTTTTGTAGTCAGTGCCATCGGCACGGTAACATTAATCGGATCTTTCATCAGTGTGTAGCCTGGAAGAGTCTTTGTCTCAGTAAGGACATAATCGCCTGGGTCGAGGTTATCGAACAGAATCTCTCCGTTCTCATCGGTCTCTTTTGTAGCAACCAGTTCGGTCTTCTTATCAGCAAGGATTTTTTCAATCTTAAAGGTGACTCCCTTTAACTTCTTCGTCTTGCTGTTTCCACGTTTGATGACTTTGATACTGGATGAGATCGCTGCGTTTTCAAACGTACCTCCGAATTCCTGATGGTCTTTATCTACCGTAAAGGCGATATATGGTGTGCCATCTTCCTCCTTACCGGCTGTCGCATTTTCAAGGTCAGAGATCTTATTAAACTCATACCGGCTTTCTGAACCCGATTCCGTGATCTTATAGTCTCCCCAGTCGAGGTCGTCAAAGGATACGAACAGAACCAGATATTTTTTTCCATTGATTGTTATGACATTATCCTCATCGGATACCGTATTTTTGGTAAAGGTCACGGTCTGTTTATCCGTATACTCTTTTTCATGAACCGTCTCTCCAGTGATTGTAAAAGTAAAGCTCAGATCGCCATGACGGAGATCTAAAGACTCGACCGGGATCATCTTGGATACGGAAACGGAGCCTAACCGCGGGTTGCTCTTATTGATCAGCGATGTTTCTGTCCGCTCTGTGACGGAATCGGCATCTTTTGTAACAGTAACATTGGAGGATAGTTCGTAGTCTGGTACATCTTCTTCTTCCCATGTATACTCAATCTTCTGGCTACCCTTATACTTCGGCAGGTTAATCGTTTTTGCTGACCAGTTGTTCTCCTCAGATAATACGACATTTCCATCGGTGATATCTGTTGTCGTTCCATCACTCTGTTCTAATGTCAGCTTTTCTACCCGCTCCCCGTCAGCTAATAAATGAACCGTTACGGAATCCGGACGGAGGTTATACAGATTTTCCTCATCATTCCATGACTTGGCAATCTGTGCGGAAGTATACTGTGCATATGTATTCGTCAGGTCGGTATGGATATATGTGTACTGGCTGTCAGAGGAAGTGGTTGTCTTGGTATCTGTCAGTTCATAGTCCTTTGGTAAGCCGGACGTATCCTCTTCCCATGTATAAACATACTCTCTGCCGACATCATCGTATTTTGGTAAGGATTTGTCTTCTTTTACTGTAAATGTCCAGTTATTACTCTCATTTAATACTGTAGAGTAATCATCTAATACTACACCATTCTGCAGCAGGTTAACCTTAATTTCCTTTGGTCTCTTCTTCGGTGCATTGTCATTGTCCTCCCAATACTTGGTAACGGATGGGATGACTGGTTCATCACTTGGTGTCTCTTCCCAGTTGTAGAACGTCACACAGTTCGTCTCGCTGTCTTTGAAGTAACCATCTTCATACTCTCTGGTATCCTTTTTCCAGACCGCATCATCCGGTACGACTTCTTCGTAATAATACTTGCTTAAGTCGATATCATCGTCAAATGCGTAGATCCATCCTTTTTCCTTTGTCAAAGTGATAGTCTTATATAAGTTCGTCTTTTCTTTATCCGTATACATGTGGATCGTTAATGAATTTGGTCGATCCTCTTCTTTAACAAAACCTTGTGTCTTTTCTTCTCCCCAATTCTTCGTGATCGTAGGTGTCTTGATATCCGAGAATGTCAAGGCAAAGGTATACGTATTTTCTGCCAGATTGTAGGTTGCTGAGATGGTATCCGGGTTGGCGGCATTGACTTTTGATACAACCTCGTTACTGCTTAAGTTTAAGTAATCGATGTTCGGGATATACGCTGTGTTCTTTTCTTCCTGTGGATATAAGGAGTAACCTCTTGGTGGTATCACTTCCACAATCTTGTATAAGTTCTTCGCATCCGGGTTTACCGTATAATATCCGATTGGCAGCTTGTCCATACCGGCACGTCCGCCATCGTCCGTATCTTTGTCGATACTTTTGATAGTCTTGATAAAGTCACCCTCTTTGATGATGGTCTTGCCGTCATAACTCTTTAAGTCCGTTGCTGCATAGACTTTGAACGTAGCAGACAGACCGGAATTTTCGGCATCCGCTGCCCCTTTCTTTGCGGCATCGATCTTTAAGAGGGATAAGGAGATGGATCTCTGTGTATCTTCCACATCCGCCTCTGTCTCCGGGTGTTCGTCCACTTTCGGGTCAAGCTTTAAAGTAGCCGGATCTTTGATATCAATCGTGACTTTTAAGATACCCGGATGTCCTTCCCCGCCATCTTTCGCCTTTGCATAATATGGGCTGCTCTCCTTTAACTGGATCGTAACTTCCAGTTTTCCAGATCTTTTACTCTTGTCATCGGCAAAGGTCGGGTACTCTGGACTGATGGATGCGATGTCATCATCTGTTAAGTCTGTGATGCTCTCACCCTCGCCATCACTGTAACATAACGCATAGTTAAAACTGTCTGCTGTAAGTTTTCTTGCTGCTAATGTTTCCTCATCTTCCGTATCCGGGTCTGTGTAGAGGTAGAATTCCTGTTTTGGTACGGTATAAATCCCTGTCTCTGTCGGCTCGGTATTTGGTACTTTCTGGTCGGTATCCCCAACATAGATCTTCTTTAACACACCGGAGTTAGCAAACATCCCTACCGTAGAGTTTAAGCTGCCTGTCTCCCAGTTTGAAAGGTTTAATGACGTTAACTTTGTGCAGTAAGAAAACATCTTGTCTGCATGAATCATGTTTGACGTATCGACATGATGAAAGATGACACTCCGCAGCTTCTGGCACTTGTAGAACATGGAAGAAGAGATCTTGTTGAACTTCACTTCCTGTTTTGTTGTCTGCGTGGAAACGTAGAACGTACCCTCATCCTCCGGGTCTTGCCATAACACGACCGTACTCTTGCTGTCGGCTGGGGTCGGGTTGGCTTTTGTCCCTACCCTGTCTGCGGAGACATCATAGACCGCTTTGGCACTTGCTGGTGCTTTTTCATAAGTAAAGATTACTTTCTGGGCGTTGACGATATAAGGATTTAATTGCTCACCTGTACAGAGGAAGTAATCCCCGTGGCTTGGCTGTTCTTTAAAGTTCTCATCGTCCGGCTGCCAGGAACCTATATCAAGGTCCTTTGCCCCGGCATCCCATGTGAGAACGACTTCGTGTGTCTCCGTATCGACATCAAAACCGTCCGGTGCTTTTGTCTCTTTGATATAGTAATGCCCCATGAAGAAGTTCTTCGTGTAGCTTGTCTTTTTGTTTGTAAAATCGGCATAGCCCTTGCTGTCTGTTGTGACCTCATCGATCTTTTCATCTTTTTTCCAGATCACATTTCCGGCATCATCCATGATGTTCTCCCCGGCATATAATGCATAGACGGCTCCAGCTACTCCGGTATCTTTGTAAGTAAACTCTTCTGTACCGGAAGCATAGCCTGTCATAACATTTCCTGTCTTATTGATACGGATACGTCCGTAGATCGGAGAATCATTAAATCTGCTGTAGGCACTGTCCGCGTTGCTCTTGTTGGCACGGAAAACGATTTCTCCATCCGTTTCTGCCACATGGTCTGCATCGATCGTGATGACCTTTTCCTGATAAGGGAAATCCGGGTCAGAAGAATCCTTGCCGGTATCTTCCTCACTTAAGAGATACCCAGCCGGTGCTTTTGTTTCTTTGATCTTGTAAGTACCAAAGGAAAGCCCTTTTACCGTCACTCTTCCAATCTCGGTCCCGTCTTTTCCGTCTCCTGTGTAGTATTTTCCAAGTTCTTTCCAGTTATCTCCCTCTTTTTGATACAGGGTAAATTCGGCATCTTTTAATAAAACGCCAGTATGGGTGGAATGTTTTTCGATGGATAATGAGATCGGAAGTTCCTTATCCGTATATCTTCCATCCTCATCCCCCAGTGTAAGGATATGTTTTTCCTGTTCCTTTGTAAGGGTGTTTCCTTTTACGAACGCAGTCATTTCTTTTTTACTGAAAACACAGTCATCTTCCCTTACCACAAAGACGGCATCCTCATTGTTCTCTTCGTTTAATTTTTCGTGGAACTTCGAGCCATCTGTCTGTTTCAAACTGTAGACACCCGGCAGCAGCCATGGGATCGATACCTTTCCCTCTTTGTCTGCTTCACAGATGACCTCTTTTTTATCCGGGTCTTTTAAGTAAGTGCCATCGTTCTTTAAGACCTTAAACTGTGCCCCGGCTTCCGGTTCCACGGTCTTTTCGTCTTTTGTCTTAAACTTCTTAAAAGTGGCGATACCGTAATTGATTTCCTGGTAGTTGTTCTTTTCGCCAGACCACTGCATGGAGCCTTCATTATCCTTCCGCTTTAAGTCAGCTGAAAAGATCGGTCCGCTCAGGTAGTAGCCTGTGGTACCGGAGGTCTGCACGATCACAAAACCGTCCTCTCCGATCGCGGAATGCATCCGTCCATCCTTATCTTCTACACAGTCGATATCCACGGAAGCTTTTCCTGCCTCATCGGTCTGCATGGTCGCAAGGACAGCATCCGCATACTTCTGTACAAAAGCATTCCGTTCTTCCTGTGTCCAGTCCTCCCCGTTTTCTCTTAAGTCAGCAAGGTCAGCCTTACTGATGGAAGAGACGTTCATGACAGCAAATCCGGCATCCGGTTCCACGGTCCGTCCCTCTTCATCGTATTCTTCCCTGTCCTGATCAAAAGCAACTTTATATTTGTCAAGATAGATCCGGTCACCCTGATAGGTATTGTCTACGGTATATTCGAACGTAGTCGCTGTCCCATCCTCGTTTCCGAGATCTTCTTCTGTTACCGTAAATGGCTTATCTTCCATGAACTTGTAGGAAGCGGTTCCTTCTATCTGCTTTAAAACATAACTTCCTGCCGCTTTAATCGCTGCACTCTTTGCGTAGCCATTTTCATTCGTTGTAAATGGCTTCCCGATCATGTTTCCATCCGTATCATAGATCGCAAACTTCGCTCCTTTTTCCGGATGGTATGTCTTTGTGCCGCTTAACTCTGTCTTGCTCATCACTTTATGAATGGTTACGGAGCAAGGGAGCAGTTCATCCACGGTCTCTCCACTGTCAGATGTCTTGCCAAGCACAATGTTCCTGCCAGAATAGATATCATTTTTATTCGCGTCCGTATCATCTTCAATGTGAAGGGAGAACGGACCAACTTTAGTCATGTTTTTTGGGAGTCCTTTGCTTGTCAGTGTCAAGGTATAATAGCCATATGGGACATCTTCCCATGAAGCTGTACCATCTTGTGCAGTTGTCTTTGCCACACCATCCGTATATGGAGTATCTTCTGAAAATTTAGAAACAGCTTTTAAGGTGAATTCGATTCCCTTTTCCGGTTTGATCCCCGTCTCGTTCACAAGATCATTGACATATTTTGTGATAGTCACGGTTCCTTTTTTTGCTTCCTCGTTGGAAGTAAGGGAAGTGATTGTCTTTCCACTTTCTTCTTTTGCCAGCAGGGTGTCACTGGACCCATTGTCAGATAAGATAAATTTATGTGCCTCCGGATCTTTTTCGAATCCGTTTGGAGCCCATGTCTCTTTGACCCAGTAAGAACCGGCTGTTAATTTTCCACTGTTTCCTTTATAGACCGTCTTTCCATTCTCCGTCTGTTTGGAGATATTGATGGAAGAGACTTCGGTTCCTTTGGCACAACTGGAATTATTATAGACGGTATAAACAGCACCTTCCAGAGAAAGGTCTGCGGAATAGGATTCCTTACAGGTCTTATACAGGCTGATCGAGCCATACTTTGGTGTATCCGAGAAGGTATAACTGATCGATACTGTGTTTCCCGTCTCTTTTTTAGTCACGGATTTTACTTTTCCATTCACTTTGATGATATGATTCGGTACGCTGACCTCTTCAATCTTCCAGTTTGCGGAAAAATTCGCTTTGGCTTTTGCCGCTTCATCCGCTGCATTTTTGGCTGCCTCTTTTTTCGCCGCTGCCTGCGCTAATGATTTATCCGGATAGTTTCCATCGTTTTTACATTTTTCTTTCTGTTTTTCCGTAAGCTTATCCCAGTTTGTCACATATTTCTTTTCCGCACTTCTTTGTGCAGAAAATGTCCTCGTGACCTTACTGGATGCCTTTCCATTACTGCCAGTAGTCAGGTTTACGGTAAGGGCTTTTCCATCTACATCTTTTGTTGTCGCTTTGAATTTTGCACCACTTACGGCTTTTTTTGTAGTAGAATCGGTCTTGGTCACTTCCACAGATACTTCTTTGGATACTTTTCCTGTTTCTTTTGCTGTCACCGTATCATACTCTGGTTTCGTCTTTACCCAACGGAAATAAGGCTGATGCGTGATCGTGTTGCCATCTTTACACTTGGTGTTCCTATATACAACAACATAGCCTTCTACTTTGCGCTTTTTAACTTTATTATAAAGTGGTAATATCTTTTTTTGATAATTCCATCCCTTACTAGCAGCTAACTGTGTCAAAGCAGTTTTTACATTTTTTCCCATACTCTCAGCCCAGACATAAGTCTGGATAAAATAGGACTCCCGCTCTGTTGCATTAGATGGTTTCACATCTTCATAGAACCAGCACAACCCTTTTGCGATCGCAGTAGTATTATGGATAAATTCGGCATCATTGGACTTCGTAGATTTCCAGTTAGAAGCAAAAACTACTTTTTTTGTATAAGTATCGCCCGGATGTCCACGCCCAACCGCATAGCCGCAAATGACACGTTTGTTACCATCATCCGCATCATCCATTACGAATTTACGGAACGGGGTTGTTGATTTATGCCCTACTTCATCAATCGCTACTGCTCCCATATCCGTGTTAGAATGCAGTTTATGTCCTGTTTCTTTGTAATCTTTGATCGTGTCTGCTGCCTGTACCTGCAGCGTACCTTTTGAAAATACCCCCGTATTTGCAAAATCTCCAAAAACAAAAGCAAAAATAAAAACAAAGATAAATAGTCTCTGTAACCATTTTTTCACTATCAAATTTTTTCACTCCTTCCTATCTTATATACAGTCGGTAATCTTATTTTTCTCTTTTGCAAAAAACTAGGGTATTTTTTGCGATAATCGATAAAAACGCATTTGTTTTCTCCCCTTTCTGTTCTTTTTATAATCCTTACATTTTCTAATATGTTTTTTTTGGTAGCTCAGCCGTTATGTTTTTTGTGAAAAATTCTGAACAAAAAAAAGACCCATACCCTTTCAGGTATGAGCCTCTTAAGGAACCTATTTGCTCCCCTTACTTCACTAAGCCTTCTTTTAAAATTCCTTCTTTTAAACCATAAACTTTCTTAGGAACCTTAACTACCAGTTTCTTATGAAGTCCCTTAAAAGCCTTTTTGTTTAAATTCTTTTTTGTAAACTTTACAGACTTGATCGTGATCTTCTTTAAGTTCGGACATTTGAAAAATGCTTTATTAGCAATCTTCTTTACATTTGCACCAACAACAACAGATTTTACTTTCTTGTTGTTCTTTACAGCTTTTGTTGCAATAGATGTTACTTTGTAAGTAATGCCTTTGCTTTTTACAGTAGCAGGAATGGAGATTTTCTTCGCATTTTTCTTTGCTGCGATAAAACTTACTTCTTTTCCTGCTTTTGTTACCTTGTAAGTCTGACCTGCTACAACAAATTTTGTACCAACTTTAGCTGCTTTTTTTGCAGGCTTTGTAGGATTTACCACTGTAGTGTTATCCTTCTTGTCTGTAGACGGTTTTGTATCATTCTTCTTGTCTGTAGATGGCTGTGTATCTTCTTTTTTGTCTGTAGAAGGTTTTGTGTCATCTTTCTTATCTGTAGAAGGTTTTGTGTCATCCTTTTTACCTTCTGTAGTGGTGTCTGCCGGTTTAGACGGCTTGCTTTCTTCCGGAAGTTTTGCAATCTCTTCTGTCTTTGTTTCACCACAAGTTAAACAGGTAAATGTCTTTACGCCTGTAGATGTTGTCGTAGGAGCTGTTGTCACGTCTCCATCATTCCACTTATGTCCAGTTGCTTTTTCTGTGATTTCTTCTTTTGTCTCATCACAGGTAGAACAGGTATATACCGTTTTTCCATCTTTTGTACAGGTTGCTGGTGTTACTTTTGTTTTCTCCCAGCTGTGTCCCAGAGGCTGTGTCACCCTTTCTTCTCTCTCTCCACATTCCCTGCAGACATAAAAATCTTTTCCAGATTCTGTACAAGTTGGTAACTGGCAGGCATTGCTGTCTTCTTCCCAGTCATGCCCATGCGCTTTTTCATCTACTTCACCTTTTTCCAATAAAGTGCCGCAGGCAGTACAATAGGTATCACCTGTATAACCATCCTCTGTGCAGGTTGCTTCATGGTCATTATAAATACCGATATCATCTTCATCATGAGGGCAGGTCGCTGGTTCTGCAGTCAGTGCCTGTTTTTCTTCTGCACCACATCTTTCACAGACTAAATAAAAATTTCCATTTCTAGTTGTTGCATTGCTAAATTCATGTCCAAGAGGCTTAATTGTTGCGTCTTTCTCAACAATACTACCGCAATCAGGACAATACATATCTCCTTTTCCTTCTGTTGTACATGTAGGCTTAACCGTATAACGCCAGTATCCAAACTCGTGGTCACAATCTGCCGGATCAATCTGTGCTGCAAATGTAGGAACTGCCATAGTCATTGCCATAATACCTGCCATAATACTTGCTAAAATTTTCTTTTTTGCCATTTTTTTTCTCCTTTTTTCTTTGTATACCATTTACTTAGTTCTTTCTATTCAACAGGGATGCGGATTTCTCTCCGTCACTGTTGATAATTTTGGTTCCTCCTTCACGATATTTATATCATCATTGAACTACTCAAGAATTTTTATAAGAACTTTTTAGCCCCAAAAAGAAGATTCCCTTTTCAGAGAACCTTCCTTTTCCTATTTTAGAAGCGAGAAATATCCCGGATTATTTGCCGTATCTATATGTGCCATCCTTGAGTCAACGCTATTTTTATTATAGACTGTTCCATTATTGCCTAAGATAGATATTGCTTTATAGAACATATCAGAATCTAGGAATGGTCTTTGGATGAATCCTGTACCCGTCTTTTTCCACTGTGCATATAAAGTTGCCGAGATCAAACGATTGTCGTAAGTCGCTCCATTTTTATACGAAATCGTGTCTGTGTACTTATCAAAAGACCATCCACGGAATTCGTATCCTATTCTCGTAAATGTATTCACAGGAAGTGCATAAGACTGATTTCCTTTATGAGTGACACTATTTAGCTTTCCGGTGCCGCCATTTGCATCAAAGCTTAAGGTAAAATCGTCTACATTGTATAAAGCATACAACGTGACGGTGCCACCGTCTTTTATAGCACTATATGCCTGTCCAGGTGTGTATGATGTTCCTGTTCCATCCGGTTTTGTATTCCAACAGGTAAATTCATAATTATTCTTTTCCGGGCTGACACTATTTATATATAGTCCGTGATCACCATACTGCATACGATCTGGATAATCTGTCTTTGTTTTTTCTTCTAATGTCCAAAGCTGTGCAACGGTATGGTTTGGCGTATACTGTTCTATCCAGGTATTATCTTCTGCTCTGCCATTTACGACATCTAAACATTTGTTTGTCTGCTTATTGTAAATGCTAACCTTACCATTTCCTTCATCGGATAAATACCAGAGATAGTCTGCTTTATCATTTTGCTGATTCCAAAGATTTATTGCTTTATTCGATTGATCTACATTAGGATCACCATCAAGATTCAATGCCAAACCATTATGAACGCTGATGATATAATAATACTGTGTATTTTTATATCGTTCAAAGAGCCACTGTGTTTGTGTAGCAGCATCATTTTTCCCAGAATAGATAACCGTTGCTGGATTTGATCTAGGCTCGTAGTCCCTTCCATATACATGCATGTACATATTCGTTCCACAATCCGATTTCATATAATATACACCGTTCGGGATTATCTTGCATCCATTCAGACTTGTTTGATTTTTCAAACTTGAAGGAAACGAACCGCCCTGTAGATTATAAACGAAGTTATGCTTATAAGCTGTCCAATGGGCGTACAGTGTCGTATCTGCTGTAATCTTATTTGTCGATGATGCTTTTGTTCCCCCAGTTTTTGCCGTATACCAACCGTCGAACTTGTACCCTTTCCTAGTCAGATTATCTAATGTGCCATACTCTTTACCAGTTATCAGCGTCCTTGCAGCAGGAGTTGAAGGACCTCCATTTGCGTCAAACTTTAAAGTATACTCTTTCGACCAAGATGCTGTTACTGTTTGGTCACCGTTACAAAGAGTTACGGATGTAACCGCTTTCTTGCTTGAATTGTACCATCCATTGAAATGATAGCCCGATCTTGAGACTTCAGGTAATGAAGTTACACTTTCACCACAATATTTTTTAAACTCTAAATTATTACCATTCTTAGAACCACCTTTTGTTTTGGTAAATGTGCCAGAATCAGGGTTACAAGTCAAAGTATACTGGTTCCTTTTTACAGATGTAGAAAGCGTGGTATGAAACCATGCTAAAACATCTGTTAGACCCTTAACTTTTCCTTTAAGCATGGATGTATTGATGAGATTTAAACGAACTGGTATAGTGATTGTACGATCCGAAGTATTATGTCCAGCGTATTTGCTAAAATTATAAGAAACATCATATGGAGCTTCTTTTTGCCCCTTTGGAACTGTTACCCCGGTACCAGAAACAAAACTAATGTTACCATATGGCGTTTGACCCTTAGAATTTTTGCTTTTATTTTGACCATTCAAATAATAATGCGCTTTTAATTTGAATGAAATGTGAAATAAGATAGTATTATAATAACCGTCAGAGTCTTTTACCGTATTTTTAGTCCCTGCATCCGATATTTTTAAGTCTGTGACAACACTACCGTTTGGAGATGGATTTGTTATATCAGATATTACTTTAACAGGTCTTGATTTGCTAGTAAAGAGGGTTTTATGATCACCTGATTCTGTAAGTTCTGTTTTTGTTCCTGTATAGTATACATGAACAGGCAGATTAGCATCACCCACCTTTATATAACAATAACCATTGGGATTATAATTTTTTTCTGCCGCCAGCGCAACATTATAAAACAAAATCCCGCAAAAAGCGATGATCCATAAAAAAGCAATCCCCATTGGCAGCCATCTTTTCCATTTCGGAGCCGCCCTGCTTTCCTGTTTATTTCCATTTTTTAACCTTGTCATGATATCATCTTCTCCTTTCCTGTTACAGAACATCTTATATCCATTTTTCTGACAGGAGATGCCCGTTTTTTTGATGATCTGTTTTTCTCTGTTTTGCTCTGAATCAAATTTTTCTCCTTTCTGACTTTTAGAAAAAATAAAAGTCTTTCTATAGGTTAGTATGAAAGATTAGGAAAATTCAATGAACATATACCCAACCCTTCTTTGCATTAATATGTTTTTTCTTGCAAAACAAAAAGCCCCGGCTTTTGCCAAGGCTTTACAACAAGAGAAACTTACCAGATTTAGGCTTTCTCCACTCATGGTTCCGGCAGGACCATATACCGACAAATTTTCAAAATAAGGAGTTGTGTGTTCTCTTGTTGACTATCTGTTCCTTATTTTCGAAACGAAGATATAAGCAATGCAACACAATATAAAAATAAATGCCACTACTTTTATGGTATTTTCCCTTTTGATATCTGGTGTAGATGGTTCATAGGTTATCGTTTCATCTTTTGTTGTAACCACGGTTTTCTTAGTTGTTTTCTTTGAATCTTTTTCTTTATTTTTTGAAGTGAATCTCTCACAAAATACTAAATAACGATATTTTCCATGGGATCGGTATGGGTGACAGGTAAGAAGAGTGATCATATCCTTTCCTGGCTGAATCTTTACCTCGTCACTGTCATTTGGATATACAATCTTGATACGTTTTACGATATAGGTAAGCTTTTCCCATTGATTTTTGATGTAAACTTTATCACCGATCTGTAGTTTTTCGATTTCCCGGAAATAAGGTGCGCCCTGGTATCCCCTGTGTCCGGCAATTACGGAATTTGTGTTGTTCCCACCAATCGGCAAAGAGGTATTGCCTAAGACTGTTGCGCCTTTTGCCATGTTTTTTTTGGTCGCCCGCACATAGAGCGGCAGCTGTACATCCATCGCCGGGATCTTGATATATCCACACCGTTCTTCTTTAAACCCATTAAGAGGGATAGGAAACCATGTATAGGAAAAAGCATCCTTAAAATCCTTTTGTCCGTTTTTATAAATATCTTCGTTATATTTCTTAATCGACTGGTAAAACGAATCGGATTCCTTTTTCTTCTTTTGTTCTTTATTTTGTTTATAAGCATTGTCTACTTCTTTTTGGTAGGAGATTGCCTCCATATGTATCTTTTCTGACCTTACTGCGGGATAGAGGCTCATCCCTATCCCAAGTACGATCAGGCATACACTAAAAAGAAAACGAAAAACTTTTTTCAGCATGAAAAGCCTCCTATCGTTTTTGTAATTTCTTTCTGATGAAAGAAATAATGAACAGGACAATGCTTGTGATGCCAATCCCTAACAGGATTGCTTTCTGGTAAGTCCGCATCCATTGGGAACGTCCTGCTTTTTTCTTTGCACGTTCTTTTTCGTAAGCTTTTGGTGAGTATTTTGTCCGTTTTCCCCTGACTAAGAGGCGATGGGTATTTTGTCCATATGGGGTACATGTGACTAATGTAACAAGGTCTTGTCCATCTACGACACTTAATTTACTTGTATCTTCTGGCAGGACTACATCAATCCGGCAGACCTCATAAGCTAATATCTTATCTAAGACACGGATATAGAACTGATCCCCTTTTTGCAGTTCTGTAAGGTCAGTAAAGAGTTTTGCTTTGTTCAAACCTGTATGCCCCGTAAAAACAGCATGGGTATCTTTTCCACCAACTGGCAGGGATGTCCCTTCTAAGTGTCCAACTCCTTTTTCAAGGACACTGTTTGATGTTCCATGGTATACCGGCAGATCTACATTAATTGATGGGATCTCCAGCGAACACATAACACCGGTATTGTCCAGATTTAAGAGCTGGTAGTATTCTTTTTCGCTTATTCCGCCATTGGTCTCTTCGGAGAAAGGGTCTGTGAGGACAACATGGGAAGAAGCTAGTTTTTCATTATATTCTCTTGCTTTTTCCAGCATTTCTTCCTTTTCTTTTTTATCTGTATGTTTTACTTCGTTCTCATAGGTACTGATCGTAGATTTTGCTGCATGTTCGTTGAGATAATTTGCGATCCAGGGGTAAACGAGCAATGCGACTCCTATAAGGATAATAAATACCTGTATTATCTTTTTTTTCATTTTTCAAATCCTTCCACGTACAAATACGTGGGCTTTTCTTCTTATATTTTTTAAACGTAAAAACCGGGGAAGGGGATACCATCCCCTGTCCCCGGTCAGAAACGAAAGAATTATTTATTTTTATTAGCAGGCTGTTTCTTCTTTCTTTTTGTTTCTTGTCATGGAGTAAACGCCTCCTCCTAAAAGTCCTGCTCCTAAGATTACTAATCCAACAAGACCGGTTCCACCAGTAAGAGGCATATTAAAGCCCTTGTTGTTTTCAATCGCCATCTTTACTTCAGCGTTTGGAGATGTGGTATCTCCTGTAGAAGAAGTAAGGAGTGTGCAAGGTTTACTGTCTACGGTTGCGGTTGCAGCCTGGATGTCACCAACATACATATCTGTCTTACCAATTGTTCTACCGTTTGCTGTCTCACTTGTTGGTCCTGCCACTGCTTTAGACCCGATGTCTGTTGTCGCTGCGTTAACCAGCTGTCCGTCTTCATTCTTGATACCTGTGCCATAATTAGCGATGATATTATCAGCTGCAGCGTCATCTAAACCTGTCGTACCAGCTACGGAAGCCTTGATATCACGTTTTGTTTCTTCAATATTAATAACCATCTGATCTTTTAATAAGGTATAACCGTCGTCTGTTGCAACCTCAGTCAGCTGATATTTATCACCCTCTAAACCTTTGATATAGAGTTTTCCTGAAGCAGCCGGAGTAAAGGTTGTTGCCTGTGCCTTGTCCATTGTCTTTCCTGTCACATAGTAAAGCCCATCTTCTGCTTTTTTAGCGATAACATAATATGCATCAGTGGAGTTATACAGTTTGAACTGTACTTTTGTTGCATCTCCCTTGTTATCAGAGAAAGTCTTTGTCAGGTCGATACCATAGGAGTATACATAGTTTCTATCCTGTAAGGAGTTACTGTACTTATTGTTTGTACGGCTCCATACGAGGGAGATATCATTTGCATTACCGCTGTCACCTAATGTAACGGATGCATCAGAATTTACAGTTGCTGTATAATACAGTACCATGTAGTAATCAGAGTAGCCAGCTTTTGTAGCCCCCTTATCACCTACGGCTTCGTATGGATTGGAAGCACCTTTTACATTTGTACCATTGATCTGGTTAAGTCCTGCCTCTGTCAAAGTGATCGTTGCTTTATTGGCTGTCACTTTTTCAGTCCCGTCTTCACCAGATACGGTAACTGTTGCATAAGCAGCTTCATGTTTTCCACCATCAAGGTTCCAGATTTCTTTCGCATTCTTTGTATTGTTAGCTTTTGCATCAGCAGCATTATCATAAAAAGCAATCTTGAAATCCTTGTTATAGTTAATACCAGTAGATAATGCATCTGTAAATGTATACTGGCTTAAATAAGTAGCTTTTGATGTGATATGTGGTAATTTAGATACAACACGGTAATCAAGAAGGTCACCTTCGGATGCAGTTGTTGTATCATCATATTTAAAGTCGTTGCTGTAACCCTTACCGTCCTTGCCGGCTTCTGTATTGTTTGCGCTAGTATATCCGCCTCGGTTTGCAACATAAGCCGCATCTGTAGTATCTGCTTTGTTTTCTGCAGCAGTATCTGCGTTATAAACGATCAGGGATTTGGAGTCAAATGCACCAGAATAATTTGTATCCTTGCTGGAAGTAACTACGCCGTTTCTGTCTTTTGCATCACTGGAATAAGCGTTTCTGACAGCTTTATCGATCGTGGGGTTTCCTGTTTGGTTCTTCGGATAAGATACGAAATCATACAGCCATTTTTCACCACCGATACTGTCTGCCACACCGTCTGCTGCATGGTCTGTGTTTGTATTGGTATCTGCTGCAGTATTTGTGAAAGGCAGGCTGATGAACCATGGGTTAACTGTAGATGTAACCTGTTCCGGCACCTTTGTTTCTACCATCAGATATAATCCTAATGGAAGTCCGCTCTTTGTAGCAAGTCCATTCGCATCTGTCTCGATCACACCAGTATCTGCTGTCTGTACATCATCACTGTCTTTATTCTGGTCTTTATATTCAATGAGGTAAGATTCTAATGCATTCTTTGCAGCAACATCATCTGCTTTAATGATCGCAGCTAATGCATCTTCAATCTGTGTGCTTGTGTAATGTAATACACCTGCATTTGTACAAGGTGCAGAAACTCCATCCCCTGTCATCACTGTGGCATCTGCCTCATTTAATTTTAAGATCTGCGCTAATGCAGTTGGAATCTCATAAACAACTTTAATGTTGCTGCCTGTTCCATCTGTCTTGCTGTACTGTTCGATGTTACCGACACGTAAATATGTAAACTGTACACCCTGGATCGCATAATCAGCCAGTGCATTCTCTACGCGGTTATCTGATTCACCGGTTGCTTTATATTGCCCTTCGGTATAATCTCCAGCTGCTTCTGCCGATGTGATATCATATTTATGGACAGTGATGCTTCCTGTTTTGGAGGTATCAATGATATCGGCATTTGCCAGGTCTTTTGTAGTTGCTGTATTGTTTGTGGTATCTTTGGATGATGCAGCGGCTACAGGTACGGCAGAGAGAACGGCAGTATAAGTAGGGGCACATACGGATGCTAACATTGCGGTAGCCATGGATAAAGCTGCGGCTTTTTCTGTAAATTTCTTGAACTTCATTAATTTTTTCTCCTTTTTTATTTACACTTTTTGTTATAAATTAATTAGTTTATCTGGTTTTCGGGGTCTATCTCTCACCCTCATCGTATCTACGTCCTTTCTTTTGTTTAATACATATAATCAACAAGTGATCTTCCTATGCTGTTAATATGTATTTTTTGATTTCACTTCGTATCCCACTGCTGTTACCTCGTGTTATCCGTTTGTAATTCACCAGCAGGCAACAAAAAGCGATTGTGTTTTTTGATTTGCGTTTCGTGATACACCAACGGGCAACTGAAGTTAACCGCGGTTTCTTTACGAGACTTTCGCCTCGCTGGGGGAACACAACCCTTCTATCCTTTGTGACAGGGATTACATTTTGTTTTAATCCCCAGCCGGTATCATCGCGAAGGCTGATCGCCGAGCAAAACCCGGCAGTGCTTACTTCTTGTCAGTAGGGGATACCGATATCTCCGCCACTACTGACGCTAGGTTAACTATACAATTCATCTCGCTACCTGCATTTCATTTAGAGGGTAGGAGAATCCTTGTTTTTTTTATAAAACTGCCCTCCTTCCTAAATCAGATATTTCATATATCATTTTTTAGAAGAGAAACATTTTTATAAAAAAAATTTAGTTGTTAAAACCTGATAGAATTGCATACCTATCAAATTTTGACTACCATATAAAAATCAAATACCTCTCACTCAATCTCAATTACCTGACCTAGATAAGAAGTTCTTGCATTAACCGCTAATAATATGTATTTTTGATTTTGATGAAGATTTGAGAGTAAATGCAGGTATTGCAGAGCAAAATTATTTTTGCAATCTCCGATTTGTTTTAA
>UMLG01030856.1_pt1 | contig 21635 bp, 29 predicted proteins | sample 1966511 | NCBI WGS metagenome assembly UMLG01 (sample SAMEA4836195, study PRJEB28245) | human gut metagenome | biome: gut microbiome; material: fecal sample | place: Denmark | collected 2008
CAGGTTATAGGCGGTCTGCGCCGTCACCAGGAGAGTGACCCGCCGCAGGTTCTTTTTCTCTCTCATGGTTCCGCCTCACTTCCCGCTCCGGTCCAGCCCGATCTCCTCCATGTTCATGTGCCCGCTTTTGCCTGCAGCAGTCTGGATCCCGCGCTGCACTGAAAGCAGGATCACGCCGGTTGCCGCGTCCGGCGGCACGTTCCGGTTGGCGGTCATAACCCGCCACGCGGAGGCCGCAACCGCCTCGATGGCCGCCAGTTGGTCGTGCCCCGTTCCTCTGGTGGTCACTTCCAGGCCGCCGCCTCTCTTTGTCACGCTCAAAATAACCTGGTCATTCATCGTCTGGATCCTCCTTCCACTCATTCACGATACAGCCCCGGCAGTTATAGTCCGGGCAGTAGGTGCAAATGTCCACCCCGTCCTTTGCTGCGGCCCTGATCATGGCCTCCAGGTTTGGTATGTTGATCTGCCGGTTTGGGTGGATCAGTTCCACCACCCGGCGGAGGTATGCGGCCGCGTCCCAGTCCCCGTACACCTCCGCCGGCCCGCTCGGTTCCATCTTCTCCGGGTCCATTGGCCAGATTGCCACCGATCCGCCGTCGGGGTCCACGTCCCACCTGGCCGTCGATTGCTCCGTGATGTTCCCATCCTTGTCCCGGCAGATCCGCCCCATTTTGGCGGTGCCTACTCCGATCCCGATAACGCCCACGATGTTACCCCCTCAATTTTCGGACGATTTCCGCCAGTTGGTCGCCTATATAGTCCACTTCCGCCTCGGTATTCGTTTCCGCCAGCGTGATCCGTATGGCCCCATAGGCGTCCTTCCTGGACAGTCCCATGGCGGTCAGTACGTGGCTCGGTTCCCCGGTCCCCGATGTGCAGGCGGAACCAGACGACGCGCACACACCGGCCAGATCCAGCATGATCACCACGGCCTCACCCTCGACGCCGGCGAATGAGCAGTTTACATTCCCTGGCAGGCGCTTTTCCAGGCTCCCGTGTATGTAACTGTCCGGGATCTCCTTAATGCGCCGGATCAGGCGGTCCCGCAGTTCCCTTGTCTTGGCCGCTGCGCTCTCCATGTTTTCGCAAGCCTCACGCATGGCCACCGCCATGGCAACGATCCCCGGCGTGTTCTCTGTTCCCGGTCGGTTTCCTCGCTCTTGCCCTCCGCCGAACAGGAGCGGGTCCAGAATGATCCCGTTTCTGCAATACAAGACGCCCACCCCCTTGGGGCCTCCAAACTTGTGGGCGGACAGAGAAAGCATATCCACGCCCATTTTCTGAACGTCCACCGGGATATGGCCCACCGCCTGCACTGCGTCCGTGTGGAAAATCGTTCTTTTGTTTCCGCCCTTTCGGATCTCCCTCCCGATCTCCTCAACAGGCTGGATGGTCCCCACCTCGTTGTTTGCTGCCATGACCGTGACCAGGTTTGTGTACTGGCTCACATTCCGGCGGACCCTCTCTGGATCCACGATCCCGTCCCGCTCCGGTTTGACCAGTTCCACGTGCCTTTCTTTTTCCCGCGCCATGGCCTCCAGGGCGTGGATTATGGCGTGGTGTTCAAAGGCAGAGGCCACCACGTGGCCGTCCCCGTACCTTGCCGCCCGGATTGCCTAGTTGTCCGCCTCCGTTCCGCCGGAGGTGAAATAGATTTCAGAGGGGCGGCAGTTCAGCAGTTCCGCCACTTCCTTCCTGGCGCTTTCCAGCCTCACGGCCGCCAGCCTCCCGGCAGAATGTATGCTGGACGGGTTCCCGAAGTCCTCCAGGGCCTCCAGCATGGCCTCTTTGGCACACGCCCGCATGGGGGTTGTGGCCGCATGGTCCGCATATACGTTCATCCCTGCACCTCCTCAACGGCAAAACGGTTGACCACCTTCCGCTTTCTTCTGCAGGCCCAGCACGTTCCCTTGTGCGGTGCCTCCTCCGGCCCCTCCAGGGTAAAGTCCTTTTTCAGTCGCTCCACGCACTCCTCGCAAAGCGGTTTCTGGTCCTCTCGGTCAAAGAGATCATCTTCCCACCCGATCCCGATATAGTCCAAAACGCGGCCCCAGCCGTACCATTCCCCGGTTTCGTCCTGGCAGATGTGTTTCATCCACATTTCCCACTCTCTCGGGTTCCGGTGCCGCAGTTGGTCAAATCGGTTTGGCCTTTTCTCTATGTGGATCCCGAACCCGCACATGGAGCAGCCGGTCCGTTGCGCTTTTGTGGTCCGCAGTTGCCCCTCCGGCTCCGTTCCGCCGTGTTCTGCTTTATACTCCTCGATCTCCTCCTGGGTCATGTTCAGCGGATCCCGGACGATTTTCCCGTAAATCTCCGGGACGATGGTTTCCAGATGTTCGCCGTTCCCGTCGAACTCCTCCCAGTGTTCTTGATACCATGCCTCCATTTCCAGGGTCATGGTCAAGAGGTCCTGCCTGGTGAATATGGCAAAGGGGGCGCTGCGCTTGGTGGTCTTGCTGATATAATTACACCCGTTCAGCATAAGGGCCTTTTGACGCCGGCCGCCCTCGGAGGCCATAAGGCCCATGTACGGGAAACGTCCGCTTTCTTTTGCGTAGTCGTCGCACGGCTTTTCTTTCAGGTAATAGCAGCACAACTCCGACACCTGGAAGGGGGCCGTTTTATAGTCTGTGCCCTCCCGCTCGTTTTCCGGGCCTCCGAAGATCTCCAGCCACTTTTGGGCCATTTTCATGCGGGTGCCCTTCCGGTATCCTCCATAGGCTCCGGTTTCCCCTGTCATAATGGCATGGCGCACAGTGGCGTTTTTCTCCGTCGGGTGCTGCAGCGTGTAGATTTTCCCGGCGATTTCCTTGGACAGGACCGGGAACCCATATTCCCGGATCACCTCCACTTTGTTGTACGGCCGTTTGGTTTTCTGGTTGACCACCGGCAGCAGCCCCTTCACTCCCAGGGCCTTGTGGACCCTCTGAATACTCCTATCCTCCAGCATGGACACGGACGTGGCCGGCACGTCGATCCCGATGGAGCGAAGGAACAGGAAAAGGGTGATACTGTCCAGACCGCCCACGGCCACGTAGCAGCGCCCCGCCACTTCCGGGTGGTTGTAGAACTCCCACGCCCGTCTGGCCGCGTATGCCTTTTTGAAGTCATACCCCAGTTTCATTTTTGCCTGGAAGTCCCGCGTTTTCTCTCTGGTGATCTCCTCGCACCCCTCGTAGTATTTCATGGCTTATTCCCCCTTCTTCATGTCCAGGTACATGGCGCAGTCCTTGCCGATCCTCTGGCAGTACGCCCATTCCACCATGGCGCCCCGGCTCTCCTGGTAGTCCGGCAGGAACACGGCCAGGTCCGCCGCGTCCACCATGGCCATGCAGATCCGCATATAGTCCCCGTCGGTCAGGCCGTCCGGCAGCGTGGCCGGGTTCAGGACAACATGGCCCGCCGCCTCCATGGCCTTGGCGGCCTCCCTGAACTTGGCCCGATACCGCCGATCCCCGGCGATCTTGCCCGCTATGTAAATTTTCATCGGCTTGTCCTCCTATTCGTTGAAAACCTCGAAATATTCCTGGTATGGGTAGCCCGTCATTTCGTGCCACCCGCTCTTGCAGGTTGCCCCGTCGTCGAACTTATACAGGACCGCGCCTTTCCGCGCCTTTGGCTCCTTCCTCCAGGAGGAGGCGGGCACCACCTTGTAGGTGATCACCGGCTTGGCCATGTTTTTGGTTTTGCTGTATCGCTTGCCCCGTTTCCCGATCTCCCGGTACTTTTCCATGGTGGACCGGCTCTCCTTCATCAGGTAGGCCGCCAGTTTCGCATGGTTCCCCCGGCGGTCCAGGGGCTTAAAACTGATACCCCCGCCGCCCCTGGGGACGTTCTCCCACGCCTCGGTGATGATCTCCGGGTCCATCCGGCTGATCACCACGTGTATGTGTGGGTTGGTCATGCGCTTGGTTTCGATCACCACCACGGCCTTGTACTTGATCCCGCGCTTTCGGCAGGCTTTCCGAAGGTTGGCCAGGAAAGCGGCCTTGTGGGCCAGGATTTCCTCAAAGGTCGTGTCCTTGTCGTAGTAGTGGAGGACGGCGTGGAGATCCCGGTGGTCAAAGTTCCCATTCAGATCCCAGCGCAGGTGTTCCTCCGCCACCCGCTCGTTGATCCGGGCCTGCCTCTCCGTGGTGGTCCCCTTATTGGGTCCGCGCTTGACCCCCTTGGTGTGAACCCGGAAGGATTGCATTTTCCTGTGTTCGACGGTCCGGCCAGCCTGCACCACCCTGTGTACGTATGGCATGGTGCCCCCTCCTTTACGGGTGCTGGTCACTTTACTAATGCCTCTTACCGGCGCTTACGGGGCCGTGGCCCCGCCGAAAAATTATCCGTTGCGAACCTCCCGGGGAACTGATATAATATAGGTATCCGGGACGGTTTCGCCGTCGCTTATATCGCCACCTGCGCCGTGTTGTCAGCACCAGGCGCAGGTGGCTTTCATTTTCCTAAAAATGTATATTGTGATCAGATACCCCCCCCCCGCCGAACAGGGACATTTGCGCGGTGTGTTGCTGGAACCGCTTTTCCTGGGCCTCGAAATACTCCGGGTCGATCTCGTACCCTGTGAAGTCCAGGCCGGCGTCCCACGCGGCGATCCGGCTTGACCCGCTCCCCAGGTGTGTGTCCAGGATCCGGTCCCCGGGCTTTGCGTAGTGTTGAAAAATCCAGGCATACAGCGCCACCGGCTTTTGCGTTGGGTGTATCCTTCCGGCCTGGGCGGAGGATAGCGCCACGCGCTTGCTCGGTCTGTCAAAACTGGTCCAGGCCAGTTCAAAGGAGGCAAAGGACACTTCACTGGAAAACCCCTTGTCCCAGCAGATCCAGCACGAACTATCCGCCGCCGGGATCAGGCTCACAAAATGGTTGGCCCCGAAAATGATCTGGTTTTTTGATACCCGCACCAGTTCCGTGAAGTATTCCGGCGGCGGCGGGGCGTCGTCCCAGTTCACTTTTTTGTATTCGCTCGGCCGCTCACCCTTCCGCCGCCCCATGTTGTTGCTTATCTTGATCCCGTATGGTGGATCCACCACGGCCAGGTCGAAACATTGATCCGGCATGGACCGCATGGCCTCCATGCAATCCATATTAAAGGCCCGGTTCTCCATTGGTCCGCGCCTCCATTTCTGCCGCCAGTTCCTCAATGGTGGCCGCCGCGCTCTCCAGTTCCTGGGCCAGCAGGTCGCGTCCGAAACGGTCCCGCTGGTGCATGGCCTCCAGGCGGAGGTTGGCGGCCTGCTGCAGGTATGGGTTCCGGCTCTCGGTCCTCACCGGCCCGGATCCTGTGTGGATCAGCCCCAGCCACCATGTTGGGCTGTTTCGCTCCGCCTTATGTGGGCAGGCGTCGCAGTTCTCCTCCTCGCACTTGTCGCAAAACTCCCGGTGAAAGGCGTCGTCCCATGGACCCTCCAGGCAAGGGAGGGACCCCAGGAACGCCCCCAGGATGGCGTGGGAGGCGGTGATCCTCTCGAACTCCGTCACGGTCAGCCCTCCTTCTTGTGCAGGTCCACGCTTTCCATGGCCTCCCACACGGTCCGCTCCCAGTCCCACGCCCAGGTGGTTTTTCTGATTGCGCCCAGCATGACGGTTTCCCCATCGTGGCTCCAGGTCAGCGCCCGGCCTCCAGAAATGGCGGCCGTCCCCATTTCCGCCGTGGCCCGCTCCACGATGGCCAGGGCGGTGGGGTCCACACCATACGCCTGGCGGCCGTTCACCTCCTGGAATAACTGATACCCCCGGAAGGTGACGGGGACATAGGAGGCCATGCTGGCCGCCTCTCCGCCCATCCACCCGGCCACGTCGTCGCTCACGATCCCGGCCATGACGGCCTGGGGTTGGTCGTCCTTCTCGATGGCCATGGCCTCGCCGTCGTCCGGGATCATGCCCATGTGTTCCACGATGATGGCCAGCGCCTTGCGTGGAAGTTTGGTCCACAGGCACCGCACGAACCACCCTTCCGTGTAGATCGTGACCTCCCCGCCCTGGTTCAGGACGGTGTACCCGCTATGTCGGTATGCTGCTTTTATGGCCTTTACCAGGCCCTTTTCCTCGATGATCACCAGCCTGTCCTCCTTTATTTAATATGTATAGGCATTTTGGCCACCGGCTCCGCCGGATCGGCGGCCCACACCTCTGCGTCCAGGATTGTCGCCCAGTCGCACCGCCACACCTCCGCCGCGTTCAGGATCGCGGCCAGGTTGGAGGCGTGGGGAACCACAACGGACCCATGGGCCGGGTGGACCACCTTGGAGCGTCCCGGGACCTGCCAGCGGTGGAACCTGGCCCGCTCCTCGGCGGACCTCCTTATGTTCTCCCGGCTCCCCTCATTGAAATTGAAGGGTTTCAACCCAGCACGGCCTCCCAGCGGTCCACGGCCTCCATGACCTTTTCGGTGTACTCCGTGGAGGTGATCCCAGCCTCCCACGCCTGGAGCGCCCCGGCCGGCCCCATGTTGTAGGCCATAAGGGCCTTTTCTGTGTCCTCATAGTTGATCAGGTGGGTCCCCAGCAGGTACACCCCGCAGACGATATTCCCGGCCGGCGTGGTTGGGTCCTGGTTGGTTTCCGCCTGCAGGTTGATCCAGTATGTATTCTCCGGCCCCGGATTTAACTGCATGGCCCCCACCTCACCCACGGCGCCCACGGCCTCCATGTCGAAGTTGCTTTCCACCTCCGCCACGGCCAGCGCCAGGGGGTAGGGGCACCCGTATTCCTCGCAGGCCGTCCTCATGGTGTCCTGCAGGTCATAGGGCATGGGAATGGCGTCTGAAAAATACCCCTGTTCCAGCAGGGCGGCCTCGATCTTCTCCACCTCCAGCGGGTCCTCTCCCGCCTCCGGTGTCACGGTGGACACCGGCGCCAGCGCCACGGGCGTGGGCAGGGCTGTTTTCTCCTCTCCGGCCGCCGCGCAGGCCATAGCGATGGCCCACACCATGGCCAGGAGGACGGCGCCCAGGCAGGCCACGGCGGTGATCCGCCGCCGGCGAACTGCCCGCCGGCGCTGTTCGCTCTTGCGCCGCCGCTCCGCCCTCCGTGCAGCCTCCGCCCTTTCCATGGCCTTGGCCTGCTCCAGGTCAGCCCGCTCCCTGATCGCCTCCTGGCGCCGGCGGATTTCCTCCACCTTGTCGCGGTCCTCCCGGCGGTGGCGGGCCTCCATGGCCCCGATCCGGCGTTTCAGGTCGTCCACGTCCACCACCACGCCCCTGTACTGCTCCATGGCCTGGCGGTATTCTTTCGCTTTTCGTTGGCTCATTTCCTGGCCCCTCCCGTGAAAAATACTCGCTTAACCTCATAGGGCAGGCCATACCGCCGGCGGCCGCACTTGTCGCAGGTGATTTTCTCGGACCGTCCGGGCAGTTGCTTGACCTCCCGATCCCTGCGGTCGGCGATCTCAACCGCGCACGGCTTGCAAAGGGTCTTTTTCATTCCTCCGCCGCCTCCCGTTCATCTACCCAGGCCGCGCACATATCCGCCTGCTGGAGGCGCCACACCCACGGGGAGGCGGCCATGGCCGCCGAAAGGGCGCGGCCGTCACCCTTTGCCGCGTTGTCATAGGCCCCCATGTGCCACCGGATGGCCAGGGCCTCCTCCGGCTCCAGGTCCATGTGACGCTGGATCAGGTACAGGCTTTTCTCTCCGTGGCCCAGGGGAAGGGGGTCCCGGAACGCATACGTTTGGTAGTCCTCCCAGTATCCGGTTTCCGGGTTCTTTCGCCGGCGGGTTTCGGTGTGGTAGCAGTTCACCTTGCACACGTCGTGCAGCAGGGCCAGGACGGCCACCGTTTCCTCCACGTCCTCCGCCAGCAGGTCGGAGGTGGTGGTCCCATAGGTTTCCACGCACACGATGGCCCGCAGGCGGTGGTACACGTTCAGGGAATGGTCCAGCAGGCCGCCAGGGTGCGCCCCGTGGTGCCTTGTGGAGGCGGGGGCCTCGAAAAAGTCCGTTTCCCGCTCCAGCCACGCCAGGAGGTCGTCCGCATATTCCCGCCGGACCCGCTCGGTCCAGATCTTCAAAAACTCCGCTTTTCTGTCCATGGTCTATACCTCCACACCTTGAAAGGTTTCTTTGATGGTTTTCCCGCGCACCTCGAAAGCCACGATATGGAACCGCCCCCGTGGGTGGATATACTCCACACGGCCCCGCATGGGCCGCCGGATGGCCTTTCCGTGCGTCTCCTCGAAGATGGTTTCCGGCGTCCGCACCACTTCCTGGCCGATTTCCAGCCGGGCCGGGCGCCGCCTCCGTTCGTTCATTGGTTCCTCCTATTCCGCCGGCGGAACCTCGTTCCCCCATGCGTCCCACCCTGGGGCGCGGTCCCGGGCGAACAGTTCCAGCCGGGGAACGTCCCCCAGCAGTTCCACGATCCGCCGGCGCGTTTCGTCTGGTTTCTTGCTGTGCCCCTCAAAAGGGGCCTCGATCACCTGGTGGACCCGGTGACTGCGGACCCGCTCCCGGGCCTTGAGCCCCTGGGACACCCCCAGCAGGCAAACCTCCGCGTTTGCCCTTGTGTAGGCGCCCATGCCCCAAAAGTTTCCGCCGTTCTTCCGGTTCTTTTTGATCCACACGAAAGCAGCGGTTTTGTAGACGAACCCCCACGCCTCCAGGACCTTGATCGCCTCCGCGATGTTTGGGAAAGTTGCCCACATGAAACAGACTGCCCCCCCCCGCAGATTTTCCGCACTGGCAATTTGCATATATCCTCGGTGGTCATGGTCTGGTAGTGCTTGGCGGCGTTCCCTCGGCTCTTGGCCGTGGTCCCGTGCTGCCGGTACTCCCACGGGGGATCCGCATAAATCACCTGGTATTCCTTATCAGGTAGCGGGAGAAAGTCCGCCATTTTCGGCACCCCTTTCTATCCGCCGGCGCTCCGCCGCCGTGACGTACTCCTCCACCATGCCCCGCTCCCGGAGGCCCTGCAGGTCTATGTACTTGTACGCGCCCCATACCAGCCGCCCGGTTTCTTTTTCGTCAATGTCGATTTTCAGGAGGGGGCGGCCCATGCAGGCAGAGAGAAAGGCGCGGCCCTTCTCCCGCTCCGTGGCCCACTCCAGGGCATAGTCAGGGGTGCGCGGGTACTTTGTAAACGTGGCTTTTCTCATGGGCGGCAGGTTGTCCACATAATCCGCCACCAGTGTGTAAAGTTTGGTTTTGTTCGCCGTCAGCCTCAACATTTACAGGACCTCCTCCCGATACCAGGTCAGGATCCGCTTGGCGTACTTCTTCCGGGTCCGCTTTTTCTTGGTGTGCCGGTAGCGATAGGCCAGGGGGCGGTTGTAGACAGAGGCCCACCGCATGGCCTCCTGGAACTCCAGCGCCACCCTGGCGGCCTGCCATACCCTGGCCAGCGCCTTTCCGGCCCGCTCTATGGCCGTACATACCGCGTCCCATGCCCCCGTCAGTGACTTCACGGCCTCGCTGGCTTGCTCCAGTGTGATGGTCATGGACCCGCCGGAGATCACGGCCGGCGGCATGGCCTCCGCGGGTTCTTCCGCCACCAGGGAGATCTCCTGGATCTCGCCGTATGCGATCCCCACCGGCTGGCCGTCCATGTAAACCGCCAGCGGGCCGGTGTTCTTTTCGTCAGGTCCCACTTGGCCAGCCCTCCCCGTGTTCATAGCCCAGGAGGATATTGTGGGCAAGACTGCTCATGTCCTCCTGTAACGCTATCAGGTGCAGCAGGGTGGTGTATGAAATGCCCTCCGCCTCCAGGTACTCCCGGAACGTCTTGGCCTCCTCCACGGCCTCCCTGATCGCCCTCTGCTCCCTCGCGGCGTCCTTGGCCTCTCTTTTGGCGTCCTCTGCCTCCATCTTCATCAAAAGTCGCCTCATTTTTTCGTTTCGATCCTCCAGGATCTTCCGAAAAGCCCTGCGCCCTTTGGGTTCTTCTTGTCCCATGCGGTTCTCCTTTCTGGCGTCCTTACTGGCTCGCCGCCTTGCCGTCGGTGGGCTTTCCGGCTTTTCTGCCCCGCCGCTCCAGGGACTGCTGCACCTTCCGCTGGGCAAGTTCCGCGCTGTACCGCAGGCGCTGGTCCGGCAGGCGCGTCCCGTCCCGGCCCCGGGAAAGTTCCGTATAAACCACGTCCAGGGACTTCCCGACGGTCCCGGCGATCTCTTTCGGGGAGTATCCCTGTTCCCATAGCCTTTGAATTTCCAGGCGGTCCCCGATGGTTCTAAAAGCATAGTCGGCCATGTCCTCACCTCCAAACGGACAAAAAAATTAGGTCACACTCGGTCGATTGACCTTGTGTAACCTAATAGTAATGTCTGCCAACTGACGGAATTCAAACTTTGGGACTTGACAAGCGCGAAAAAGCGCGTATAATGTGCCTTACAATTCAACAGCCTTATCAAGAGTGGCGGAGGGACCGGCCCTGTGAAGCCCGACAACCTGCAGATTCCTGCAAGGTGCCAAATCCGGCGGTGCAAATCGAAAGATGAGGATCTTCGCCTTTTCCAAGCGCTCCGTCGGCTGTCGGGGCGCTTGTTTCTTTTGCCCGGCGTATCAGAAAGTGAGGAAATTTGCTATGGCTCATCATCTTTTTACATCCGAATCCGTGACCGAGGGACATCCCGACAAGATCTGCGATCAGGTCTCTGACGCGATCCTCGACGCGATCCTGGCGCAGGATCCGAACGGCCGCGTCGCCTGCGAGTGCACGGTCACGACCGGCGTCGTGAACGTCATGGGCGAGATCACGACCGAGTGCTACGTCGACATTCCGAAGGTCGTGCGCCAGACCGTGCGCGAGATCGGCTATGACCGCGCCAAGTACGGCTTTGACTGCGAGACCTGCGCCGTCATCACGAACATCGACGAGCAGAGCGCCGACATTGCCCTCGGCGTCGACCACTCGCTCGAGAGCAAGCAGACCGGCGAGGACGCGCTCGACAACGGCGCTGGCGATCAGGGTATGATGTTCGGCTACGCCTGCGACGAGACGCCGGAGCTCATGCCGCTGCCGATCTCGCTCGCGCACAAGCTGGCCAAGCGCCTGACCGCCGTGCGCAAGCAGGAGCTGGTGGACTATCTGCGTCCCGACGGCAAGACGCAGGTCACCATCGAATATGACGAGCAGAATCACCCCGTGCGCGTGCACACCGTCGTGCTCAGCACGCAGCACGCGCCGGAGGTCGACATGGCCAAGCTGCGCGCGGACATGATCGAGCTCGTCATCCGCCCAACCATTCCGGCCGAGCTGCTCGACGAGCAGACCCGCTATCTCATCAACCCCACCGGCCGCTTTGTCGTCGGCGGCCCGCAGGCAGACTCCGGTCTGACCGGCCGCAAGATCATCGTCGACACCTACGGCGGCAGCGCCCCGCACGGCGGCGGCGCGTTCTCCGGCAAGGACCCGACGAAGGTCGACCGCAGCGCCGCCTACGCCGCGCGCTACGTGGCCAAGAACATCGTTGCCGCCGGACTCGCCAAGCGCTGCCTCGTGCAGCTGGCCTACGCCATCGGCGTGGCCGAACCTGTGAGTGTATTCGTCGACACGCAGGGCACGGGCACCGTGCCGGATGCGCAGATCTCCGCGGCCGTGCAGCAGGTGTTTGATCTGCGCCCGACGGCCATCATCCGCGACCTCGAGCTGTCCCGCCCGATCTACCGCCAGCTCGCCGCCTACGGTCACATGGGCCGCGAGGAGCTCGGCGTCCGCTGGGAGGACACCGACCGCGTCGACGCCCTGCGCGCAGCCGTCGCCAAGACGAACGTTTAACCGGATGATCACAAAAAATCTCCGCAGCCGAATGGCAGTGTTCGTAAAACAGTTTTTGAGGGCAGCCGGTTGGCTGCCCTCATTATATACGCATACTTTCTTTTCTTGTTAATGTGTGCAATAATGTTTATGATAAAAATCAACAGACAAGTTAGAATTTGTCAAATTAAATCGTTGACGAGAAGGAGTAGAACTTGATTTTTTTAATTCTCAGTTTCTGTCCTGTAATCACTTATAAAAGATAACTAAAATTATAGCAGAAATAGAGAGGAGAATATCATATATGGACCAACAAGCAATAGGAAAATTTATAGCATACTGCAGACAGAAAAGAAATTAACACAAGCTCAATTGGCGGAGAAGCTGGGAGTTAGTGATAAATCCATTTCCAGATGGGAAACGGGAGTTTCCCATCGTTAAAGATACCACGCCAAATATGACGACCCCACGCTTATACACTATCAGCTATAATAAAATGAAGGATAGCAATTTGATACTGCTGTCCTTTTTGCATTTATGGATTAAACAAGCAGATTTAGAAATCTTGTAGAACATGAGTATAAGGTTGTTAAGAAATAGTGTGTTGTTATTGCTCGGTCAACCGACTATGATATATAGTGAATATTTTGTAAAAGATAGAATGTCTGGTGACAGATGAAAAGCAGCATAAAGAATAGCGGTGAAATTCAAACAAAGCAGCAGACCGACGCTGAGCGTCTGGGCGTTTCGGAAAACACCTTGGAATGGTTAGAGAAAATTGATAAACAGGCAGGGTGGCGCTTTAAGAACACCATCGACCCTGCGGATTTCGAGTGCCTTTTCATGCAGCACGGCATAGAAAAGGAGGGGCTGGCCTTCCCTTCCGATACGCTGAATTATTATAACGGCGAGCCGGACAACATTGTTTTCACAAATGACGTGGCTTGGGGCGGCGGCGACAGTCTGAGCATGCCGATTGCGTTTGTGTACGGCGGCGATGAGTACAGTGACGATGTGTACCGCATCCTGCGCAAGGAGCATAATTACAGCATCAACATGTCGCACAAAAAGCTCCGACGAACATGGCGAAGCTCACTCGCATAGAGCAGCACGCGCCGGATGTGCGGCGGTTTTATTTCCGCAGCGACGCCTGCCGCGACGAGGATTACCGCCACGCCATGAACGAGCTGACCGGCTTCAGCTTCACGACGAAAAAGCTGCACGACGACGCCCCGGACAGTCTGGCAATGCTGGCAGACTACCTGGGCAACGGAATAAAAAACGTAAGCGTCGCAAGACGCCCGTTTTAGGCATGATAAAGGGAGGGCATCGCCCTCGTTCTTTGCCCATTCCGCCTAAAAATTTAAAATAATCTGCTTGTTTTGCGGATATGGGTTATGCCATGCAAGTGAGACCCTTGACGAGCGGCGCGAGTGCGTCCGCAAGGACTCGGTGACCTACCGAGGTCAGGTGCATCCCGTCCACATCATTTATCTCTGCAACAGCTGCAGCGTCGAAAAATGCACAGCCAAGCTCCTCCGCTTTCCTGCGATAGGCAGCCGCAAGCCCGCGGGAGCGTTCGGTACAGCCCGGCCCCATGCCGGCGCCCTCCCAATGGTTTGCGACATAGGGCTTGATGGGAGCCGGAGATATAAGCAAAATATTCGGCTTCTTTCCCAAGCAATCAATGACGGCAACGCGTCGGGCAAGGCGTTCCATTCCCCTTGCTATAAGATCGGGATTGGCATTGAACATATCACGGCAGTCGTTGGTTCCAAGCATAATTATCAGAAGGTCCACCGGCTGATGAGTCATGAGTATCGGAGCAAGGACGTCTATTCCGCAAAAGTTTTCCTCGTAGATAGGGTCAGGGAAAACGGTGTTGCGCCCCGGCATTCCTTCCTCAAGTACTTTGTATTCCTCACCCAACAGGGATTCCAGCAGGCAGGTCCATCTCTCGTACTCATTGAATCTGTTACCACCATCCATGCAGTCGGCTGCATCGGCACACCAGCCATGGGTATTTGAGTCTCCGAAGCATACGATATGTTTTTTCTTGAAGGACAGTTTTGGCGCTTTCATTCATCTCCTGATTTTTTATTTTCGACATCGAGTACGGATAGAGAAGGTATGCGGGAGAGTTCCCCCGCATACCTCGGAAAATTTATTGTGCGTTGGCAAAAACCTGTCCGTGCGCTTTGCGCATAAAGGTGTAGGTTGCAAGACCAATCAGCATCGTCGCAACTGCGGCAACCATCATATTGCTGCGTGCGCTTTCGCCGAATATGCCGGCAATAAAGGGAACGACATATCCGCACAGGAAAACGCCAGAGCCCTCAAAGGCCTGAAGCAGACTCATTGCAGTGGTAAGATTTTTGCCTTTAGTTCCGAGACCGATATAGGTCTGCAGGGCGGAGATTGCGATCATGATGCCGAGCTGGCAGCCGATTGCTGCGATGTAGCAGCAGGCAACGGTGGGAATAACGGTGGGGAGAAATGTGCAGAAGCCGCCGAGCAGCAGCGCAACGGGGAGTGCCCACCCCTTAAAGGCTTTCATCCAGAAGGAAACTGCAATGCAGCCGACCATGCTGACCGCGGTGCACAGTGAGTTTACGCCTCCGACAAGCGTGGAGTCGCCCAAACGCGCCTCATTGATAATAAAGTCGGAGTTGTTCAGATACCAGCCGTTCCAGAAGATGCAGCCGAGGAAGTATGTTCCGAGCAAAAGAATCGCATACAGGGGCATACGACTGCCGGATTCCTCTGCTTCGCTCTTGCTTTCCTCAACCTTATGTTCAGCTTTGGAGTCGACGGATACATTGGGGTAAAACAGCATGACAAGAACAATGACGGGGATGATGACATATACGGTCTTAAAACCGCCCGCCCAGTTGCCGCCTCTTGCAAAGAAACCACAGATAAGGGCAAACAGCGTCTGACCGAGCATAAGAGCCGCCTGATGGAAGCCCATGACCTTGTCTTTCAGGGAGTCGGGCGCGATGAGAGGGAGCACAGATGCGTTGGCTGCCGCTACAATACCTGCGGGAATGCCCATAAGTGCGGAGCAGGCGACGATACCGGCAATGGGGAGCTCAACATATGCAACGACAAGGCCCGCAGCAACGGCAATGATGAGGCTGATTATAACAAGAGCCTTGCGGTTGAATTTTGCGAGCAAAAACGCCGAAGCAAAAGCAGAAAGCATCATAACCACAGCGGGGAGCGATGCGATGAGTACGGTTACGCTGTCCTGGCCGGGAAAAGCGGCGTAAATATCGCCGAGGACGATAGTTGTAAACGAATAAATGTACACTGTGAAAGATGACAACAGTACAACAATAAGCGAAATGGCTTTTTTCATAATACTCTCCAATCGAAAATTGTTACGCAGGCGGCGCGGCTTGGTCCGCCAATGCGCGCGCTTCGTTTTCTTCGACGCATTTTTGATATTTCTTATCACTCAGGCCGAAGAAGAACTGAAGTATAAGCTGGCAGGCGGCCATTATTGTCGGAATTATAAAGGTACCGAAGAGAATTCCGTTTCTGGCCGCGAAGGTCTGTGCGACATTCGGGATATAATTGGCGACATCGAGCACGACCGTGGTGAGTTTTCCGCCGATGGCAGCACCAAGGGAGATATCCAAGGCGTAAATGCCGTAGATAAGTCCTGTCTGCAGCTTTCCGGTCAGCCAGAAGCCGTATTCAATGACGTTGGGAACCAGGAGATTTGCAAATCCGTAATGTGCGCCCTGGAAAACGGCGCTTGCAATAAATATAAAGAAGAGAACGCCGAAGTGCATCGATTTTGCGGCAGCGGCGGGGCCGATGGCACGGCAGATAAGGAAAAACGCCGTGTTGAAAACGATGCTCAGCACGAGCACGCATATAAAGCCGCGGCTGCTGTCCTTGAAAAGACGCACAAAATACTTAATCAGCAGTGCTCCGAGTATTGTAGCAACGGTGAACACACCCATTGCGATCGCATAGAAGTTTTCCATGTCAAAATAGTATTTGAATGAGTAAACCATCAGCGCGCTTTTAATGGTCATCAGAGTGTTTGCAAGAAGAACACTGATGAGAATGATAACGCAGGGGCGGTTTTTGGCAACGAGACCGAACTCTGATAAGAGATTTCGCTTTTCGGTTTTTTCTTTGCCTTGAGTTTCGACGATTTTTGAAGTGCCGTCGGGGTTGAGCTCGTATTTCTTCTGAACCAGATAGTTAAGGCCCATGCTCAGGAACCCGATAACTGCAAATACAACGGCCGCCCAGAAGAAGCCGCGTTTTTCGCTGCCGCCGCCGAAGGCGTTTACAAGGGGAAGAAATGCTGCGGAAACAAGAAACATCCCGATATTGAAAAACACCTCGCGAATGCCGATAATCTCGCTTCGCTCATCGACACTGGTCGTCATGTTGACAAGCTGCGCATGGGTGGGCGCACAGACGATGGTGTTCCAGATGCAGCCGTAGGTGCCGAAAATCAGCACGATCCAAATTATCCTGAAGGTCATACTGACGTTTTCCCAAGGAGCAAAAATAAGCGGAAGTCCTATGGTCATCGGCAGAATTCCGATTTTGAGCCAGCCTCTGTATTTGCCGCTTTTCCAATGGCATCTGTCGATGGCTATTCCAATCAGAAAGTCCGTTACTGTATCGCAGGACCTCGCGATCAGTATTATGTTGCCGGCAAGACCGACAGCAAGTCCGCAGACGTCGGTGAAATAATAAGTGAGGTAACTCGCAAAAATATTCCATGCAAGCAAGGTGCCCATACCGTCGCAGGACGACCATGCGAGCTTATCCGCAAATGGGATAGCTCCTTTTTTCGCTGTTTTTTCTTTCATAACAATTCTCACAATTCAGTATTATTGTCGTAATTTCGCACGGCTCATTGATAAATCGCTGACATTGTTTCCCGAAAATGTTTGCGGGAGATGCAAGACCACCCGCAAACAGGTTTTTATTCAAAGAGTATGTTTTTAATTATATCTGCCGGGCGGTGAGGTAGCCGGCACGAACTGCGGGTCCGACAAGGCCGACCTTGACCGCATCACCGATGATCCTAACGTCATATCCGGCCTGAATGAGTTCGTCGGCAAGAGCTGTGTTGGGAGTGTGGCCGATGGAGATAACGACGGTGTCACACTCGATCTCCTCGTTGAACTTTCCGGAAACCACGACGGAATGATCTTTGATTTCACTGACGGAAGTGCTCGCGCATACGCGCACCTTGTTCTTTTCGAGGTCTGCAAGCAGGGCATTGCGAGGCGTGTCAACTTCGTCCATCGCAATATCTTCCTGAAGTTCGACAATGGTGACGTTCTTCATGTAGGAGGCAATATGGTTAGCTGTTTCCGCGCCTGCGTGCCCGCCGCCGATGACAACGACGTTGTGACCGGTGTTAGCTTTGCCGGAAAGCACATCTGTGCCGAGCACGACAATGTCCTTGTCCCAGCCGGGGATCTTGCGGGGCACGACGGGAGTGGTTCCCGTTGCTGCTATTATAACATCGGGCTTTACAGAATCAACAAGCTCCTTCGTGACGACAGTGTTCAGGATGACGGGAACATTGAGCTTCTTGAGCTCGTGCATCTGCCATACGATGAATGCGCCCAACTCGCCCTTGCAGGGAGGCACGGAAGCGAGTCTGTATTTGCCGCCGGCCCAGCGGTCCTTGTCATAAACGCTGACACGGTGACCGCGTTTAGCAGCGCCTATTGCAGCCTCGAGTCCGGCAGGGCCGGCACCGATAACAAGGACATTCTTGGGACTGTCGGTCATAACGGTCTGATACTCCGCCTCGGACTCGTGTCCGATGATGGGGTTAAGTTCGCAGGTGCCCGACTGTTCAAGGTTTACGTTTGCATCGCAGCCGTGCAGACAGCCGACGCAGGTGCGTATGTCTGCAAAGCAGCCTGCTGCAGCCTTGTTAGGCGTCTCGGGGTCAGCTATAGACTGCCTGCCCATCGCCACCATGTCAGCTTTGCCCGACTTGATGATAGCGTTGGCAACACGGGTGTCGTTAATTCTGCCAATTGCGTAAACGGGAACGGAAACAACCGATTTGACCTCTTTCGCGTTGTTAGCGATCCAGCCGTGCTCGGTGTACATGGAGGGGATTATCTGATCGCCGGATCTGTAAACGCCGACGGAAACACCGAAATAGTTGACGCCGGCTTCCTCGAGAAAAGGAACATAGGCCTTCGTGTCTTCAATGGTAAGACCGCCGGAAACCCATTCGTCGCTGGACAGTTTGTAGCCGATGATGAAATCGGGACCTGTCTGTTCGCGGACCTCGCGAATAATTTCAAGGGCAAATCTCATTCTGTTGCAGAGGTCGCCACCGTATTCATCGGTTCTCTTGTTGGAGTAGGGGGACATGAACTCCTCAATGAGGTAACCGTGCGCTCCGTGAAGCTCGCAGCCGTCAAAGCCGGCGGCCTTCGCTCTTGCCGCAGCCTGACCAAACTGTTTGACTACGAGCCGAATTTCGGCGGCGGTCATTTCATGGGGCATCATTTCGGGGCTGAAGGGGCAAGGAATGGCGGATGGCGCCCAAGGAGTGTCTGCGTCGATTACGCCGACCTGGCGACCGGGGTGATGGAGCTGAACGATGCTCAGCGCGCCCCACTTATGAAGTCTGTCGGTGTATTCTTTGAAGCCGGGAATGTGCTCGTCTTTCCAGAGTCCGCCGATATACTGATGACCTTTGCCGGCGACATTTGTTATCGCAAAGTCCTCCGTGATGATCATCGCAAAGCCACCTTTGGCCTTGGCTTCGTGGTATGCGGCAAACCTTTCGGTGCAGCTTCCGTCCTCCTCGCACAGGTTCATTACCATTGCGGGAACGATGCAGCGGTTTTTGAGTTGTCTGTTATTTATCGTGATTGGGCTGAACAAACTGTCTAACATTTGCAAGTCTCCTTAAATAATGTGTCAACAGCAAGCAGGACGCAGGAAATCGCTTCGTTTTAGGGAATCGTCCGTTTCCTGCGTCCACTTACTCGAGACAAATCAGATTTCTATTTGATAGAGGGTATTACCACTGGATGACTTCGTCGTCCCAGCCGTCCTGAGGAGCTGCGCAGAGGGTATCATAGAAGGAGAGCTTGCTGATAAACCATTTGCCGTTGGGGTCAAGATTGCCGTTTTCGTCGATTTTGACATACTCGTCGTTGTACTTGCCCTGCTCGAGGAAGCTCTTGCTGCCGGTTTTGGCACGGCCTTCAAACATACGGAATGCGCCGAACATGTTCCACTTGCCGGTGGCGTGAACGCCGTCGTCAGCGACAGTGATCTGAGGAGCCATGGGGTTATGGCCGAGAACACCCTTGAGGGGAACGCCGTCCATCTGGGTCTGGTAGAACTGGAAGAGCTTTTCGATCTCTTCGCGGTTGTTTCCGCCGCCCCAGGGCTGAGTGGGGTCACCGACCCACTGTGCATCGGGAGCAAAGAGCTCCTTGATCAGGGTCCAGTTGTGGTTGTCATCGCACATTGCGCTGTAGCGAGCCTTGAGAACTTTAATCTCCTCAATATCCTTGAGCTTCTGTACTTCCTTGGCGAGTTCTTCGAGTGTGATAGCCATTTTTGTTTCCTCCTTAAAAATTTTATTTGTTTGTTAATGATCGAGCATTGGCCGCAATCATTGGTTCTGTTATATTAATATCACACTCAGCAGCACAATTCTTTTGATATTTCGTTAAAAAATACAAATATATTTTATTTTTCAGCATAAATATTGTGATTTTAAACATAAATATAGATATTTTACAATGGACCATTTGCGCTTCACCGAATTATTCCGAAGAATTTATACGCTTTGCTTCGCTCTGCACGCTAATATATAGAAATAAATTATTTTAATACGATATAACTATTTTACAATCGAGGTGTGTTTAATGGGCGTTCTTCCTACTATGCGTTCCGACAAATCAGAGATCCTACCGTATAATTTCAAGGACTATTATGCGTTTATAGGTCTTGAAAAGCTATCTGACCACCCGAGCTTCCGGATGTTTAACCACTGGCATGATGCTGTAGAAATAATCGTGCCAATACGCGGGCATATGGTGTACAGTATAAACGGTGAGCTTGTTCACCTGGATGAAAACAACGGTGTTTTCATCAATTCCAACCAGATACACTACGGTTTTTCCGCCGACAACACCGATTGCGAATTTGTTTTTGCATTGTGGCATCCGCTTATCCTGTGTGCCACAAACAGTATAGAAAAAAACTATGTGAAGCCGATTACAGACAATGCGGCAATACCTTATATACGTCTCAATCGCGAGATCGATTGGGAGAAAACAATCATGGACGATGCGTGTGAGCTTAACGCGCAGCTATATGCACCCTCTGCACCACTGGCTCTTCAGAGTTTGATTTTTAAAATGTGGAAAACGATTTTTGATAATACTGCCCACGAAGAGGATGACAGTTCCCACGTTTCCCCACAACTTTCGATTCTGAAGGATATGCTCTCTTATGTTCACGAACACTATCCCGAGAAAATTTCGCTAAACGACATTGCCAATGCCGGCAAGATCAGCATAAGCAGCTGCAATACTATATATAAGAAATACTTAAAAGAGTCTCCGATAAAACATTTGCTCAATTATCGCCTGATGAAAAGCTGCGAACTGCTGATAGAAAATGCGCTGTCCGTAACGGAGATTGCATTTGATGTGGGGTTCGCGAATACGAGCTATTATATAGATACTTTTAAGAAAAGATATGGCTGCACGCCGAACGAATACCGGAAACGCAACAAGCTGTCGGAAATATTTACACCGAACCCCGGCAGTATTTTATAACTTGCTTCACCCTACCCGTAATCCCGTTAGGGTATCAGTATAGAATTATTATCTCGTGCAGCATCTCTACTGCCCAATTAATAAAAAAAGCATCCCGGTTTGAACTGATATAGTTCCCTTGAAGTAGACCATGGAAATAACCAAAACTACTTCAGGGGGATTATTTTATGTCCAGGTCACCAACAACGCCGAAATTCAAGATACAGATGTGTCAGTTGTATTTGTCAGGAAAATGCACATATGCAGGGCTTGCAGAAACATACAACATCAGCAAAAGAACACTTCGGGAATGGGTGTTAAAATATAACGCAAATTGCAAGTGCAAGTTGGACACCTGCACTTGCAATTTGCGTGATAAAATGGATACGGCTGTCAAAGGAAATAAAAAGGTTAAAAAAGTGATTGTCGTATCTGGTGGGGAGTATTATTCGTGTGTACGATTGCTATTGTTGCAAGTATCTTGGCATAAACGCCCAAATCTAAAAAACAGTTTGTGCAGATAGCGGCAAGCACGAATTTATTGGGCAGGCCAGGGGCGCACTTCTATGCACTTTTCGTTGTATCTTGCAGCGCGCGAGTTTGCGCCGCAGAAGCTTTCCCTGTGTAAGGGGCGGAGGCGTTGTCAATCCCTCCGTCAGCCTAACGGCTGACAGTTCCCTTTCGATGCCTTTTGCAAAAAATCCAACCTATGATCGTAATCACAGGTCGGATTCCTGTTTTATGAATCTCCGCAGCCGAAGCTGCGGAGATTTTTTCATGTGTAAGAATACGCATGTCCCCAGGTGGCGTTTTCGTAGCCGGCGAGGAAATCAATATTTGCGTGCTCGATCGGCGAGAGCGTATTGCTATCGAACGACGCGCCCGGCACCGTGCCGTGATACCAGCTTTGCGCCGCAAAGTATGCCGCGATCTGCGGCGTCTGGAAGATGCGGCCGTGGCGCGCGTAGATCTCGTTGCGCGCGAGGCAGCACTGCTCCCACGTGAGGTCTGCCACATCTGCCTGCGTGAGCCGGCGCGTGGCACTGTCCGGCAGGATATAGCCGCCGTCGGCCGGCTTTGGCGTGGGTGTCGGCGTCGGCGTCGGCGCTGCGCTCGGCGTCGGTGCGGCGGAGGGC
>UMLG01064305.1_pt1 | contig 21572 bp, 20 predicted proteins | sample 1966511 | NCBI WGS metagenome assembly UMLG01 (sample SAMEA4836195, study PRJEB28245) | human gut metagenome | biome: gut microbiome; material: fecal sample | place: Denmark | collected 2008
GATCAATAATCTCTCTTGTCAACGGATCAGGAGGTTGTGCTTCTACCGAATATTCCTGCATTGGTGCTAACGTTGTACCATCAATTGGATTTCCCAAACCATCCAGCGTTTTTCCAAGCAGTTCTTCACCGGCTTTTACTTTTAATGGAGCATTCGTATTTTCCACACGGCTGCCAAGCCCTACTCCCGCAACCTGATCGTATGGCATCAAAAGCACACGATCGTCACGAAAACCAACGACTTCTGCATTAATGACCTGATTGGTATCTTTCGTGATAATATGACACAGATCATTTAGTTTTGCAGTCGGACCAATTGATTCGATCGTTAAACCAACAACTTTTGCCACTTTTCCCAAGCGTGTTTCATAAGTCTGATCCAAAAGCATATTATATTTTGATACGTCAATTTCTACCATACCGATATGCTCCTCACTGTTAATATAAAAGCAACTTTACATGATCTTCCAGATTTTGCAATTGTGCATCCAGGCTGCAATCGATCATCGAATGATCTGTTTCAATAATACATTGCATTGCCTCTAAACTGCTGTCTTCCACAACTTCAAGTTCTGCACTGTCTTTTGCGATTGCTTTTAATGTACTTTTTTTGGCAGCCACACGACTGATATCTTCTTTTGATACCCGAATTGTGATATGGCTTGTCTTTTCTATATTGCGAAGCGAGTTTCCGATCAGATATAAAATAATATCTTTCTTATTCTCGCAACTGATCCCGGTAATCTTACGCACAAGCGAAACAACCAATTCGGCAAAGGCCGGTTCAAGCTTTTTTTCCTGTTCTTCAAGTTCTGCTCTTTTTTGATCCATTTCCTGTGTGAACGCCTCAGATTGTTTCTGCAGCTCTTCCTGTGCTTCTATGCGCCCTTGTTCAAGACCTGTCTGATATCCATCTTCCTGTGCCTGCTGTCGGATTGCATCTGCATTTTCCTGTGCCTGTCTTACAATCTCATCGGCTTCTTCTTTTGCTTTTGCAAGAATGGACTCCTGCTCTTCCTGTAATTCAGATTGCAATTTTTCTCTTTCCTGACTGACCACATCATCCATTGAGATCACCGGAATCCCATTATCAAATATCTGATCTGTCCGGCCAGCTCCCGAAAGTGCTGCAACATTGAGTTGTTCAAAAGACGGTTCTTCTTTCTTTTCTTCAAAAATATCAGGAATAAACTCCTCTATTCTTTCATCAGAATCAATTGATCTTGTAGCTTTTGTATCAAAATTAAAATAGACGGATTTAATTAAATTAGACAACTATCTCGTCACCTCCGCCTCTGGAGATAATAATCTCAGCAGAATCTTCCAACTTACGGATGATATTAACGATCTTCTGCTGTGCTTCTTCAACATCTTTCATTCGTACAGGACCCATAAAGTCCATATCTTCTTTGATCATCGTTGCCAGACGGGATGAAAGATTACTAAAGATCAAACTCTGTACTTCCTCTGTAGAACCCTTCAATGCTACGGCAAGTTCATTGTTATCCACTTCTCGTAATACACGCTGAACCGAACGGTCATCAAGCGACAAGATATCTTCGAATACGAACATCTTTTTGCGGATCTCGTCTGCAAGTTCCGGATCTTCGATTTCGAGACTTTCCATAATATGTTTTTCTGTTCCACGATCAACTGTATTTAAGATTTCTACTATAGAGTCGACACCGCCAACGATCGTGTAATCCTGATTGACAAGAGAAGCAAGTTTCTGTTCCAATACTTTTTCCACCTCTTTGATCACATCCGGTGCAGTACGATCCATCTGTGCAATACGCTTTGCTACATCTGTCTGTTTATCCGGTGTCAATGCAGAAATAATTGCTGCTGACTGTGCTGAAGGCAGATACGACAAGATCAAAGCGATCGTCTGTGGATGTTCATCCTGAATAAAGTTTAATAGCTGATTTGCATCCGTTTTGCGGACAAACTCAAACGGACGAACCTGCAAGGATGCAGTCAGTTTACCAATAACATCCTTGGCACGTTCTGCACCAAGTGATTTTTCAAGAAGCTCTTTCGCATAAGCGATACCACCTTCCGCAATATACTGCTGTGCCAAACAAACCTCATAAAATTCATCCAGTACAGCGTCCTTCATTGCAGGCGAGACGCTCCTTGTATTTGCAATTTCCAAAGTGAGCTGTTCAATCTCATCTTCTTTTAAATGTTTAAACACATTGGCAGATTTTTCCGGACCAAGTGATATCAGAAGAATTGCCGCCTTCTGTACACCACTGATTTCTTCTGTCTTTGCCATAATGTAACCTTCCTTTCGCAATTCTTTCTGATGAGTTTATACATCCCATTCATCATTTAACCAGTTACGAAGCAATTGAGCAACTGCTTCCGGATTCTCATCTACAAACTTCTCGATCAACTTGCGTGTCTCGGATTTATCACTAAATTCAATATCATCCAAAGACTGATTTTCTTTTGTTGTAGCCAAAAGCTGCTCCACTGAAAGCTCCGGTTCCTCTTCGGATACTTTGACCGGTGCTGTACCACGAACAACTACAAAGATCAATAATGCAATGATCAAAACAGCAAGAATGATCATTAGATAATCCGATATTCCTCGCGAAGTGCTCGTCTTTGCTACAAACTTCGGTACAGAATATGCCATCACAGAAATATTGGCAGCGTTCACACCGGTCGCCTGTGCAATCAGATTAATCTCATCATCCGACAATGTAATAGCAGTCCGATCACTGTTTGCTGCAACATACTGATCAAATGTCATATTGTCTAACGAACCATCAGCCTCTAAATCTTCTTCCTTAACAACTTTGTATTGCAATGCAACAATTCCTAAAGAAGAATCATCATATTGAATGGCAGGTGTTTCCTGCTTGATATTTTCAATCGTTTCATTTGTTAAAAGATCTTCTAACTTCTCTATCTTGGTGCTTGAAGAAGATCCTGAACTTTCCTGCATCATTGTATCGGTATCGTCGCTGTTAGATGCCGTTCCCGGCTCTCCACTTGCTGAGTTACCGCCACTTCCCTCATATGTATACAAGTTTGTCGGATAACCATACTCACGACCATCGGCAACAGAATAAGTCTTACTTAACGTCTCGACCTTGTTCATATTGAACTTAACACCCTGTGTTCCGACCTGAATATCATCATATCCGCTCTTCACTAACAGATCCGTGACATTTGATGCGATCGTATTTCTAAGTTTTTCTACATACTCCGATGTTCCACCGGTAATACTGCCTCCAAGGGAGTCTGCCGTCGATCCGTTATAAAGGCAGTTTCCATCCGAATCATTGATAATAACATGTTCTACCGTCGTTCCTACCGCATTGGCAAGCCAGCTTGCTAATGCTGCAGACGTATCTTCTGTCAGATCTTTTTTATGTGCATCACTTACTGTGATTTTTGCTGTAATGGATGTATCATCTTTTTCATCTAATACACTATATGTAGAATCCGGTACATCAATAAAAACATCTGCATCATCAATAAAGGAATAATCAATAAGACTTTTCTGAATCTCAGACTGAAGAGCCAGCACACGCTTCTGGCTCTTTTCGTCTTCTGTCGTTGACATAGAATTGTCAAAAGCTTTATCCCATGTATAACCGGTATCGGTAAGTCCCTGATCACTCATGGTATAGAGTGCATTCGTCATATCATCATCATGTACATAGATTGTCAGACCATCCTTTGATGAATAATGGTCAATCCCCGCATCATCTAATGCACTTGCCATCTTATTGGCATCATCTAATTTACTAAATTCCTGAAACTTCGTCCAGGTCGGTCTGGATGCTAAATATGCCACCGCGGCAATCGCAACCAATACAACACAAATCACCGCAATAATGATTGTCTTTTGCCTGCTGGAATATTTTTTCCAGAACTCCATAACCCTGGTAGGAATTTCTTTTATTCTTTCTTGCATAATCTAATCTCCTGCTGTTTGTTTTTTAGAACTGTAAATTCATCAGTTCCTTATAACCCGTCACAAATGCATCTCTGACAGCTACTGTATATTGTAATGAAACATTTGCTTTCTGCTGTGCGATCTGAAGATCATGAATGTTATCTGTCTCGCCCAGAGCATATTTAATTTCTTCTTCCTCTGCCGCATTGCTATATGCATTTGTCTCATTTATCAGATTCACAGCAGAATCCAATACAGTACCAAATACACTCTGTCCATCATTATCTCTGATCAATAAAGAATCAGAATCCGTTGTAAGTTTTGATGACATCGTTGGTGTCTGTACTACGGAATCTAAACTTGTTCCCATCAATGCTGAAATATCCATTTTTCCCTCCACGCCTTTTTATTTTAAATCATTTTAATTTTTTCCAAGTTCTAATGCCTTTAACTGCATATTCTTTGATGCATTAAACGCTGTAACATTTGCCTCATACGAGCGACTTGCATCAATCATATCTGTCATTTCTGTTACTGTATTGACATTAGGATATGTAACATAGCCGTCTTCATTCGCATCAGGATTTGATGGATCATATACCATTCTTCCCTCTGTCTCTGTATCTTCAATGATCTGTGCTACTTTAACGCCTTTTCCTACTGAACCTGTTGTTCCAAGTAAAGTCTCATTAAATGACGGATAGTCTTTTTCCTGAAAAATAACGGATTTTCTATTATAAACATTTCCATTGGCATCACGCGTTGTATTAACATTTGCGATATTCTCAGAAATAATATCTAATCTTGTTCTCTGTGCCGTCATACCTGACGCACTGATATTCATACCGGAAAATACTCCCATACGATTTCTTCCTCCTGTCTTTTCTTCTTAATATAAGCTTTATTTAATTTGATCAGCTGCTACTCCTTGTAACTGTCTTAAGTCTTGAAAATTCCTGCGATGTAGAATCAAGCATCGTATAATATTTAATCTGATTCTTTGCCAATTCTGCATTTTCTGTGTCAATATCTACATTATTGCCATCAAGCCGGTAGCTGACATTACCATAATCTGTATAAGTCATGGCTGACAGATTATCCAAATCTGTTCTAGCTACTTCACTATCCAAATCATCTGTATATCCGACTTCATTCAAAAGATATTCCTCAAATTTCACATCCTGTCTCTTAAACCCCGGTGTGTCTACATTCGCAATATTATTTGCAATAACGGAGTTTCTTGTCCAGCTCGCATCTAACGCTTTATCGAGAACATTCACATAATTAAAAGCTCCTGATGATACCATTGAATATCTCCTTTCATTATCTAATCTTATAAAAGTATGCTAGTTACCTAATCATACATATATAATTATAGAGATATCTCGACAAAATACAAGTAAAAAGATAAAAAAAAACGAAAAATATATCTTTTTTTTGTTGTTTATAAAAAATATGATATCAGAAGTTTCTTTTCCTTGCAAAGATATTTAGAAGAAGAAATTTATAAGATAAAACAGGACGTTATAACGGTTTTATCCGCTTTAACGTCCTGTTTTTATCTTACTTCCCCTTCTGTTTCCTGGTATTGTGCTATCAGTTCATAACGCAGCAGATCATTTACGATCTGCACGGTTGTTCCTTTCATACCTGATGATTTTGTATGTATGATCCCGGCACTTTCACATTTTTTTAACGCATTGACAATAACAGATCGTGTAATCCCGACTTTATCTGCCAGCCGGCTTGTCACAAGAATACCTTCTTTCTTTCCATCAAGTTCGTTTAATACCGATAATACTGCTTTTACTTCCAGTTTTGACAACGTATGCATTGCTGCCATGACATCCTGTGTTTTATGTGTTTCTTCCGATAACTCTTCTGATTCTGCCCGCTGCATTGCAAGACCGATCACTGTCGTACTGTATTCTGTCAGAATAATATCATCAATCGAAAACGGATCTTTACAACGATAGACAAAAAGTGTGCCCAGTCGGCTTCCTGCCATGCTGATCGGTGCGATCATTGCCTGATAATTTAAGACATCTTTGAACTCAAACCCCAGCGTAAGTAAATTTACGTTTTCCTTTGTTGATAAAATATTCATAAAACGATTCTGAATCGTTTCTTCCATATAATCACCATAATTTAATTTTTCTAATTGTGGAATACATGGAATATCACTCTTCTCTTTTAATCCAAGAACCTTGCCTTTGCGGCTTACCAACACAACATTCACTAAAAGAGTCTGTGATAACACCCTGCAAAAAGTCGTAAAATCAATTTTTTCTGACTCTCTCTCATTCAAGAGCTGGTTGATACGTCGTGTCTTATCTAATAAATCTAAACTCATTTTCACACCTGCTTCTTCTTTTTGTGCATAAAACTAAGATTTTCAAATCACATGTCCGGCAATAACAGACTGTCTTCCTAAATCTCTTAAGCATTTATTCGTTATTTCCCCGTTTTTCTTACTTCTTATCTGCCTTTTGAACATAACCGCATTGTTCATCCATACAAACAATCTTGTTTCCTTTTTCTACCATTGGTCCGTTACACTGTGGACAGCGTTTTGCTACCGGCTTTTGCCAAGACATAAAATCACAATCCGGATAACTGATACATCCAAAATAACGTCTGCCCTTCTTTGTCTTGCGGATCACGATATCTTCTCCGCACTTCGGACAAGCCACACCAATTTTTTCGAGATATGGTTTAGTGTTACGACATTCAGGAAATCCCGGGCAGGCAAGAAACTTGCCATGTGGTCCATACTTAATGACCATGTTTCTGCCACATTCTTCGCAAATCACATCTGTGACTTCATCTTCAATTTTAACTTCCTCTAATTCTTTTTGTGCAACCTCCACCGCTTCATGAAGATCCGGATAGAAGTTTTCCACTACTGTCTTCCACTTTACAGAACCATCTTCCACGCGATCTAACAAGCCTTCCATATAGGCTGTAAAATTCACATCCACAATACTTGCAAAGGACTTTTTCATAATGGAATTAACTACTTCACCAAGCTCTGTGATATACAGATTTTTCTGTTCTTTTGCAACATAGTGACGATTAATGATCGTTGAAATTGTCGGTGCATAGGTACTTGGCCGGCCGATTCCAAGCTCTTCAAGCGTTTTAACAAGCGAAGCTTCCGTAAAATGAGCCGGTGGCTGTGTAAAATGCTGTTTTTTATCAAATTGTTCTGCATTCATCTGTGTACCGACCGTAATCTTTTTCGAAATCTTCTTTTTATCAATCTTATCTTCATCTGTCTGATAAATCGCAAGATACCCGTTAAATACAACCTTAGATGCTGCACTGGTGAAGCGATATTTGTCTGAATCAATCTTTACCGTTGTCGTTGCAAGCTTAGCAGGAGCCATACGACTCGCTAAAAAACGTTTCCATATCAACTGATACAGTCTGAAATGATCTCTTGACAAAGAGTCCTTGACTGCTGCAGGCGTCAGGTCAACATAAGTCGGTCGGATTGCTTCATGAGCATCCTGTATCTTTTTACCTGACGTTTCTTTCTTTTGTGCTGTACCCTGATAGTCTGCACCATAGTTTTCTTCAATATAATCATATGCCATTTTCTTGGCATCCTCTGAAATTCGTGTAGAATCAGTACGAAGATATGTGATCAGACCTACTGTTCCTCTTCCTTTGACTGCAACACCCTCATATAATCCCTGTGCTAAACGCATTGTTTTTTGTGTCGAAAAGTTCAAACTCTTCGCTGCTTCCTGCTGCAATGTACTCGTAGTAAACGGCAACGGACTTTTCTTGGTACGCTCTGTCTCTTTTACATCTGATACAGAAAACTTTGCTTTTTTCATTTCTTTGATGATCGCGTCCATCTCTTCTTCTGACTCGATCGTCATTTTCTTATCTTTTGTACCATAAAAATCCGCTGTAAAAGGTTTTTTATCTCCTTCTACACTAAACTCTCCGGTCAGTGTCCAATATTCTTTTGAAATAAAAGCATTGATCTGCTCTTCTCTGTCTGCAACAATACGAAGAGCGACGGACTGTACACGACCGGCACTTAGTCCACGTTTTACTTTAGCCCAAAGGACCGGACTGATCTGATAACCTACAAGCCGGTCTAATACACGTCTTGCCTGCTGTGCATCCACAAGACCCATATCAATCTCTCTTGCCTGCCTGATTGACTGCTTGACCGCATTTTTTGTTATTTCATTAAAAGTGATACGACTGGTATTTTTTGACTCCAGCTTTAATGCATGCATTAAATGCCAGGAAATAGCTTCTCCCTCCCGGTCAGGGTCGGTTGCAAGATAAATCTTATCTGCCTTTTTTACTTCACGACGAAGTTTTGCTAAAAGTTCACCCTTTCCCCTAATCGTAATATACTTCGGTTCAAAATCATTTTCAATATCAATTCCCAGCTGACTCTTTGGCAGATCACGAACATGTCCATTCGATGCCACTACTTCATATGTACTTCCCAGAAATTTTTTAATCGTAGTCGCTTTTGAAGGTGATTCCACGATCACAAGATTCTTTGCCATTGTACTACCTGCCTTTCAACCCTTTTCCATTTTAAATTACAGTGTAGGAAAAACTCCCTTTTGCTGCGTTCAGTATCACATTTTTATCATATAATAACTGCCACCTGCCATCTCAACCATCTTTTTTGTTTGCAAAGAAAGTAATGCTTCCATTGTACAATTAATGTCTAAACCGCACATCTGAGCAATCTGAGAGATATGAAGTGGCTCCAAACTTAAAATAGCATACACTATTTTTTCTGTCGTTTCAAGCATAACCTCATATTTTTTCTTTCTGTTCTCTACATCCTCATCATAAAACAGTCCCAGCCCATCAAGAATATCTTTGATGTTTGTTACAAGACAGGCTCCGCTTTTTAACAGTTCATTACCACCCTCATATTGCGGATTGGTAATGCTTCCTGGTACAACAAAGATTTCTCTTCCCTGTTCTAATCCGGTCTCTGCTGTGATCAAAGAACCACTGCCTTTTTTTGCTTCTATGACCAGTATCCCATCCGACAATCCACTGATAATACGGTTACGCATTGGAAAATGATATGGCATGGATGGTGCATTTAAAGGAAACTCGGACAGCACTCCACCATATTGCTGCATTCTCATGTATTCTTCTATATGCTGTGCCGGATAGCAGATATCTACACCATTTCCGAGTACCGAAAATGTTTTGCCACAAGGTACTTCCATTGCCCCGCGCTGTGCAGCAATATCAACACCTAAAGCCAGTCCGCTGACTACTTCGATCCCATGCTCTGCCAGCTCTTTTCCAAATCGCTGTGCCAAAGCTCTCCCTTCGTGAGACACTCTTCTCGAACCGACAATCGCTACACTTACTTTTCCTTTTTGCGGCAAGTGTCCTTTATAAAAAAGACCATATGGTGCATCCTGTAGGAAACGCAGTTTATCCGGATACTGTTCTTCTTTTTTATATACAAATTGTATTCCTTTCTTATACATTTCCTCATAATCTCTTTTCAGTCTGTCTTCGTCCTGTCCGGAAAGAAGCAGATCAATGTCTTTTTCTTTTAAACTTCTGACTTGCATAAGTTCTTCTTTTGAAGCTTTAAAAATATACTCTGCTTCCTTAAAAAAACAAAGCAGATCTGTTATTTTTTTGATGCCGATCCCCTGCTTGTTACATAGCCAGAACGTATACATTTTCTCATCTGTCACAGTTCATTCCCCCAATATTTCAAATCTGCTGTCCGGTAAAAAACAGCTTCCACTAAATGTTCCTTCTCAATCATTTCTTTTCCATCCAGATCAGCGATCGTACGTGCGACCTTCAATATCTTATGATATACTCTGGCACTAAATTCCATCTTATGAAAAATATCTTCAACATAGATTTGTGCGGTCGTATCCATTTTACAATAAGTATCGATCATAGATGGAAGCAGCTGTGCATTATGAAAAACAGACGTTTTTTGATATCTCTCTGATTGAATTGCCTGTGCTTTTTGAATTCTTTGCTGCATCTGCGCTGAGTTTTCATTGCAGATTGTCTTTTCTTCACAAAAATCCTGATAATCCAGTGGAAGTGTCTCTATACAGATGTCCATTCTTTCTAAGATAGGCTGGCTGATCTTTCCTAAATAATTTTTAATCTGTACACTGGTACAGTTGCATTTTTTTCGGTTAGGATAATACCCACAAGGGCATGGATTCGTTGCTGCGATCAACTGACATCGTGCCGGATACCGGTATGTCCCATCAATCCTTGTCACATTCACAAATCCGTCCTCTAACGGCTGACGAAGAACATCTATTGTCTGTCTGTGAAACTCTGCTAATTCATCCAAAAAAAGTACGCCTCCGCTTGCCAGACTGACTTCTCCGGGTTTGGGATAACGGCCTCCGCCAAGCAGTGCCGGCTGTGTGACCGTATGATGCGGATCACGAAACGGACGTTTTTTTACAAACGGAAGTTCTTTCGATAACAGACCTGCTACACTGTAGATTTTGGATATTTCCATCTGTTCTTCAAAATCCATTTGCGGCATGATTCCCGGAACTCTTTTTGCAATCATTGTTTTACCGGATCCAGGCGGTCCGATCATCAAAAGATTATGTCTCCCGGCAACAGCAACTTCAACAGCTCTTCTTACCATCTTTTGTCCGTTGACATCTGAAAAATCAAGTTCCTGAAATGTTTCTTCCGCTCCTTGTCCGTGCGGATTATATTTTTTTTGACTGACCGTATTATTTTGTAAGACAGACACTAACTCTGCTAAATCACTGACAGCAATAATCTGAATATCTTGTACGACACCGGCCTCTTCTGCATTGTCCGGAGAAACAAAACAATGTGTGATTCCGTTTTCATACGCTGTATAAACCTGCGGAAGAACACCACAGATCCCTTGTATCTTTCCTTCCAGGCTCAGTTCACCTATAAATGCATATTTTCTGATACTATCTTGTGGAATAAAGCCGAACGCAGTTAATACGGAAACTGCAATGGCAAGATCATAACCGGTTCCATCCTTGCGGATATCTGCCGGAGAAAGATTGACGGTAATGCGCTTCGGTGGTAACCGGAATCCGGAATTTTTCATAGCAATCCGAACCCTTTCTCTTGCTTCTTTTAACTCCGAAGACAAAAACCCGACTAAAGAAAAGGCAGGCAGCCCATCCGATACGTCTGCTTCTACCCGAATCATACAGCCGTCAATCCCCTTGACAGCCATACAATATGCTTCACTATACATATTGACTCCTTTCACCTAATCGGAAAAAGAAGCTCCCCTATTTATTGATAGTAACATAGTCACTAAAAAAACGCAACGAAAAAAGGATAGTACATCTTACTTATCGTACTATCCTAACTATAGAATTTTTTATCTAAAAATGTTTCTTCCGTCAAACAGGATCTATGTTTTTTCTTATATGATTATGGTGCTATTTATCCAAAATCTTTTTTAATTCTTCCATAAAAGTATCCACATCTTTAAATTCACGGTAGATTGATGCAAATCGCACATAAGCAACTGCATCCAATTCTTCTAAATGATTCATTACCAGTTCTCCAATATAATTGCTTGTTACCTCCTTGGCTTCGCGATTAAAAATATCTGCTTCGATCTTATCGATCATCGCATTCATTTTACTGACAGAAACCGGTCTTTTATGACAGGAACGAAAAACTCCACGTTCAATCTTCGAGCGGTCATAAGGCTCTCTTGTCATATCTTTTTTAATCACAACAAGAGGGATTGCTTCCACTTTTTCATAGGTTGTAAAACGTTTCCTGCATTTATCACACTGTCTGCGTCTGCGGATGGAACTCCCTTCATCAGCAGGTCTTGAATCGATCACCCTGGTATCTTCTTCTCCACAAAATGGACATTTCATCTTTCTTCCACCTTTCCAGCCATTTTTGATGTAAAAACATCCTCTTTTTTGATAATAGTATAAATACCCTGCCGCAAAAAAGCAAGTCATTTAGTTCCATTCGCACTTATGAAGACATTTTTCGATATCCGCTTCTACCAAAATGACATCCGCACCGATTCTTTGTACATTACAATAAGGAATAATATATTCATGTTCCCTACCCAAAACACCAAACAGTTTGCATGGTCCCGGAATAACGAGTGCGCAGATTCTCCCTGTTTTTATATCAAAATCTATATCACACACATTTCCGAGTTTTTCTCCATCACAGATATTGATCACTTCTTTTTCACGTAATTCACACAGCCGCATAAAGCACCTCTTAAAAACTCTTTGTTCTATTCTATGATGATTATCCTAAATAATGTTTCATACTGCTTAATGCTTTCTTTTCCAGTCGGCTGACCTGTGCCTGTGAGATACAGATTTCCTCTGCTACTTCCATTTGTGTTTTTCCTTCAAAATAACGTAATTTAATGATCTTATGTTCTCTGTCAGATAAATGATCAATCGCTGCTTTTAATGAGATCTTTTCTATCCAACTGTCTTCTTTGTTCTTCTTATCACTGATCTGATCCATAATATGAAGAGTATCTGTACCATCTCCATAAACCGGTTCATATAATGAAACCGGATTCTGTATCGCATCCAGTGCTAAGACGATATTCTCTGCTTTAATGCCTATCTTTTGTGCCACTTCTTCTATGGTTGGTTCTTTTTCACTTTCCTTCATCATAGCCTCTTTTGCATAAATTGCTTTATATGCCGTGTCACGGACAGAACGGCTTACACGGATACTATTGTTGTCACGCAGATACCGGCGCACCTCTCCAATGATCATCGGAACTGCATAGGTGCTGAATTTAACATTCATTGTGACATCAAAATGATCGATCGACTTCATCAGACCGATACAGCCAATCTGAAAAAGATCATCAATATTTTCGCCGGTGTTTGAAAAACGCTGTATAATACTTAAGACTAATCGAAGATTTCCTTTGATAAATTTCTCGCGTGCATCCGTATCTCCTTTTTGGATCCGGTCAAAAAGAGTCTTTTTTTCTTCTTCTGTAAGAAGCGGTAGCTTTGATGTATTGACACCACAAATCTCTACTTTATACATAAGGCTTTTCTCCTTTGCCAAACTGATATAACATAGGATTTACTTTTTGTTAAAATTTATACCTGTTCCATTTTAAGAATTTCTTTTTTTAACCGCCTCATGATCTTTTTTTCTAATCGTGATATATACGATTGTGAAATTCCCATCATATCCGCCACTTCTTTCTGAGTACGCTCCTTTCCGTCCTTACAATTAATCCCGAAACGAAGCTCTATAATGTCACGCTCCCTGTCATTTAACTTTTCCAGTGCCATTCGAAGCAGTTTTTTGTCTACCTCTTCTTCCATATCTTTTGATATTACATTTTCGTCCGTTCCAAGAATATCTGACAAAAGCAGTTTATTACCATCCCAGTCAACATTGAGTGGTTCATCGATCGATACTTCATAACGGATCTTATTATTACGCCGTAAATACATTAAAATCTCATTTTCAATACAACGTGATGCATAAGTTGCTAACTTAATATTCTTCATCGGATTAAATGTATTGATTGCTTTAATCAATCCGATCGTTCCGATTGAAATCAGATCTTCCACACCAATTCCGGTATTGTCAAATTTCTTTGCTATGTACACGACCAGACGCAGGTTATGTTCGATCAAACGGCTTCTTGCTTCCTGGTCCTGACTGCTGCCTAACTTTTCGATCACTTTTTTCTCTTCTTCGCTTGTAAATGGCGCCGGTAATATTTCCGCACCTCCAATATAATGAATCTCTCCCTTTCTTCTCATTCCAAACAGTCCGCTAAATTCCGTCATGATACGGAATTGAAATCTGTTTGCCATTGATATCTTCAGCATATTCTTCCTCCCATTCATGTTATAATTCAAATCCATTGATGATCATATCAATATTATCCCGAGTACAAAGTTCACAGCTGACTGCGGCAAGAATATGTTCTTTTGCACTTCCTCCCTCTAAACACAGACGGTCGACACGGTATGCCCTTAAAAAACCCTGTGCACCGATCGAATGATATGGTATCAGAATCGGATTCCGCCCTTGTGTGAGTGCGATCCGGTCTGCAAGTTTTTGCGAAATAATAAGCACATTTTCTCCGGTATACGGACTGATCAGCTGATTACCCGTATCACATAATACCAGAATCTCTTCTTCCATATCATGGTGTACAATCTTCGCATGAAGAACATTTTTTTGCAGCTTTGCCTGTTTTAGGATTTCAAAGCGAAATAATAAAAAAAGAAATAGAAGCGAAATCATACCAACCAGCAAAAAGAAAAAAGAATGCCCAAACTGCTTAAAACGAAATTGTTCAAGCAGGCTTCGGATTCCTAAGAGTGTTCCGCCTGTAAAAAAACTGATTCCTAAGAGTGTCCCGGTGTCTTTGCACCAATCTCTCTTTGAACACCTGCCAAAAAAAGCCGGGCAAAAGAAAATCAAACGGCATAATTCCAATATAGCAGCAAAGCTTCGGATCCATACAATGATCAAACTGCTAAAAGCTGCCATAAGCAGTGCCATAGACAGAAATCGAAGCAATCTCCATCTTTTTTGCCGCAGCATTGCTGTCATCAAAGCAAAGAACAGATTTAAAATGAAGTTTAAAATGAAATACATATCAACATAAAAAATCATTCTCCCATTCAAACCTGCCTCTCTTTTTAACACTTCCTTTCTCTGTCACACTGTTACGTTATTAAGTATAACGTCAATAGGGAGCGAAAGGTGTCAAAAGAGCGCAGCAAAAAAAAGAGTTATGTTCTGTTGTTCGACAAAACATAACTCTTTATCCTATGGATTCTATTCTTATTTTGCTGTTTCTTTTCCAAGAGAAGTATCTTCCCATTTTAAAGGTTCACTATCGCTTAGAACTGTTCCACCATCTGTCTGAATCTGTACAATAAAAGCATTGGGAATGGCTTCCTCTTCTTTTTGCTTCTCTTCCTGATCGGCATCTGCATCCGATGTTGTTTCCTGTGTAGGTGCCGGTGAAGCGGTTTCCTGCTCATTGGCTGCATCCTGATCATACTCCAAGGTTTCTAAGATCTGTATATGATTTGCATCCACCCATTCTGTTGAAACCTCATCTCCATTGAATAAAAGATGTGCATATGGTGTAAAGTTTGATCCGGTCACTAAATAACCGCGGTCATTTCTTTCAACATTTGTGACCGTAACCGGATATGTTCCCATTTGAAGCGGTGTCTCTGTATACGGCTTTGTTCCATTATAAGCATATTGCTCTCCATAAAGCATATCATATTCTAACATTTTTAAATCATTATGGTATGTCTTGGTATTCTTTTTCATTGCCTGATGGAACTTTGTAATATTTCCTTCATGTATCCCTAATTTGTTCAATACATAGGAATACATTTGGTAAGCTGAAAGATTCTTGCTGATCTTTTTTAATCCAAGGTTATCCCAGATCACATATTGTGTCTGATAGAGATTAGAATCTTTTAAATCCGTTTTCTTGATATCCAGACTTGGCAGATGATCTCCATATAACACAAGGATCGTCTTTTCATTTCTCTGTTCTAATGCATTGACAAGGTTGCCTATCATCTCATCTACTTCACTAAGCTGATTGACATAATATTGATATGAATCTTTATCTCCGCTTTCCGGTACTTTCTTCACCCGGATGGCTGCATCCTCTACCGAAAATCCCTTGTATTTACCATGGCTTTGTACCGATAATCCCAGTGTAAAGTCAGGTCCCTGCGTCGAATCCAATGTTTTTAATATCTCACCGGTCAGCACGCGGTCCTTTTTCCATCCATTCGGGTTGTCTTCCAAGCCATTCATATATTCCATAGAAGCAAAGGTATCAAATCCAAGATTTTTAAAAACTTTATTTCTTCCATAGAATGTGCCCTCATTGTTATGAACACAGTGTGATGCATACCCTAGCTGCTTTAGATCATAACAGATACTTTCAGCTGCTGTCTTGCGAAGAATTGTTTTATATGGATACTCTGATGTGCCAAAATCTCTCTGGCTCATTCCGGTAAGCATCTCAAATTCCGTATTAACTGTTCCTGCACCTACTGTTGGAACAGTTAAGAAACCATTTGAAAAACTCTTTTGCAACTTATGGAAATTCGGAATAGCATCTTTAGACAGTTCTAAATCCTTTACCATATCAACATCAAAAAAAGACTCTAATTGAATAAAGATGATATTTGGTTTTACGCCGGTATCCGTAGTATAAGTCGATGCATTTAACGTATTTAGTACATCATCAACCGATTCCTTGCTGTAATTATCCGGTTTGGAAATTCCGGTATCTATAATACTGTTTGTAAAACAATATACAAAGCCATAATTTTCATATGCTTCTGAAATGTTCGTATAATTGGTTGCCAAAGCCTGTACAGAATTACTCTTACTTCGTATAAAAAAGATACAGCCTGCCAAAAGAGCTACCGCAATCCCGGAAAGGATCAGCTTTTTTTGTGTACGGTGCTCATGTTTTGGTGCTTTGCGGTACAGAATACTCATACTGACAAATACAACAACAATTGCAATAACGATCATAATGATATTTTTAATATTCAGATAATGTCCCGAAACACTGATCGCACTTTCTAATAATGTGATATCAACGGCTGAAAATGGTGTCACACGCAAATGAAGCGTAACAAAATTAACGACACCAAAGATCAACCAGATTGCAGAAACCAATGTGTACACAAATACTTCTCTCTTGAAAAATAATGCGACAGATACTGTCAGCATAATGATCAACGTATTAAACAGACACAAAACCGGCCTGTCAAAAAAGTAGAGTATTCCTCCCATTACAGACTTTCTACTTAATGATTCAATTACCAGTTCCAGTAAGAAGGGAACTGCGATATACCAAATTCCATAATGCAGAATCTTTTTCATCTGCTGCTTTTGTTTCTTTGTCATCATTCTCCCCTATTCCTCTAATTGTACTTCACAGGACCAATGCCACGCTCTGTCCTTATTCTACCTGTTATCAATTCTACTTTATTCCTATACTGCTGCAGTCGCATTTTTTATTCTGCAAAAAAGAAAAGAAGTGGCATAATTTTCAATAACCTGATTCATTATACCACTAATTTTCATTTTGTGCTTAACATTCTACCATATAAATGTCAAAATATTGTGTCTTGTTCTTTCATATTGTTTCTGACGAAGCAATATAAACGGAATCATCGCCTTCATTTAATTATTCAGGTTCACGTTAACAGTAACATTCTTTGTGACGAAATGACCTTCGCTGTCTTTTGCTGTCAATGCTGCCTGATATGTTGTTTCTGCCTGTTTTGTAACGACTACTGTCATAGAAGATGTAATATCTTTATTCTGATAGGTTACTGCATTGTATGCAGTACCGGAAAGCAGATATGCCTTTACTTTTTCGATCACAACTTCAGAAGATGCATTGGCATCCACACCTAATACCGAACTATTTACAGTAACCGAATCAGAACCATTGATCGTAACAAAATCTGTTGGGATTACTGTCACTTTGACGATCGTTGTATTACCGGCTTTATCCGTAGTCTGATATGTGATCACATATTCATTATTCTTCTTTGTGATCGTTGTCACAACACTGTTGATCGTAAGTTTTGTATAATTGTCCTTCACAGACTTAATAAGGCTCTTAGCATATTCCTTATTAATTATTGCATTCTTTGCTACGCGGATCACTGAACCATTTGTAACACCTTCGATCACAGGAGCACTGTTATCAATATACAGTTTTGTCTTTACGATTGCTGCATCACTTGCATTCTGCGCTGTATAAGTAACACGATATACATTTGTTTTCAGTTTCTTCCACTTCACGGAAATATATTTTGAAGCAAGCTTTTTACCTGCCTGCTTTGCACTTGCATAAGAAAGCAATGACTTCTTATTCAGGCTCTTCTTAGAAGTAATATAAATCTCCGTTGGTACAGAAAGCACAGGTGTCTTTTTCGCTGCTAATACTTTAACCCTGATCCTCTTTACCGCTTTGCGTGAAATCTCATCTACTAATTTATAAGTCACACGATAGGTTCCCGGCTTTTTCGTATTGACTTTTGACACCTTATTACCGTTATAACGGATCGTAACCTTTAACAGCTTTTTAGCATCAAAACCTGTTGTATTTTTTGCTTTTACACCTTTCATCACCTTATAAGGTGCACCATAATTCAATTTTTTGTTTTTTACGCCGGTAATTGATGGTTTCTTTTTATTCCATGGGTTAGATGGATTATCCGTATCGGTCGGATCCCATGCAATGCCTCCCGGAAGTTTGATTGCCTTTGGCTTTCCTAGCGGTCCCGGATTTTTACTTGAGTAAATGATCACTTTTGAACCAGATGGCACATTATTATAAATCCACTTTGCATCTGCAACAGTCAGACGAACACAGCCATGTGATGCTGTTATACCTAACTTATTGTACGAAGAAATCGATAATGTTGACGGATTCTGACTGGTATACCATACAGAATGGAACAATACACCACCGTAAATTCTGGTACAATACTGACCATAGCAAGGTCCCATCAATGTATGCCAGCGCATCTTCTGACCTAATGAATAGGTTCCAAGCTTTGTTGCATATCCGGTAGAACAGATAATTGCTTTAACCGGCTTATAGGTTCCATTGCTATTCTGCTTGTAGACTGTTACACAGTTTGCCTGCTTATTGATCCTGATCTGATATGCAGATGCGGCATCTGCATGACTGCTGCTGTAAGCTGTTCCAAAAAGGACCGCCACAGCCATGACTAAAAAGATACGACAAACATTTAAACATTTTGTTTTCTTTGTTATAAACTGTTTCATTGTCTCCTCCATTTTGTTTTTTCTGATTACTCTGTCATGTTTTTATATACTCGTGCTATTTTATCAACGGGACCTTCTGCTACCAGACGTCCACTGTCTAAAATGATCGCTCTGTCACAAAGTCTTTTCACTTGTTCTAATGAATGTGATACAAATAGCACGGTAACACCTTTATCAAACATACTCATCACCTTATTTTCACTCTTCTGACGGAATTTTTTGTCTCCAACCGACAACACCTCATCAAGGATCAGAATATCCGGCTCAACAACTGTAGCTACAGAAAAGCCAAGTCTCGCTTTCATACCTGACGAATAATTCTTGATCGGAACTTCGATAAACTCACCAAGACCCGAAAAATCCACAATTTCATCGAATTTCTCATCTAAGAACTCTTTCGAATATCCCAAAACAGAGCCATATAAGTAAATATTCTCTCTGCCAGTGTATTCCGGACTAAAACCCGCACCAAGTTCAAGCAGCGGTGCAATCACGCCGGATGTTTCAATATGACCGGCCGATGGTTTCAGGACACCTGATACAACTTTTAAAAGTGTACTTTTTCCTGACCCGTTTAATCCGAGAACACCAAGACGTTCACCTTTTTTTATTTCAAAATTAATATCCTTTAATGCCCAAAACTCATTGAATTTCAAATCTTTTCTTAAAAATTTGATCACAAATTCTTTCAGGTTATCCACTCTTTCGTGGTTCAGATTAAAGCGGATTCCGACATCCTGTACGGAAATTGCCACATTTTTTTTCATGATGATCCTCATTTCTGTGCACAACTGTCATTCAAAGAAGTTTGATCTTCTTTATAAGAACTGTCCGTGCACCAGACAAGCCCTTACGATCCTTTTATACATAAAGAATGAATTTATCCTGTTCTTTATAAAATAACACTGCACCAAAAATTAATGTGATAACTGCCACAACTGCTGATGTCAGACAATAATGCATATTCATTGGCTGTGCATATAAGACAGCATCTCGGAAGTTAGAGATACACATATAAACAGGGTTAATATTAAACACCCATCCGTTTCCTGTATTGATAATTCTCTCTGTCTGATAGAAAATAGCCGATGCATACATTACCAACATCGTTGCAACCGTCCAGATATATTCAATATCACGAAAAAATACATTCAACGTTGCCAAGATCATACCAAGTCCTAATGTAAATACAAATAGGATCAGAAGTGGTACGATTGCCTGAACAATATAGAAAGACGGTTCTACCTTTAATACCGCTCCTACTCCGACTAAAACGATCAAAGAGATCAGGAATGTTACAAAGTTTGAGATCACGGATGATAAAACATAAATATATTTTGGTACATATACTTTCTTTATCATTGCTGCATTACCACTGATCGACTTTAATCCGGCTTTCGATGCTGATGAGAAGAACGTATAGAGCAAACGTCCACACAGAATATAGACCGGATATTGCGGATCGTCATTACCGAAGAACGTTCCGAATACCAGTGTTAATACCATCATCGTTAATAATGGTTCTATTAATGTCCATAGAATTCCCAAATAGGAACGGCGATACTTTAATTTAATATTTTTCTTCACTAATTCAAATAAGAGATTTTTATAGCGAAAGAAATTCTTCATATACCTTGTTATACTCATATTCACTCCACTTTCATGTTTAAAAACACATTATTCTTATTTTTGACAATACGTCACATATTATAGCATACACACTCAAAAAGTCAAACGATACTGCCTGTCAATTCCATGCATTCAACAAATTATATATTGAATACCATTCTAAAATACGATATACTATATTATAAGATAATGAATATCGTGAGGAGGACTTTTCATGACTCAACCTTATACAGTGCATGGCCTATCATACAAATATGATTCAGCACTTGATTTTCATGTTACAATGTATGATGCATTGCCTTATAAAAGGGATAGTGATTATTGCAATGCACAAAAACTTACTTTGCACAGCAAAAGTATGATAAAATATTACTTATATGCTACAAAAGAAGATGCCTACTGCATCGATAATAAAGACAGCCATATCAAAGAGATTCTGCGTGAAATTGCGGTTAAACAGCAAAAAGAACAGCATTCCATTCCTGATGTTCCAGATGCTCCGGATGAAGACAGTGTAACACCGGAACAGATTCAGTCTTTGCTCGAGGACAATGTTATCGATAGTACGGAAACTCTGCCTGATCAAACAGATTTTATTGCATCTGATGAAAATGAAAATGGTCCGGATGCTCCCGAAAATACCGTGAATGCTTTTGCTGATGTAGAAGACTGGTAAACTATCAAAAAAACACCGGGAAAAGCAACATAGTATTTTTCGATTTAAAATTCACAATACGAAAAATAAAAATCAGTACGTTCAAAAAACGTACTGATTTTTATTTTGGCTTCTTAGATCTATTTTTTTCTCTTAAAACCTTTTTTCTTTCCTTTCAGATCCGTATGGGCAGTTGTTTCCTGTGACTCTTTTTCCTCACCATACATAACTGTCTGGAACGCTTTTAATGCTTCTTTCTGCTCTGCAGTCATCTTTTCAGGAACTTCTACAACCAAAGTTACATAATGATCGCCCCGGATCTGCTTGTTACGGAGAGAGGGAACACCCTTGCCACGCAGACGAACACGGGTATCTGTCTGTGTGCCCGGTTTAACCGTATAGATCACTTCACCATCAATTGTTTTAATATGGATGTCTCCACCTAACGCAGCTGTTGTAAAGGTAATCGGTACAGTAGAATATATATCTCTATCCTGTCTCTTAAAAATCGGATCTCTCTGTACGA
>UMLG01044248.1_pt1 | contig 21529 bp, 41 predicted proteins | sample 1966511 | NCBI WGS metagenome assembly UMLG01 (sample SAMEA4836195, study PRJEB28245) | human gut metagenome | biome: gut microbiome; material: fecal sample | place: Denmark | collected 2008
TGGAGCATCGCGTGCGCCACCGCCGTGTCGTGCCTGGACGCGATGCGCGCCAAGTCCTCCAGGGTCATAGGCTCCCCCTCGGTTCAATGGCAAAAGAAAAGGAGCGCCCGAGTGAGGACGCTCCCTGCCGTTTAGATATTTTTCGCTTGTACCCTTATACCGCTGCCCCGGGCCCAGCGAAGCCCAAAGAAGCCCAAATGTTGCCAACGAAGCCCAAAAGCGCCCAAATTAGCCCAAAACAAGCCAAATCAGACGGCCTGGTGGGCGGGAAGACGGTAGGAATGGGGCATCGTCCCGTACAGCTCCACGAGCGCGGGGGCGTTTGAGTACTGGCACCAGGAGCAGCTTCGCCCCATGCGCATCGCGACGGTGGCCCACATGTCCCCGTCGAGGTAGCGCCGCTCGAGCAGCTCCGAGTACTCGGGCGTGGGCATCGCAAAGAGCGCCCTCATGCACTCCGCCACGGCCTCCTGCCACTGCCCCTCGGCGTCTGCTATGCACGCGTCTATGGCGTCGAGCCTGGCAACGCCGTCGGGTATCGCGTCGCCGTAGGCGTTGGGGCTGCCCGGCATGCCCGTGTAACGCATGCCCTTGATGCCCATGCGCTCCAACTGCTCGCCCCTGCGCCTCTGCATCTGGTCTAGGCGGGACTTTGCGGCATGGACGGTGCGCAGGTACGCCAGGGCATGGCCTGCGCGCAGCTGATCGTACTCGGGAAGCTCTTGGAACATATGACCCCTGTGTGTCGTTTGTCTTGCTTGCTGCTCTGGAAAACGAGAAAGCCCCGATCGGACGTCGGGGCCTGCTCTGGGAGAATGGCGAGAAACGCTGCTCGCCGAAGTCGATTATAGCCTAACGACACTGTGGTGTCATTTGCTGCGATGGGGCGCGTCGATCAACTCCACGCACTCGACCGCGGTGCCGCAATAGTCGTCGTACTCGTCCATGTCGCGCTTCATCCGCATCTCGTGCCTCTCTGCGCACTCCTTCGCCATGACCTCGTCGGAGAACGCGCGAACGTTCCATTCCCACTTGTCCTCCCATTCGCCGCCATAGTCGGTGACGAGCCAGATAACGCGCTTCTCGGTCATTCGCCTACCGCCTTCCTGATCCGAGCCGCCCAGTCGATCACGCCGTCGACATCGGCGCGCTCGCACTCGTCAGCAACACACAAAAGCTCGTCTCGGTCGATTGCGCGCGCGTTCCAGCCTTCTATTGCATCTTCCGCCCCGTTGTACGTCTCGATCTTGGCGCTGCAATACCAACACTCTACGTAATACACGTCTTCGAACCTTTCGCAGGTTACGTCCTCGCTCCCGCAGAACGGGCAGGGTTTCAATTCGACTCCGTTCATTCGACCACCTCCGCGCCGCATCGAGGGCAGAATTTCGCGTGGTAATCGTCCGCGTTCTCCACGTACGCGATGCCCACGTGTTCGCCGCACTCGCTGCAAAGCAGCTCGTCGGCTGGCTTGGTCGCGAGGTTCTTGCATGTCGGGCGGTCGATCAAGCCAGAAAGGTAGTTGACAATCACATCCCAGCGATTCGTTGCTTTATCTGGATTCATCCAACTGTTGTTATGTGCGTACATGCCAAGCGTATCGGTGAACATACGTTGCATGCTCTTGCCCATCGGTTTTTTCGCCCGCTCGCGCAGCTTTCGCGCTACCTCGCGGCGCTCAGTGTCACTAATCGCTCTCATCGTCTTCTGTCCTTTCCTCTCCCGTACTGCCAGAATTCCCGAGCTGCGCCATGACCTCCCTGTCGATTTCTCTGAGGTCTTCGGCGCATTTGCCAATTATTTCGATGCGTTTTGCGAGACGGGAAACATCGTCCCTGTCCCTCTGCGTTGACTTGCCCGCGCCCTCAAGCTCGTGGAGTTTCTCCTCGATCTTGCCCAAAAGGTAGGCCGCAGTCTCCGCATACGGCTTGACGATCGAGCTTGATGCTTCTTCCAATAGGCTTCGGAACTCATTAGCGAGACTCTTCTCCGCATCTTTCCTAACGAAACATAGTCCGAAAGTCTTCCCGTAATCCCAGTTGTAGTGCTGCTCGAAGTAGAGCGGTACGAACAGAATCACGTCATCTCTGTCGTAGTTGTCGCATTCGCGGCGCGACACCACGTCGTAATCATTGAGATTGAACGCCAGCCGCAGGTCGTAAGGCACCTCGACTCTTCCGAAAAACGCGTTGCTGTAATAGAACGACGACGTTGCTCTGCTTACGTACCCGTCATGCTCGCCGTGACCCAACTCAATGATTTGCCTGATGGATGCCTCATCTTTGGTCTCGCCGTCTTGCAGCCATGGGAGCTAATCTGGTACGTGTCGATGAAATCCCATCCTTTGGACGTCTTGACTGAAATCATGTAACCGTAGCCTTGGTCGTTGACGCAGCGATACTTGTACACGTCACCAGCCCTGATTGTATCTCCGTTAATCTCCATTGCGCACCTCCTCGATAAGCTCCGTGAGGTCCTTCCACTCGCCGCCTAGAAGCTGAAGCTCTCCGCACATCTCCTCGGCAAGCTCGCGAATCTCCCACTGGGCCGCCTTGTCCGTTCTGGCTGCGTAGAAGCTCGCGAACTCGCGCATGTTCATGGTTACGTTGATGTTGGTCTTCGTCGCTTCTGGCAGCACGTAGCGCGCATCCTCTGGCTTCATGCCCGCGTTGATCAGGTACTTGTAATGGTTCCCGAACAGCTCCATAAGCTGGTCGAAGCGCACGCTTCTTGAGTAGTCTGCGATCGGCGGCTTCACGTACCAGTCCTCGCCCGTGTCCACCTTCACATAGCGCTGCGAGAGCTGGCAGTAGCTTGCCAGTCGGTGCCGCACGAGCTGATGGCTGCATGCACGGCTGATTCCCTCGATGTGCCATGTTGCTGACACGTGCTCGAACACGCTCATGTGCCCAAGCTCGAAGCATCGCACCGCCCTCTTCCTGCTCGGGTCGTCCTTGCCGTAGGACGCGCCCGCCACCGATCCGACGAAGGACAGCGGGTCGCCCGTCGTCTTGGCTATGATCTCTACTTTCATGTAGGTTCCTTCCTTTTGATCCGTTGATTAGGCCGCGCCTATGGATAACAGCCAGAGAAGCGCCCTTGCCGTGTAAAGCAAGAACAGCAAGAACACGGCAATAGCCACGGTGAGTGCGCACGAGAGCGCCGTTCCCGCCGCCATGATCTTCAGCGCCTTGGCGGTCAGCTCTGCGATCCTCCTGTCCTCGATCATGCGAACACCGCCCCGACCACCCACAGCGTGGCCACGAAGGACAGCGCCACGCATGCGATTGAGGCCAGCGAGCATATCGCCACGACTGCTATGCCCACGAGGATCCGCGCGGTTCGGCTCATCGCTCCACCCGCTCCATGAACGTTACGTTCTTGGTGTTCACGATGAAGCCGTTGTTGAAAGCCTCGTATTCGAACACAGAGCCTCTTTCTGCTAACTCGCTCACAAAGTCCATATCCACCGTTACCGTGTTTTCTGTCCCAACGAAATGGATCACGGTTTTTACGTTGCTTTCGCTCTCTTCTTCCATCAGCTGATCCTTCCTATAGCTCCCTGATCCCATACGCCTCCCTCCTGCTCGCGAGGTACGCGCTTGCCAGCCATCCTGGCATTGACTTGGCGGCCTGCTCGGCCTGCTGCATGTACTCCGCCTCGGGGATCGGCTCCTGCTCGTCCTTCCTGCGCGCGCTGCGCTCCCTCTCGTTGGCAGTGTATCGGCTGAGGTCGCGCCCTCGCTTGCAGTTCATGCGGAACACGATGCAGCGCTCGGAGTGGGGCTCGTCGGGGCAACGCCCGCGGGCTGGGCAGTCCACCGTGCACCTCACCGCTTGCCGTTCCTATCGCGCGCCAGGTCCTCCACGGCATCAATTGCCAGCATGGCGATCTGCGCCCAGTCCCTCGCTTCCGCATGCCAGTAGATCGCCAGGGCCGCCAGCAGCACGACGGCAAGCGCGAGGGCAGCGGGCAGCATCAGACAAAACGTAAGGCTCATTCGCCCACCATCCTCTCGCCACATTCGGGACAGAATCGCGGTTCGCAATCGCACGGGATATCCAAATCCCAAAATCCTCCGCCGTTCTGGTGGTACTCGACCACGCACCCGACGAAACCGCACGATGGGCATTTGAATACGTCTGCTGTGTTCATGTGCGACAAGCGGGCATCGTCCACGAGTTCATGCGAGTAGTCGGTCATGGCGTGCGGGTGCCACCTCTGGTGGCATTTCGGTGCCCCACACGTGGGACAGAATCCAGATGGCCTAGCCATCGTCGCTCACCACCCTAGTCCCGGAGTGCGGGCGTGGGCGCTTGGCGCGTTCCCGCAGAGCTTTAGCAGCAGCTCTGCGCTCTTCGTCGCTAATCCTCATAGATGGCGTCCAATCCGTAGGAAGTGGCCACGATGTGCTCAATGCGGCACCCGCGGGCAGTCTCCCAACCTTTCGCGAAGTAGGCCGCATGGCACAGGCTCATGTTCTCAAGCGACTTGGCGAGGTAGCACAGCGGAACCTGCACCACGCCACGCTCCTTCATGGCCTCGTCGCTATACCATTCGTCGGTGAACAAGGTGTTCACGAACTCGTAGCCCATCTCCTCCAGCTTGGCCTTCGCCCTCTCGCGGGTCTCCGCGATCTCACTGTCGGTCTTGCCAGCCATCGGCTGGCTGATCATTGCCTTCATCATCGTCTCTCCTCCGTCTCTTCGGTTATCGCCTTGCGCAGCGCCTGGCGCCCCTCATCGCTAATCATCATTCGCCCTCCTGCTCTTCGACCCCTGCGAGCTTCTTGGCGCGAGCGAGTATGTGCACGCGCATGTTGTAATCGCATTCTTCGAGACGGTGCATCTCGCAATAATCGCGGCAACCGAGATTCACGTCCTCTGACAGCTTCTCCCAGCTGTCGGCAAGCTCTGGCTTGAAATGGCAGACTCTCGATGGCTCGGGAGTAAAGACGAGGCCACTCTTCTTGTCCTCCGCGATAAGAAGCAGCATGTCGTCGTGGAGACGATAGCCGAGCACGGTCATGGCATCGCCATCGATGTTCATTTCATCCCCGATTCGAATCGGCACGCCGTCAGCATCGAGCGGGAGCCTCATGTACGCATCGGACTCGAAGCCCTCGGCGTTGCCCTTCCAGTCGTCGAGCTCGGCGTTCAGCGCCGCGTTCTCCTGCTTCAGCTCGGCTCTCTCTCGATCCAACCGCTCGTTCTTGCGCACCATGCCCGGAACAGCGCCGACAACGGTTTGCATGTTCCAGAGCATCCTCTTCATTTCGCTGCAATCATCGAACGCGCTCTTCGCCCTTGCCTCAAATTCCTCGTACTTCATCGCTTACCCCTCCGCTTCCATCTCGTCGTAAAGCTCGCCCCACTTGCCGGTGGAGCCGAATCCGCACACTCCGCGCTCCGTCGTCTCGTCGAAGCCGTCCACCCTCACCAGCTCGGGGGTCGCTATCGGCACTATCACCATCTGGGCGATGCGCTCGCCCTCGTCGATGGTGACGAAGGTTCCCGTCGGGTTGAGCAGCGGCACCATGACCTCGCCCTGGTAGCCCGGATCGATCACGCCAACGCCGTTCGCGAGGACCAGCCCTTTCTTGACAGCTAGGCTGCTGCGGGCGAACACCAGCCCAACGTGGCCGCTGGGGATCTCCCAGCATGTGCCCGTCCCCACCATCCGCGTGCGCCCCGGCTCGATCCGCCAGGTAGCGTCCGCCTTCAGGTCGGCTCCCGCGTCGTCTTGGTGCTGCCGCTCTGGCATCATCCACCTGTCCGCTATTACCCTGATTTCCATGTCTGTCCTTTCTATATCGCTTCCGCGAACAACCGCACGTCAACATCAACAGCCGTAGAGAGGCTCTTCAGCAGTTGAACGTCAACCAGGAGCTCACCTGAAGCATGCTTGCTGCAGCTGTAATGCCTGCATATCTCTGGCCTTGCCTCGTAGACCATGCACTCGCGCTGCCCGTTTAGATACGGGCACGTCAAATCGACGATGCCCCTAGGCTCCGGATGCGGCTTGATTCCGTGGCTGCGGACGTACGCCATAAGGCGCACCTTGTCTGCTGGCGTGAGCGGCAGGAACCTGCCGCAGCACTCGCCGCATCCGCGGCAGTCCGCCCTGTGCATGTCCGTCACCGGCTGCTCTCGAAGCATCTTCGCGAACGCCCTTGCTGCGATTCCCGTGCTCATCGGCGTAGCGCCGCCTTGATCGTCTGGGCCGCATCGAGCATCGCCCTGGGGCTGAACGCCATGCCGCTGCGCCCAAGCGTCTCCATCTGCTCGGCAAGCTCCATCAGCGGGGCCGTCATCTGCTCCACCGCCGTGCGCTTCTTCTGGGCGTCGGCCTTGTCCTTCGCCCTCGATGCCATGCCACTCTCGATCAGCGAGATCAGCGTGCTGTAGCTGTCCATCGTCGGGCTGTCGCTGCGATCGCTCCATGCGAACCGCTCCTGCGCGGCGTCGTACTTGGCCTGAGCCCATTCCAGCCAGTCCTCCGCGTCCTTCCGCTTAGCCATTCGGCTGCTCCTTCCCGCTCGCGTACCTATCGCGCCCGACCTCTCCGAACGCGATGTTCCTGTGCCGGAACCCGTGCAGGGCCTTCTCGCCGATCTCGCTCTTCGCCCTCTGCGCCCTCTTGTTGCTCTCCTGCTTGCACCGCTTGCAGCAGTAGAGCTGGTTCTTGTTCGTTCTCCTGTACTCGTGCCCGCACTCTCGGCAGACGCCCACCGTCACACCTGGCCTGAAGACGTAGAACCTACTCATCGATCAGCTCGTCCCCGCACATGTCCCACTGGCTCGTGCGCAGGTCCTGCGCCGTCAGCGGAAGCTCGTTTCGCATGCAGAAGCCGACTGGCACGGTGCCGCCGTTCGCCTTCGCCGTCCATGCGCGGCAGTGGTCGCACTCCTTGCACGTGACGGCCTTCAGGACCTTGATGCGGAGGCGCTGGAGGTCGTTCCAGTAGGATTCCGCCTGCACGTGCGGCGGTGTCTCTTTGGTGTGTTCCATCTTGCGTTTGGAAAAGGGTCGGGAACGGGAGTTATCCACAGAGTTATCCACAATGGAAACCCCTATTCCTTTCCTTACTTTTCCTTTCCTTTCCTTTAATTGGTTGAACCATGATTGAATAATCAAAGTTGAATTTGATACTTAATCAAATGACCTGGGGTTTTATATCTTTTCGGCTCCCGATTTCGAGCCTCCGCCCCTTCTTGCCGCCGATCTCTTCCTGGAAATGTCGATATTCGGCCTGATTCCCTCGAAAGCGATGTCTAGCGGATAGTCGAAAAACGGTTCGCTCCCAAAGCTCCCGTAGGCGATCACGCCCATGGCGAACCTTGCCTGCGTGTCTGCGTCCGGCATCTTGAGCATCGCCTTGGTGTAGCTCTCGTGCCACATGAAGCCGTTTGGCTCGGCGTCGCCTGGCGACCGTATGGGATCGTCGCAAGCCATGGCATCGCCTCCTTGCGGCTCTTAAAATGGGATATCGTCGTCGTAGATGGTGCCGGTCACGGGCCCGACCGCCTGCGGCATGCCGCCCATCTGCTGCTGGTACGGCACCGCAGCCGTAGCTGGAGCCGCATACACAGGCTCGCTGCCGAGCTGCCCCTGCTGGCGCTGGCTCATGAACTCGATCTCGTCGACGATGACCTCAACCTTGCTGCGCTTCTGGCCGTCGCGCTCCCACTGGCTCCAGCGGAGCTTGCCCTCGATCGCAACCTTCGTGCCCTTGCTCAGGTACTGCGCGATCTTCTCCGCGCGTGTGCCGAACATCGAGCAATCGATGAAGTTGGGGTAATCCTCCCATTGCTCGGTCTGCGCGTTCTTGCGTCGGTCGTTCACCGCCACGCTGAAGCCAAGCACCGCCATTCCGCTCGCCGTCTGGCGAAGCTCCGCGTCGCGCGTAAGGTTTCCGCTGATCGTTACTCTGTTGATGCTCATGTGCTTCCTCTCTACTGCTGGTCGCCGCTTGCCGCCGCGATCATCGCCTCTATCTCCCCGTGGAACGCGTCAAGCTGCTCCGCGCTCATCGCCTCGATGCCGACGCCGTACTCCGCCGCCGCCTGCTCCTTCAGCTCCTGCATCTGGAAGCCGAGCGCCTTCGCCCTGCGCATCGCCTCGCCGACGCGTGTCTGCGCCTCCCCGAGCCTGATACCAGCCTGGTACTGCTCCTTCGTCTGCTGTGGCTGCGTGGGCTGATCGTCGATCACCTCGACCTGGTAGCCGTCGGGGCCTGAGCCGAAACCGCCCTCCATCTCCTCGCCCGTGTACACCACGCCGTAGAGCGCCTCGGGGCATGCGTCTCGCGCGCACTCCGTGATGGCGCGGGCGGTCAGCATCGCAAGCGGGTACTTCTTCCAGTTCTCCTTGCCCGACAGCCCCGCCTGCTGCGCCTTGGCCATGTCCCATGTCGCGCTGAAGGTGTAGTCTGGGTCGTCTGCTCTGACGATCTCGACCGTTGCCTTCTTGGCCTGCTCGTCCTTCTTGACGCGCAGCTTGTGCCCCGCCCTGCGGACGTTCGCCGCGATAAGCTCAGCCGATGCGGTTGGCTTGCCGTTGATCACCGTGATGCGGTAAAGGCTCTCTGCTGGGGACAGTCCCATGGAGCGCCCAAAGTCCATCGCTATCAGGATGTTCGCGGGCGATCCCTGGTAGGCCTTCGGCACCAGTGACCCCTTGCTGATCGTGTTCGCGTACTGCATCTGCTCCGCTAGCGTCAGCGCCTGCGCGGTTGCGGCTGGCGCCGCCGCCTGAATCGCCATGCTATTGCTCATTGGTTTCCTTCCTTATCGTGTTGATGTGCCCGTGTATGCCCGCCGCACGCATGTACCCGAGCAGACCGTCTTTCTGCGTCTGCGTCATGCTGCACACGATGCAGTAGCGCCCAATCGTCTCCGGCTCGGGATCTTGCGCAGGCTCCGGCACCGTCTCTGGCTGCGGCTCTGGCTCTGCCATCGGTTCAGGCTCCGGCTCGGGGGCTATGCCCATCTCGGCGTTGAGCTTGTCGATCCGTGCCTGCTCCTCCTCGCGCATCGCGTTGAGGTTCAGCGCCGCCTGGAGGCTCAATGTGCGGAAGAACTCTGCCTCCGCCTCCTTCTCGAACGTTAAATGGCCTGTCTTGAGCGCCGCCCAGTCGTTGAGCGCCTGGACGAGCTGCGCGTGAAGCCTCTCCTGCTCCTTGACCAGGCTCCAGCTCTTGGCAACGCTCATCTTGTCGCGCTCGATCCCGAAACGCTCGATCGGCACAAGCTCGGCGAGCACTGGCGCATCGGCCTCGTAGAACTCGCACATCAGCCCGTATCGCTCCTGGCGCTTCTGCGCGTTGCGAGCGTCAAGCTCGCCCTTGTACTCGTCGACGAGCTCCTTCATCGGGGCCATCAGGCGCTTGAACTCGGCCTCCGCCTGCTTGCAGGGCTCGTTCCAGCCCGCCTTGAAGCGCTTGCGCGCCGCCTCTGCGTCCCTGTAATGGCGGTTCAGGTCCTGGCTGAGCGCCTTCACGTCCTCGGTGCTAGCTCCTTCCAGGGTCGACCCGCCGAACTCCGCCACCGTCGCGCGGCAGTCCTGCAGCGCCTTCTCCATGTCCAGCACCAGCTCGTCGATCTTCCTGCGGTCGATGCCGAGCCTTGCGAGGTCCGTCTCGATGATCTGCGCCTCTACCTCCTGCGCAGCTCCGCCGATATGCTTCTCTTCATCCGCTCCCGCCATGCCTGCTCATCCTTGTCTATCTCGTCGGTTATGCGCACCTCAATGCGCGGGTGCTCGCTGTCTATCTCCACGTCGACGTCGACGGGGTAGCACATGGCGAACCTGTCGCTTTTGATAACCCCCGCCTCCTGGAGCGCGTCCAGGACGAACTTCTTTGCGAAGACCGTGTTGTCGATGTCCTTGCGCCTGTTCGGCTGGTACCACACGATGTAGACCCGCACCGCGCCGTCGAACGTTGGCGCGTCCTCAAGGCATCGCCTTATCCGCGCCTGCACCTTCTTCTTAAGGCCTGCCGCCGCGAACCTGTTCGCCCTCTCGGCGTCCACGTACTCGTTGAGCGCGGGCAACGCAGGGGCGCGGAACGCGTAGCTCGCCATCAGCCAAACCCCATGCAGTAGAGGGCCATGTACGCCGCCGTTGGCAATGCCAGCGCCGTGAGCACCGCCAGCGCGTCGAGCGGGTGCCCTACCATGTATCGGAGACCAGCGCGTCCGAAACCCTCTCCATCCAGCCAGGCACCGCGTCGCGCTCCACGGCATGGCGCTTCCCGACCCTCACGGTCGGCAGCCTCAGCCCGTCCGTGCGCCTCGTGCACTCCAAAGCCTTGGCGTAGCTGACGCCTGTGAGCCTCGCGACCTCCTTCACGGTCAGCGTGTCGCGCCGCTGCTGTTGCTCCATTCATCTTTCCTCCTGTATCATCGGAGGCGCATCCGGTCCTGTCCGATGCGCCGTTATCGGCTCCCGCCCTCGCTGTTGCAGCAGCGAGGGCACTTTTGCTAGCGATCTGCAAGCTTCCCGTTCTGCGCCGCCATCTCGTCGATCTCTTCCGCGTCGAATGGGATTCGCCACGTCGTGACCTTGCCGCTCTTGAACGCGAACGCCTTTATGCAGCCGTCGCGGCAGAGCTGGCGCACCCACTGCGGCGTGATGCCCATCAGCTCCGCGTACTCGGTCGGCGTCCAGAGCCTAGTCGCCATGGCTTCCACCGCCCAAGCACATCACTTCGGTCTTGCGCTCATCGGACGCCATCTCCTCGGTGCGTGTCTCGTAATCGAGCAGCGTTTCTACGATCTGAATGTCCCTGTCCGCAATCAGCCTGTTCTTGGCGCGGTAGATCACGTACTCGCGCATGGCGCTCAGCATGTCCTCGTTGGTGTAGGCATTCGTCTTCATGCCGTCTCCGTTCTTCTCAGCCGTCAGCTCATCGTTGCGCTTCTTCAGCTTGTCCGTCATCTCGTTGATCCTCTTCACGTCTCCAGATAAGATCGCGTCGAAGGATTCCCATACAAGCTTTGCGTCCTTGCCTTCCATTACTCACCCTCCTCTTCCTTGTCGCTAGTCGAAACAACCCGCGCTGTCCTGTCGCTCGTCTGATCAAGCAGGTATTCGATAGAGCAGCCGTACAAAGAAGCGAGCTTCATGAGGTTCGAGCTAAGCGGCTCAGCTTCATCGTTCTCCCATCTCAACAATGCGTTCTGATGGACGCCGATACGCTTCGCTACCTCGCTGGCTGACATACCTGCACGTGCGCGTTCAGCCTTCATGTTCCTTCGCATAACCACCTCCTTTCAATTCGAAAACACCAGGGCGGTGTGCTTGACTTTCTTCAATATACACCGCTGCGGTGTTGCGTGCAACCATTTTGGTGTGAAAAAATAACACCAGTACAGTGTTATAGATCGGAGTGAATTATGGGCGGCTATAAAATCGCGGAGGCTCGTGTGGCAAAAGGCTGGTCTCAGCAGGACCTGGCCGACAAGATGGAAACGACTCAACAGACCATACAAAGGTACGAAAGCGGCGCTCGCGACATAAAATCAAGCGTCCTAATCAAGCTGAGCGCAGTTTTGGACGTGACAATTTCCTACCTTCTTGGATTGGAAAATGCGTCCATTCCGAACAACTCGACCGTCGATGTGCCGTCCTACGGAGCCATCGCGGCTGGAACGCCTATAGAAATGGTGGAAGTGAAAGATTCGCAGCCAGTGCCGGTCAAGGTTCACGAGCGGTTCCCCAAAGCCTTCCTGTTAAAGGTCGAGGGCGAGTCCATGAACCGAATCCTCCCCAACGGCTCCTACGCCTTAATCGATCCAGCGCAGAAGGAGCCGATCAGCGGCAAGCCCTACGCTGTATGCGTGAACGGCTACGACGCCACTATCAAGCGCGTGGTCAAGCTCTCAAACGGCTTCGAGCTGACCCCCGACAGCACCGACCCGACCTTCCGATCGATCGTGTACGACTTCAACGAGCCAGGCACCGACCCCGTCACGATCATAGGGCGCGTGGTGTTCTACGTGCTCCCGTTCGACTGGGAGTTCTAGGGAGTGGAAAGATAATGGGAGTATTGGATGATCTCGCCAAGGAAGGCGAAAGAATAATCAAGGAGAGAAACACCGACAACGCACGCAGCTTCGTGAAACGCGGCGAAGCGCTACTTGCGAAAGACAACGGCAAACTCTGCTCGAACCTGAACATACACAGGCAAAGGATAAGCGGGCAGCCAGCGTACACGGAAAGCCAGCAGTTAGCCGACGTAAGGACGATTGTAGATGCCGCACTTCTTGAGGTCGAAGAAAGAGAGATCAGGCTGCGCGAATTCGAGGCTTCTGCCGCGACGGTAAACGTGAGCGCGATCGCAAGCGCAGAAGCCCGCATGAAGGTCAAAGCGACAATAAGGGCGGTAGCGTCATACGAAGGACTGGACGAGCAAAGCAAAAAGAATCTAGAGCTGCTTCTTCGAAGGATGGAGGACAGCGCCCAAGACGGGGACGAGCATGGTTTCAAGGAGAACGCCAAAGATGCCCTTGATTTGGCGGACAAGGCGGCGGGGCTGGTCCCCAAGATAGCCGCCGCAATAGGAGGAGCGGCTTCGATGTTCGGCTAAACAGCGTCTTTCTCGTAGCCGGCGATAATCCATCTGCCGTTCTCATCGATGTTGGTGGTCGCGTCATAAAGAGACAACGGGTTTCCAACCTGTTGCAGCTGAACAAGTGGGAGCAGCCGATTGTGCCGAACCTTCTCGCCCAGCCCAACGACTTGCACAAGATCGCCGCGCTCGTCCGAACGAAGGCAATCCAGGATAGAGATTTTGGCACCGCTGCCCTTGTCGTAAATATCCATGGCTTCCGCCTCTCATCGTTTAGTATACGAGCCGATTATAGCGAACGAGCCACGCGCCAAAACCATTTTGCTGAGGTTGGCAAAATGATAGGTCAGGCAATATGCGCAGAATTTGCACATATGAGTTGTTGCAGAATTTGCAACAACTGAAGAAATAACCGGCCAGGGGATTTATGCCAACGCATGCGCGGCAACCCCTGGCTCTATCGAGAACGATTTTACAAAGAAAAAGGGCGCTTGCGCAATCTTGGCGGATCGCAAGCGCCCGAAGGAAGCCTTCCTGTTAGCGAAAGGCAAGGTGAATCTTACCATGGAAACCAAGGGCACAGGCTCCATAGTCCAGCTGGAGAAGGACAAGCCCAAAGGCAAGTGCCGCAAATGGCAGCTGCGGGTGAGCGTGGGGATCGACCCGCGCACGGGAAAGTACCGCCAGCGCACACGCACCTTCAACGGCACCTACACGGAAGCCAAGCGCGCCCTCCCCGACTTCATCGCGGAATTGTCTGGGCAGACGATGGCAAAGAGCGGGAAGATCCCGACATTCGAGGAATGTGCCGAGGAATGGCTTGAGAAGAGAATCAGGACGAGGGAGGTGTCCGATGGCACGGTGGAGACGTACAGGATCCGCCTGCACGTCCTCTCGCGAACGATCGGGCGCGTGCGCGTCGACAGGCTGACCACCGAGCAGGTACAGGAATCAATGGTCGCGATGATGGACGGCGACACGCCGACGGGAAGACATGCGGGAGCGCAGTACACCAGGATGCTGTGCAACGCTGGGAAGATAATGTACCGGAAGCACGCGATCCCGATGGGGGTACGCATCGACCAACCCGTTCGATGCCGTACCGCTGCCGAAGGTGGAGCAACGCGAGCAGGTTGTGCTCAGCGAGGGAGATTACCAGCGCCTTGCGTCCCTCATGCGCCCGATCGACGACGGGCGGAAGATGGGCGTGCTCCTTGCCCTCCTTGCCGGTCTGAGGCTCGGTGAGTGCTGCGCGCTCACATGGAAGGATTGGCAGGGCGAGAAACTGCATGTTGTCGGCACCAAGAATGTGGCATCGACCGCAACCGTGCCGATCTCCAAGGCGCTGCAATCCGACTTGGCGCAATGGAGGGAAACGCAGCAAGAGCAGATGGCAAGCCTCTCGCTCGAATGGGACGAGACCACCGCGCTAGTGACGAACCCCTTCCTCAAGCCAGTGCCGAAAAGGTCCCTGACCGTCTGGTGGATCAAGGTAAGGGGCGGCCTCGGGTTTCCCGATCTGAGATTCCACGACCTGCGCCACGCGTTCGTGGCACGCTGCTGCATACTCGGCATCAACCCGAAGGTGATCCAGAGGCTTGCCCGGCATGCAACCTTCGCCGTGACGATGGACGTGTACGCAGCCGTCAACGACCAGGCATTGGACGACGCCGCATCGATGCTGTGAGAACGATTCTTCCAAAGTTCTTCCAGATTTGAGCCAAGGACAAGGCAAACAAGCTGCTCACCAGGTGTTATGCAATGGGAATAAGGCGCAATAGCTGATCGGCGTTTTCGGTTAGTCCGCCAGCTGCATCGATCGCATCAGACACCCGAGCATCATGTTTGAGCTCATACATGCCAGGATTCGAAACTTCGCCTGCAATATGAACATAGATTAACTGCGAAGATGAACTTTCATATTCTTGAGATTGCGGCGATTTCTCTGAATGCTCAACCACAATTCCGGATGAAGTAAAACTCCCCCAAGCCATAAAGCCAATCGATAGCACCACGGCAATAATCACGGCAAAAAGGCCAAACAGAACAAGTGGACTAGTACTGCCGATTCCGACTTTTGCTTTTAAGCTATCCACGTCATCCAGAAACGTCATGGAAGCCACCTCCTCTAAAACAAGCCTATAGACCTAATCTGAATTCGATGATGAAAACCAGCTAAAGCAAAGTGAAAGAGAGGCTCACTCAAAGGCAATAAACATAAAAAAACGGGCCCATCATCGGCCCGTTTCATAGGCTATTCAGTTTTCTTAGCGTCCTGCTTTTTTCGTTCCTTGGGAGGTCGATACGAAGGGCAGCGATAGTCCTTAACCTCAACCGAGGCAACCGCCTCATTAATCCACTCATCGAAAGGAAGACCCTTTTCGACCTCAAGAACGCGTTCAAGCTTAGCATGCGTCTCAGGATTGCGAGGCATGAACAAAGTGCAGCAATCGGGGGCATCTTGCGAAGAGATTTCAAAGGTACCGAGCTTCTCGGCCTCGGCAATAATTTCGAGCTTATCAAACCCAACAAGAGGACGATACACAGGAAGAGAAACAGCGGCATTGGTCACCAGCATGTTATCCATCGTCTGCGATGCAACCTGTCCCAGGCTTTCGCCTGTGACCAATGCTTTTGCGCCTTCTTTACGCGCAATAGCCTCAGCAACTTTAAACATAAATCGGCGGTACATGATAACACGCAGTTCAGGCGGAACGATAGCAGAAATCTCTCGCTGATATGTTCCAATCGGCACAACATACAAACGCGCAAAACAACCAGTTCGCTCAAGAACTTCGGCGATATCCTCAAGAAGGTACTCGCTTGTTGCAGAGGTTTCGGGACGCCCAGAAAAATGTACTCCGATGCAGGTAGCGCCACGACGCGCGATACGCCATGTAGCAACAGGCGAATCAATGCCAGAAGAAAGAAGGCACACTGCCTTGCCGGCACTTCCTACTGGCAAACCGCCAATACCGGGAATACTCCGCCCATAAATGTAGGTATAACCCTGGATAACCTCAACTCGAACCTCGACGTCGGGGTTCTTCATACGCACCGACTTCTCAGGAAAGGCGCGGCAAAGAGCAGCGCCAACCAATTGGTTCAACTGCATAGAGTCGATAGGGAAATCAGTGTGATTGCGACGTGCAGAAACCTTGAATGTGCCAAATTCACCAGCGTCTGACAATGCCTTGATGGCGGTATCGTACATGCATTCCAGCTCCTGGGCACAGCGATAACCGCTTGAAACGCGAGCAATGCCAGGTACGCCAGCTATCTGGTCGGCAATTCGGCAGGCATCCTCAAACGTTGCGTCCTCTTCAAGAAACAACGCAACACGACCTGAAATGCGTTTAATCTTAACCCCATCATTCAAAAGCGCCTTGATATTGGAAACAAGGCGCTTTTCGAATTGGGCTCGGTTATGGCCCTTTAGGCCTATTTCATGATAATGAACCAAACAGACACGGCGAAGAGCCTGTTTTTCTTCGAGCTCGTTATTATGCATGGGAATTAGTGATTATGGATATCGATCGTATCAGGGCTGTATGACACATCACCTTTTGCGATCTCATCAAAGGCAATAGAGAGAGGACGACGCTTGGCAGCTCGAGCGATATCGACAGCGGTCTGAAGCTGAATTGCTCGATTACGCTGACCACGCATCATGTCGTTGATGTCATGCGCACGCTTAGAAGCAAGAGCGCAGAGCAAGAAACGATCATTATCAGTCTGATCAAGCAGTACATCGATCTTGGGATCAATAAGACTCATTATTCGGTAGTTCCTCTCATATCTTCTGCAAACGAGCCGATATAGGATACGAGCTCCTCAGTGGCACGTTCAAGTTCATCATTGACAACCTGAACATCATACTCCATTTTGCGTGCAAGCTCCACCTCTGCAGTTTTCATACGACGGCAAATGGCCTCTTCGGTTTCAGTGCCGCGACCTCGAAGCCTTCTTTCAAGTTCCTCAAGGGAAGGCGGTTCAATGAAAATCAAATGCGCTTCAGGCATTGCCTTTTTTACCTGAAAAGCACCTTGCACATCAATCTCTAAGATTACTTGCGATCCCCGATCAATGCGTTCCTGAACACGAGACCTGAGTGTACCGTAAGAATTGCCATGAACATGAGCCCATTCTAGAAAGCCACCTTGTGAAACCAGCTCATCAAAATGAGGTTGATCAAGAAAGTAGTAATCCTTCCCATCAACCTCACCAGGACGCGGTTGTCTCGTTGTCGCAGAAACAGAAACCCAGGCATCGGGAACTTGCTGAAGCACCTGCTTCACCAAAGTTCCCTTACCTGCGCCAGAAGGCCCTGATAGAACGAATAGATTGCCTTTTCGCATACTAACCAAGACGCTCAAGCAAGGCTTTCTGCTGACGTTCGCCCAAACCCTTCAAACGACGGGACTCGGCAATGTCGAGTTCTTTCATAATTTTTTCTGCCTTGGCTTTACCATAACCAGGGAGCGTTTCGATAAGCGTAGAAGCCTTCATGCGGCCCACAATGGGGTCGTCCTTCATTGCCAAAACATCCTTGAGCGTAAGCGTGCCATTTTTCAGGTCTTCACGAACCTGTGCTCTTTTAATGCGAGCAGCCTTCGCTTTTTCCAGCGCCTGCTGTCGCTCTTCGGGCGTCAACTCGGGAACTGCCATCGTAATGCTCCTTTTTCTCTTCCAATTCAAGACAATTACTTGTCTTGCCTCCTTGATTGCAACATGTTCATATGTCACAAACTACCCATATTTTAGTATTTGTCCAAAACACTAAAATTCGTAATACAACGTCATGAACTGCATTAATACTACGAAATACTGTGATTTTAACCTAGTGCAGACACAAAATACGCACTATTTTCAAATACCATTTGAAAATAGTGCGTATAAAAAAGAAGCCACCCTAGTTTTGGGTGGCTTAAGAGAAATAACGTATCGGAATGCTACAGAAGGCTATGGAAAACACAACCATGATCAGCATGGGCATCGGAACCGGTCAATGAAAGCACAGCAACAACCTTTGCGCCCTCTGCCAAAGCAAGAGACATAAGCGCATTTGCCTTTTCTTCCGAATAAGTATCGAGCACCAGAATCGTTTTTTCGTTCTTCTTAACTTCGACACCGGCAGGGAGTTCGAATACGCCATCTTTACCGACCTGAGCGCTAACGAAACGCATCCATGCAGCAAGCGCAACCGAATATCCGAAATATGATTCGATGCCTTCAGGAGCAATAACCAACTCAGGCTTAACATCACGGTCAATCTGCTGCAACAGCTCTACCGCAAGGCGATTCAATACAATAGGATCTTGCATCAACGCAGCAGAATCGAGCGAATCGCCATCTTCGGCGAAGGCATTCATCTTGTTCAATAGATCCTTGATCTCAGCAATTTCCATAGCCTAGAGCTCCTTTGCAATCGCTTCAAATGCTGCTGCAGGATCGTTGCTTTCCGTAATAGGACGACCAACAACAATGTGCGACGCACCATTATCGAAAGCCTGACGCGGAGTAGTTACACGCGTTTGATCACCCATAGCAGAACCAGCTGGACGAACACCTGGGGTAACAATAAATGAATTTGGGCCCAAAATCTCACGCAGCATAGCCGCTTCTTGAGGCGAAGCTACAACACCAGACAATCCAGCTTGCTGCGCCTGACGAGCAAGCTCAGCAACCTGGTCAACTACAGGTCGAGTAACACCTGTAGCACTGAGGTCATCCGCGCTCATACTTGTGAGAACGGTAATACCAAGAGAGACAGGCTCATCTTCGACCCAGCGAGCCTCCGCCAAGCCTTCCTTAGCAGCTGCCATCATCTTGATTCCGCCTACCGCATGCATGGTGAGCATATCGGCACCAGCTTCCGCGGCTGCTTTAGCAGCGCCCTTAACCTGATGAGGGATATCGTGGAACTTCAAATCAAGAAAGACTTTGAATCCGCGCTTTTGCAGCGCATTGATGAAATAGGGGCCTTCTTGATAAAACAAGGTCATGCCGACCTTAAGCCATTTAGCCTTACCGGCAAGCATATCAGCCAACTCAAGAGCTCGACTGCGTTCGCAATCAAGCGCAACGATAATGCGATCCTTGCGGGGCACGCTGTTGAAATCTAGCATTCGAGTGCTCCTATCAACTCATTAACATCGGAAACGCCCATGTCGATACAGTACTGTTCAATACCAGAAATCACATCGAGCGTAGATTTAGGATTGGTGAAATTCGCAGTGCCAACCGCTACGGCAGTGGCACCTGCAAGCATAAACTCAACCGCATCGGTGCCTGAGGAAATTCCACCCATTCCCAAAATAGGAATATCAACGGCATTGTGCACCTGCCAAACCATACGCAATGCAACAGGCTTTACCGCAGGACCCGAAAGTCCACCAACGACACGGGCAAGAACGGGCTTCTTGCGACGTGCGTCAATTGCCATGCCGAGTAAAGTATTGATAAGCGAAATAGCATCGGCGCCAGAAGATTGAGCTGCTTTGGCGATTTCAACGATATCAGTTACGTTTGGCGTCAATTTTACAAACATTGGACGCTTGGTTTTCGCGCGGCATGCAGAAACAACCTCTTCAACCATCTTTGGGTCGGTGCCAAAGGTCAAACCACCAGAATCCACATTGGGACATGAAATATTTACCTCGTAAGCATCGACATCAGAGGTTTCTTCGAGCGACTCGATAACCGAAACGTACTCCGGAACGCTATGACCAGAAACGTTTACGATGATGGTTGCATGATTTTGGCGCAGCCAAGGCAAATCGCGATCTTTCAGTACTTCAACACCTGGATTCTGAAGGCCGATGGAGTTCAACATCCCGCTCGGAGTCTCGGCGATTCGAGGAGCGTCATTCCCGGCCCACCCATTAAGAGAAACGCCCTTTGTGGTTACAGCGCCAAGTAAGGCAGGATCCACAAATGCAGAGTATTCGCGTCCCGATGCATATGTTCCTGAGGCGGTGGTTACAGGGTTTTTCATATGCAACCCACCGAGGTTAACAGAAAGAGAAACAGCCATTACCAAATCACCTCGCTCGCATCGAAAACGGGACCATCAACGCACGATCGCTTTCTGCCCTGCTTGGTTTCGACTATGCATGAAAGGCAAGCACCGATACCGCATGCCATACGCTTCTCGAGAGAGACATACGTTGGAATACCAGCATTAAGTGTTAGCTCTGAAACAATGCGCATCATGGGTTCGGGGCCGCAACAAGCAACATAATCGAATTGCTTCTCAGCAATCCGACCTGCAACTACGTCAGTCACAAAGCCAGCATGCCCACGCGAACCATCATCGGTAGCCAAGTGGGGCTCGTGCCCAAGAAGTTCTGAATATTTCGGCTCACAAACCAAAGCTTTATCGCTTTGAGCGCCCATAACAACCTCAACGTCAATACCAGAGGCAACAAGTTCCTGCGCATGAAGGAACAGAGGCGCAGCCCCTACACCACCAGCCACCAGAAGCGCCGAAGAAACACCTTCAGGGGCATTCCAACCATGCCCAATAGGACCCATCAGGCTAACAGCCATACCGGCTTCGACCGTTGTCAGATGCTTGCTGCCGAAACCAACAACCTGATACAGGATAGTGATAACGCTGCCGTCCTCGCTCACATAGAAAACCGAAAAAGGACGACGGAGAATATGGCCCTCCATCCCAGGAATGAGCATATGGACAAACTGCCCAGGCATAAGGTCGGCGCCAAGAGCGTCGACCTTAATATCGATAATCCAAAGCCTATCAGACAGCTGCCTATTGGATATCACTACCCCAGTCTTGTCTAAGATGTCAGCCATAAAGGCTACCTTTCTTCCCACTGCTCGAGATCCTGCAGGGCAATCACAGGCAGGTTCTGCTCGCGCAGGTTTTCAATGGCAGAAACAAATGCCTGAGCTCCAGCCAACGTGGTTACATAGCAAAGGTTCTGGCGGACACACATGGTACGAAGCTGATACCCGTCGCCACGTGTTTCCTGACCAAACGGCGTATTGATAACCAAATCAATCTCACCGTCCATGATCTTAGTGCCAATATTCGGCTCCTCGGAACCAATACGGCCAATAACCTCGCAAGGAATGCTTGCAGCAGTAAGGGCACGACAGGTGCCCTCGGTGCACAGAAGCTTGAAGCCCATGCGGGAGAGATCACGAGCCAAGGGTAGTATTGCGCGCTTATCGCGATCGCAAACCGAAACGAAGCAAGTCCCGCCCGTGGGAAGCTCCATCGAAGCAGCTGCCTGAGTTTTCGCGTATGCCGACGGGAAGTTATTGGCAATACCCATTACCTCACCCGTCGACTTCATCTCAGGTCCGAGAATTACGTCAGCCCCGGGGAAGCGGCCAAAGGGCATAACGGCTTCTTTTACACAGAAATGCGTTTGACGGCGCTCATCGTCGGGAAGACCGAAAGAGGCAATCTTTTCGCCGGCCATAATTCGAGCAGCAAGCTTAGCCAAAGGAACACCCGTAGCCTTTGAAACAAAAGGCACGGTGCGAGATGCGCGGGGATTGGCCTCGATAACGTAAACAACGGCGTCCTTGATGGCGAACTGGATATTGATAAGACCCACTACTCCCAAGCGTTTAGCCAACCGACGCGTAATGTTGCGGAGCTGAGATACCTGAGCCTCGGAAAGCGTAAAAGGAGGGATGCAGCAAGCAGAGTCGCCGGAATGAACACCAGCTTCTTCGATGTGCTCTAGAACACCGCCAATGTAAACATCCTCGCCATCACACAGAGCATCAACGTCACTTTCGATAGCACCTTCAAGGAAGCGGTCGAGATAGACCGGATGATCAGGAGTAATGCGAGCAGCTTCTGCCATGTACTTCTCAAGGTACTGAGCATCATATGCAATAACCATGCCACGACCGCCAAGAACGTAGCTAGGACGAACAAGCAGAGGGAAGCCGATGCGATCGGCAACCTGGCA
>UMLG01062238.1_pt1 | contig 21446 bp, 17 predicted proteins | sample 1966511 | NCBI WGS metagenome assembly UMLG01 (sample SAMEA4836195, study PRJEB28245) | human gut metagenome | biome: gut microbiome; material: fecal sample | place: Denmark | collected 2008
GATCTGCGGCGCAGGCAATGCTTGCCGCTCCGGGTTTTGCCGATTACGGTTTGTTTGAAAGTCCGCGGCACGGACAACGCCTGCCGTACCAGACGATTTCTTTTTTGAAAGGGTGATAACATTATGATCCACGGTTTTCTCAAAGCCTGCACCGTCTCACCCGCGCTGCGCGTGGCCGACTGTGCATTCAACACGCAGCAGACCATCGCCGCCATGCAGCGCGCAGCGGCGGACGGCGTGCAGCTGGCGGTCTTTCCCGAGCTGGGGCTGACCGGCTATACCTGCGGCGACCTGTTTTTCCAGCAGCCGCTCCAGCGCGCCGCAGCAAGAGGGCTCACTGCCGTGCTCGAGGCGAGCGCGGACCTTGACCTCGTGGCCCTCGTGGGACTGCCGGTCACAGTGGACGGAAAGCTCTACAACTGTGCCGCCGTCGTCTGCCACGGGAAGCTGCTGGGTCTGGTGCCGAAAACATATCTGCCGAACTACGGCGAGTTTTACGAACGGCGGCAATTCAATCCCGCGCCCGCCGGCGTGCGCACGCTGCATTTTGCCGGGCAGGAGGTGCTGTTCGGTACAAAACTGCTGTTCCGCTGCGCGGAGATGCCGGAGTTTTGCCTCGGCGTCGAGGTGTGCGAGGATCTGTGGGCGCCGCTGCCGCCGAGCACGCACCACGCGCTCGCGGGCGCGACCGTGATCGCGAATCTCTCGGCCAGCGACGAGACCATCGGCAAGGCCGATTACCGCCGCGCACTCGTGAGCCAGCAGTCGGCGCGGCTGCTGTGCGCGTACCTCTACGCCGACGCCGGCCACGGCGAATCGACGACCGACATGGTCTTTGCCGCGCACGACCTCATCTGTGAAAACGGCGCGCTGCTGGCAGAGTCCAGGCCCTTCGGCCCCGGCTACGCCTGCACGGAGCTTGATCTCGGCCGCATGGTCAGCGAGCGCTGCCGCAGCACAACGTTCCGGCTCGAAAATACAGGCTATGCAACGGTTGAGTTTCACCTGCCGCTCAAAGAGGTACCGCTCACGCGGCCCGTCTCGCCGACGCCGTTTGTCCCGACCGACGATGCCGCGCGCGCCGAGCGCTGCGAGCTCATTCTTGCCATGCAGGCGGACGGTCTGGCCAAGCGCATCGCCCATGCGCACGCAAAGACCGCCGTCATCGGCATCTCGGGCGGGCTGGACAGCAGTCTCGCCCTGCTCGTGGCCGTGCGCGCGATGCAGCAGCTCGGCCGCCCGACGCAGGACGTGCTGGCCGTGACGATGCCGTGCTTCGGCACAACGCACCGCACGCGCTCCAACGCCGAGATCCTCTGTGAGGAGCTGGGCGTGACGTTTCAGGAAATCCCGATCGCGCGCACCGTCCACAGCCACTTTTCCGACATCGGGCAGGACGAGGCCGTGCTTGACGTGACGTATGAAAACTGTCAGGCGCGCGTGCGCACGCTCGAGCTCATGGATCTCGCCAACCGCACGGGCGGGCTCGTCGTCGGCACCGGCGATCTGAGCGAGCTGGCCCTCGGCTGGGCCACCTACAACGGCGACCACATGAGCATGTACGGCGTGAATGCAGATGTACCGAAAACACTCGTGCGCCACATCGTGCGCTACGCGGCCGACACTGCGGAAAATGAAGCCCTGCGTGCTGTGCTGCTCGACATTCTCGACACCCCCGTCAGCCCCGAGCTGCTGCCGGCAAAGGAAAACGGTGAGATCGCCCAGCAGACGGAATCGCTCGTCGGCCCCTACGAGCTGCACGATTTTTACCTGTACTACGTGCTGCGCTTCGGCTTCGGGCCGGCGAAGATCTACCGACTCGCGCGCCACGCGCTCGGCGACCGCTATCCGGACGATGTGCTGCTGCACTGGCTGAAGAATTTCTACCGCCGCTTCTTTGCCCAGCAGTTCAAGCGCAGCTGCCTGCCCGACGGACCGAAGATCGGCTCGGTCACGCTCAGCCCCCGCGGCGACTGGCGCATGCCAAGCGACGCCTGTGCCGCCGTGTGGCAGGCGGAGCTTGCGCAGCTGCAATAAGACAAAGCCCCGCACCGCGCCGGTGCGGGGCTTTGCGCGCCAAAGAACACATTCCAATACACTGTTTCTGATTTGCAGATTTTCATTTATTCCATGGATATGGATCCGGATCCGGAATGGGGTGGCTGCGCTGGCAGCTCTCAACAGACTTTCCTGCACGCATTGCAGATGATACCCGAGCAAGCAGCAGGATGCAGTAAGTACGACCACCAGTACCGAGAGGGTAAGAATGACCGGTTTCTGCGAGACGCGGCGCGGTTTGTTCTCCTTGACAGGCTGCTCCGGCTGCACGCTCTTGGCTTTCGGGAGCTGGATAATTTCGCCCATTTTGGCTTCTTCCCGGTTTTCTTGCCGCTCTGCCGGCTCTTCTGCAGCAGCGCCGTCTGCCACCAGAGAAGCAGACTTTGGCTCTTCTCCGGTGTCAGCGACGCTTGGCAAAGGCGCATGTTTCCTGTCATATGCTTTGCAGCAGGAACGCGCGGCGTAGCAGGCGACGGCGAAAAGCAATATGGTGGGGACTCCACCGAGGCGAACACCTGCGTAAGCGAGCCCTGTGGTGATCGCGCTGCTTACGAACAGAAAGCCGAGCCAAATCAGGCACTTGATCCACGAGTTTTTGAACGCCATAATGGCACCTCCGTTCATAGTTGACTATGACTGTATTTGTTTTTCCTCAATAATAATCAGGTGATGTCCATAGGGGGCTCTTCTATGGAACCCGGCATATCACTTGCATTGTAAATGCTATACTATCGCAGCGGAACAAATGGCGGTTGAGGTGGAAAACCATGAACCTTTTGGGGCAAAATGGTCTATGTTTTGCCGCTTGAAAGTCCGCAGCTATGTATTGGCTGCGAATGTTGCAGGTACGTTAAAAGTTGCGCCGCTTCAAATTCTCAAGTTCCCGGTCGTCCTTCCATATAAGTTTTTGGATGCCGAGAAGTTCAATCTGCGGTTTTCGGACGCATCCGAGATCACGGAAATTGCGGACAAACTGCGGTGGTATCGCTATCAAAAAGGACTTCGTCAGCGTGACGCGGCGGACTATGCGGGCATCGACCGCAGTACCTACATCCATTACGAAGAGGCAGGGCGGGACTTTTATCCGAAGGAGCATATGGAGAAGCTGGCGGAGCTGTTTGAAGTGCCGCTGGAGGGTTTGCTGGATGACTATAACCTGTTTCTGCTGCGGGGACAGGGGGAGCAAATCAAAGCCATGCGCCAGCGGCTCGGCTTGACGCAGAAGGCATATGCAGCGCAGCTTGGCGTCCCGCTGCAAAAGTTCAAGCGATGGGAACAGGGTAACGTGCAGATTTTCAAATCTACATGGGAGAAGTATTTCAAGCAGGCGTAAGCATAGCAAAACGAGCAGACCGGCTGTTGAGGCCGGTCTGCTCGTCTGCTATGTATTATTGCTGCGCTTTCAGATGCTTCACGGCGGCGTCTACCAGTTCCAGCTTCTGCTCCGTGGAGCAGGGCAGCTTCTGGATGGATTTCAGCGCCTGCTCGGACTGGAACTTCGCCAGCTCCTGCCCAAGCTCCTGCTGCGCCTGCTTTGATTTCGGGAAGATCAGAAATACTTCCATGGCTGCCCTCCTTTCCAGAGCGTTTTCTGCTTCAATCTATGCGTGTGTTCCGGCTGCTATGTAGACAAATAGAATTCGATTTCGCGGCTGCGAGGGAAATCGTATTGCTGCGCGGCTTTGGTGGTGCGGGAATGCTTGCCATTCAAGGGCTTTTCGCCCCCAAATTGTCTACGCCCGACCGCCGTTTGCGGGCGGACTTTGCTTTCTGCTGGCGGTGAACCTCCTTGGCGCAGGCGGGGCAGTATTTTGCCCTGCCGGAGCGGGCGAGGATGCCCTTGCCGCAGATTTCGCAGCGGCGGAGCTTCTTGGGGCTGAGAATGGCCTGTTCCAGCTTTGGCTGTCGCGGCAGCACGGCGCGGCGAAACCACCGGCAAAGCAGGCTGCGGGAGATGTGCTGCGGGCAAGCGCCGTCCAACAGCAGGCAGTCGCCATCCAAGAAGTTGCAGCAGCGCTTTGTAAGACCGCGCACGCTGCGGAGCTGCCCCGGCGTCAGGCAAAAGAACGAGCCATCCGGCAACCGCTCGATGGGGTCAAGCTTGTGCATCTTCGCCCTCCTATGCGATGAGCTTTGCGTCCGCTGGGTAGTTCAGCGTAATGAGCGCGGGCTTGCCCAAGCCCTGCTTTTTTCGGATAATCAAGCCGCTATACTCCAGTTCCCGGAAGATCCGCGTGGCGCTCTGGCGGCTGCGGTGGAGTTTGGTTTGTGCCTGCTCCAAGGTGAAGTACAGCCGGATCGTGCCGTCCGGCTCGACGTAGCCGTTCTGCCGGGAAATGCTGGCTCTGTCCAGCAGCAGCGCATAGAGCACCTTCGCGTCGTTGCTGATGTCCCGCAGGGCTTCATCTTGGAGCAGGGACCTTGGAAGCGGCACATAGGACGCCGCTGGGCTCTGCGCCGTGAGCTTGCAAAAAGTTTTCATCTGACCTCCTATCCCATCCATCAATCCATCCATTTTTGTGTTGATTGATTGATGGATGTTTTTTTGTATCTTGATTTATTTCTTATTAGTTAGAGGATGAATTTCAGTCCCGATGGAGGGCACGGAAACCGTCGTCCTGAAATCCGGTTGCGGAACGCTCCGGAGCGTCAGCTTGTCCACCGTCCGGAAAACCGGTGACGGAAAACCCACACATGGAAAATCCCGTTGTGGTCAAAGCTCATCCTTTTGCCGTATCTTCAACAGCTCCCAGATTTCGGCCTGCCGTGCTTTCAGCTCGGCAACATCGTCTTCATAGCAGCGCCCGGTGCTGTTGATGCGGCGGCAAATCTGGTTGATGTTCGAGGCGGCACGGCTGACGGCAGCGGCCAGCTTCTTCTGCTCGGTGTAATCGACCTTGATGATGTAGCCGTCGATCAGCATCTTGCGGGCATACGCGCCAAAGTTGCGGGTGCCGAGTTGAGTCATCTTGTGGCGAACTACGCTCAGTTCCTGCTCGTTCAGGCAGATTTCCTTGCGGATGGGTCGCGTGCGGTCCGGCATGAGGCTTACCCCTTCAGGTGCAGCCCGAAGGCACCGTTTTCTTCCAGAATTTCCAGATAGCCGTTGCCGGTGAGTTCAGCAAAAACCGGAGCAACTTTTTCAGGCGGGAGGCTCAGAACATTTACAAGTTCCTGAGCACTCAGACCGCCCGTCTTCGAAGGTGTACAAGAGCGCGCCGGTGAGCTTGGCCTCTGCGGATAGGTTCGTATCCAGCAGGAGGCGGGTGGGTACAGCGGTCATGTGGGTGTGGTTGTAGTAAGTGATCATAATGTTTCTCCTTTCAATTTTGAAAAACTTTGTTTGAAGGGCGGCTTGGAAGCGAAGCTGTTTGCCTTTCACTTTACAACGGACAATTTTCGAGAGAAAAACAGGGGGCAAGAGAAAAATATTTCCCCTTCTATATAACCAACGGACAAAATAAATCAGAGTGTCACGATTTTGTCTCGTAGACGTTTCTCTCTCACTTTACAACGGACATTTTTCTCAAAAAAACTTGGCACTCTCTTTCAAAAAACTTCTCTTGCCCCTGATCCCCCCCTCTACTTAGCTAAGTGAATCAGAGGTCGGTTTTGTCTCAGATTTCTCAAAAAAGTTTCGAGGACGGCGAAACAATCTCTGTGCATTGCTCCAAATTGCCCTTTCTACTTTCCAACGGGCAAAATGATGCGGAGCGTCACGGTTTTGTCATAACAAGGGCAAAAAAAGAAGCGCCTGCCACTACGACAAGCGCTTTGATTTTGCATCAATTATTCGAGCAAATCCTCTATATCCCTTTGATCGTATTCAGTTTTCTGCATCAGCCGACAGACACCGTCTGCCTCGTCCCGCTGCTGCAAGAGCTGGGCGAACGCCCGATAGAGTGCGGTCTGCCGACGCTCGATCACGCCGCGGTTCTGCTGCATGGCATCTGCTGCTTTGCGGATAGACAGCCCCTCGGAAAAGCGTTTCCGGAAGAGATCGGCGTAGTCGTTGAGCACCGTTTTGAGCGACTGCTGGGCAAATGCGAGATCCTCACACATGGCCTGATATGCCTCGCGGTTGGATACGCCGATGTACTGCTTCCGCTCCCGGATAAGTTTGTATCGCCGCAGATCCATCCGGTAGTTTTCGCAGATGTCCTTGGCGTATTCATAGTAGGTTCTGCTGCAACGGATGGCGCGCTCTGCGTACTCGTCATCAACGTAAGTGAAGGGCTTGCTCTTGGGCTCCGGAAAGCCGTCCTCATACACTTCACGGACGGTGCCTTCGTCGATCTCGCGCCGGGTCTGGCGGACGTATTTATCCCGCCGCACACCATCGACTTCGACCTGCTCGCAGAAGGAGGTGTACCGGATGAGGTAGTAATGCTCGTTGCCTTCTTTGGAAAAACTGGCGTCCTTGCAGACCACGATGGACTCGCCCGTGTCGATGTCCTTGAGCACCCGGACAACGAAGATGGGCTTTCCGTCGTACCGCGTGTAAAACCCGGCAAATACACGTTTCAGCGCCATGAATAAGCCCTCCTTTCCGCTGATTTTCTTACAGTATAGCACAGATTTCGGCGGAGAGAAAGAGCGGCGTTGGGACGGAGAAAACTGGGATTTGAGAGAATAGCAAGCACAACCGCTGTCCGGACACGCGGCGATTTTGGGGAGTATCCCAAACCCTTATGATATTGACGCCGAGCGGAAAATGAGAAGTAAAACTGCTGCCAAGATATACGAACGATCTATGCGTGAGAGTCTTGCATGCAAGCTGTTTTTGAAATTAGAAAGTTTCGCAACGTGATGCGAAGCTCTCTTGCCTTATGATTGGGAAAGATGTATAATTAGAACGATATTTGTAGCCGGAGGTCGAACGGAAATGGCTATTTCGTATAATAAGCTTTGGAAGCTGCTCGTCGATAAGAAGATGAGCAAAGCCGATCTGCGCAAAGCGGCAGGCATCGCGCCGAACACCATGACCCGGCTGCGGCGGGATGAGGAAGTCACGCTGGCGGTGCTCAATAGAATCTGCGTTGCGTTAGATGTCAATATCGGAGATGTGATGGAGTTTGTGCCAGAGAACGAAGCTGGGTAACGTATATCGACAAGTCAAGTGAAAATGCTCAGTACAGCAGTTACTGGAAAAATACTATGATGGAATGGGAGACAATGATATGGCTTTTGAAGCAAAGGACTATGCTATCAGCGATATTCTAAATAAATCTGTATTTGACATTCCAAGGAACCAGCGTAGATACGTTTGGAAGAAACCACATTGGCAGGATCTTTACGAGGATATTGTTTTCTCAATTACCGAAACAAAGCCGCACTTTGTTGGAAGCATCGTGCTTGAAAGCGGAGGGAAAAAGGATGGCCTTTCATATTACACTATCATTGATGGGCAACAACGCCTTACTACAATAACGATTGTTCTGCTGGCTATTATGAAGCATTTCCATGAGAATGATATGACAGATGACTTTCTTGGAACAATATCATATCTACAATCTAAAAATAACAGTAACCAAGATATTACTATTCTCAATTCTGAGTATCACGTATCACTTTCCTCGTTAATCCGCAATACGATTGCGCTCAAAGATAAGAGCCTTTCCATGGCATCTTTTGTCGAGACAAATATACTATCAAAGACAAAAGACAAGTGCGTCGGAGATGCTCTCAGATTTTTTTACTCAGCAATCAGAGACGATGTGCAGCAGGTTGATAACGTACAAGGACGACTGCGAGAAATCAGAAATGCAGTGCTAGACATGACGGCAGTTAAGATTGTATCTAGTTCTGAAGAAGACTCATATACAATTTTTGAAATCCTTAATGCAAGGGGGCAGGAACTTGCGGCGCATGAATTGTTGAAAAACTACATTATGCGATATATTCAGCCCGCTGAGCGCCGCGATGATGCTAGAACGATGTGGGAAGACATGGAACGGACAGTTGGCTCGTCCATGGATAAGTTTATCAAACATTATGCTACTCATCGCTTCGGTGACACGAGGGATAAATATAACTCGCCATATCAGGCAATTCAAAAGGCAACCCATGGTCAAAAAATAGGTGAACTTTTTGATGATATCAAGTTGAAATCAGAGTACTATAGCAAGATTATCCATCCTGATAAGGGGGAAGAGGGGAATTGTAATGAGATAGAGTATGCTATTTTTAACTTTTTCAGAACAAAGCGGTTTGAACAATTTAGACCAATCTTGCTTAGTTTAATCCACCAAAGATCGCTTGGGAAACTGAGTTCCGAAAAGTATGAACTTACGCTAAAATATATCTATAACTTTTTTGTTTGCTACACTATCATCGGTGAAGAAAAGTCGAATAAGTTGGAAGACGTCGTATTTAAGTATGCCCGCATGTTAGAAGATTCCTAATCTGACGAATTACTGCAAGAATTTGCCAATAATTTGAAACGCAAAATTCCAAGCTACGAATGGTTTTTGAATGCGTTCAAAAACGTTGGCTGGTCAAATCATTACGATCTTTATAAGGGAGAGAAGAACAAAACTAGAGTACAGATTATTCTTGAAGTAATTGAGACGTTTGAGTCTCAGGCACATAATGCACATGATTTTACAGTAGAGCATATATTGCCCGATTCTGATGGAATTACAAATGCCCAAATTGGAAATCTAATTCCGCTTGAAGATGTGTTAAATAGAAACTGCGCAAACAAATCCTTTGTAGCTAAGTGTGATTTTTATGAGAGGTCTAGTTTTACATCTGCAAGAGGCATTGCGACTCGCTTCCGGGAGAAACCATTTGATCCGTCCAAACGAACAGAATACCTTGCAAAGCTAATGTATAACAACATTTTGGAGTTAAACCAATTTGATTATTCTAAGGATTGATTTTCTGAGAAGATCGTGTACCAACGATTTCAGAATAGAGCAATCAAGAGACAAAGTGTGCATGATAATGATGGTTTAACTTGTTAGAAATGGGTTCATAACAAAAGGAGTGCCTACTATGTTACACCATGGTCTATACGAGCAAATCATCAACAATGCCCTGACGGGCGAGCTTGCGGAGATTCCGGAAGTCCGCAAGTCTGTTGCGCCTATCGATAAGGCGGAAGCCTCTAAAGTGCTGGCGCAGTATCTGGCAGATGTGGTTCAAAAGGGCTTGGATAACGTGCTGGACAACGGCGGGGATATTTCTGCCCAGATCGGGCTGACCAACCAGATCGTTGATCTCATTCAAAATACAACGAAAGAAGCTGATTTTGCCGCGCTGGGCGTTGACCGGCGGGCAGAGCAGCTTCTTGCGCTTTTGCGAGAGACCGACCCACGGTTAGCGGTGGGGAAAACAGCGGCGGACATAGAGCGCCCGGAGACCTCCATCGCACAAAGCTCGCTTTTCACCGGGGCTGTGCATGAGCCGCAGATGTTCACAGAGCTCAAAAAGGAAATCGTCTCGGCCGACCGGATCGACATGCTGGTATCCTTTATCAAATGGAGCGGCCTGCGGCTCATCATGGACGAGCTACGGGAGTTTACGCACAGCGGCGGCGAGCTCCGCATCATCACCACCTCCTACATGGGCGCTACCGACGTGAAGGCTATTGAGGAGCTTCGAAAGCTGCCCAATACACACATCAAGGTCAGCTACAACACCAAGACGACCCGGCTCCACGCCAAGGCATATATCTTTTACCGCGAAACCGGCTTCACGACGGCTTATGTTGGCTCGTCCAATCTATCCAATGCCGCATTGACCAGCGGCCTTGAATGGAACACCAAGGTAACGAAACGCGACTTACCCGAAACCATCGACAAGATCGCCGCTACCTTTGAGTATTACTGGAATGACCGCGAATTTGAATACTACGCGGAGGATCAGCGAGAGCGCTTGGTGCGGGCGCTGAAGGCGGAAAAATATTTCGACACCAACAATGCTGACGTCTACACCATGGACATCAACCCATATTCCTACCAGCAGGAGATTCTGGACAAGCTGGAGGCAGAGCGCACGGTCCGTGGCTATACGCGCAATCTGGTGGTGGCGGCCACCGGTACCGGCAAGACGGTCATCTCTGCGCTGGATTACAAGCGCTTCCGTAAGCAGAATCCGGATAGACCTTGCCGCCTGCTCTTTGTGGCGCACCGAGAGGAAATCCTCAAGCAGAGCTTGTACACCTTCCGCGCCGTGCTCAAGGACGCAAACTTTGGCGAGCTGTTTGTGGGCAACTATAAGCCGGAGAGCATCGACAACTTGTTTCTGTCCATCCAGACCTTCAACTCACAGAGCTTCACGGAAAAGACGAGTCCCGATTTTTACGATTACATCATCGTGGACGAATTCCACCATGCCGCTGCACCGACTTATCAGAAGTTGTTGTCCTACTACCAGCCGCGCATCCTGCTGGGCTTGACCGCTACTCCGGAGCGTATGGACGGCAAGAACATCCTGCCCTACTTCAACAATCGTATTGCCGCTGAGATCCGTCTGCCGGAAGCCATTGATCGAAAGCTCCTGTGCCCGTTCCAGTATTTTGGCGTTACCGATACGGTGGATCTGGATGCGCTCAAATGGTCTGCCGGTGGCTACCAAAAGAGTGAGCTGGAGCATATCTATACGTTCAGTGGGGCGGTTGCCGACCGCCGCGCCGACCATGTGGTGACGGCACTGCTGAAATATGTGACGGACATTGACGAGGTGAAGGGTCTCGGCTTCTGTGTGACGGTCGATCACGCGGAATTTATGTGCCGCTATTTCAACGACCACAACATCCCGTCCATGTGCCTCACCGGGCAATCTTCGGACGAGGAAAGAGCGGCGGCCAAGCGGCGCTTGGTGTCCGGCGAGGTGCGGTTCATCTTCGTCGTGGACATCTACAACGAGGGCGTAGATATTCCGGAAGTCAATACGGTTCTGTTTCTGCGCCCCACAGAGTCGTTGACGATCTTCTTGCAGCAGCTGGGACGCGGTCTGCGTCTATCCGAGGACAAGGAATGCCTGACCGTGCTGGACTTCATCGGTCAGGCAAATCGAAAATACAATTTTGAAGATAAGTTTGCGGCGCTGCTGTCGAATACCACCCGCAGCGTGAGCCGGGAGATCAAGGACGGTTTTGTGTCCGTTCCCAAGGGCTGCTATATCCAGCTGGAGAAGAAGGCGGCCAAATACATTTTGAAGAATATCCGCGCATCCTATGGCAATACGGCTGGGTTGGTGGCTCGTGCAGCCTCCTTCACGGAGGACAGCGGGCTGGAGTTGACGCTCAAAAATTTCTTGGATTACTACCATCTTGACCCACGGGCGATCTACAAGTTTTCCTCCTTCTCTCGCATTTGCGCCAGAGCGGATGCCATCGAGGACTTTTCGGAGCTGCTGGAGGACATCCTGACCAAAGTGTTTGCAAAGCTTGCTGTGGCTGATTCCCGCCGCTGGATTTCGTTCCTGTTGGATGTTCTTCCGCGTTTGGACAACCTTGATTTTGCAGCGCTTCCGGATGCGGAAAAGCGGATGATGCAGATGTTTTACATCACCGTCTGGGGTAAGGCTGTGGAGGACTGGGACGACGAAGAGGTGCTTAGTAACCTCTATGCCCTGTCTGACAGCACAGTTCTGCTCGGTGAGCTCTTGGAGCTGCTGCGCTATCGCTTCGAGCAGATCGACTTTATCGACGAGCCGGTGGAGATGGGCTTCGACTGCCCGTTGGATCTGCACTGCACCTATACCCGCGACCAGCTCTTGGTGGCGCTGGACTTTATGAAGCCGTCCACCGTTCGTGAGGGCGTTAAATGGCTGCCGGACAAACAGTTAGACGTATTCTTTGTAACGCTGAACAAGGCGGACAAGGACTATTCGCCAACCACCATGTACAACGATTATTCCATCAATGAGAGCTTGTTCCATTGGCAGAGCCAGAGCACCACGGCGGAGAATTCGCCCACCGGTCAACGCTATATCCACCATAAGGAACGCGGCAGTAAGGTACTGCTGTTTGTCCGTGAGTTTAAGGCGGACCGTATGACCGGCGGCGCGGAGGCGTACACCTATCTGGGCACGGCAAACTACGTGAAGCATGAAGGTAGCAGGCCGATGAATATCACCTGGCAGCTGGACCGCCCGATCCCAGCGAAGTTCTTGAAGAAGACAAATAAGTTGGTGGTGGGATGATCAAATTCGAACAAGAACACCATAGCGAATCGGTATAGAGCCGTCGCTATGGAGCAATACCCAGTCGTGGGCATATTCGAGGCGGACATTGAGCCACCGCCCGTCCACCCAGCATTGAAAGCAGTCTCCGCAGTGCAGTCCGCCATACAGTGCGCCTGTATCAAATGCGATATCCGGCCTATCATGATTCCAAATCAATCGTCCAATCATTGTCGTCTCCTGTAGGAGGAAGTTTCATGAAATTCTTTGAAGCGATACCGAGTGAACTTTTTTCACCTCTTGCCTCACCGAACCGTGCGCTATATGCAGATGCGCTGGACGTGCTGTACAGTGCATACCGTGATAACCTGAAAATACGCGAGGACGCATTGTATTCCATGCTGCGCAGCAAATTGGAGGAGCAGCTGGCGGGCGCAACATTTGAGGGGGAGGATATCGACGAGGAGGAACTGCGTGATATCTCCGGCAGGGCCCGTTTCCTGATCCGAAAGCTCTGCGGCAAGGGCTGGTTTGAGAAAGAACGGGGTGACGACTTTGAGGAGTACATCACCGTTCCCAGTTACAGCAGCCGACTGCTGGAGCTGTTTCACCAGCTGCGGGATGACAGTCCCGTTCGCGGCTACTCCTACGTGTTCAACACCTACTCTTCATTGAAAGTGGCGCATGAGAGTGGAAGCGTATATGAGAAGATGTCCGCTGTATACAGCGCCTATGATAACACCAGCGCGCTGATAAATTTGTTGCAAATGGTCTATCACAATGTGAAGCATTATTTCCAGATGCAGATCGACATGCAGGACGTGAATCAGGTGCTGGCGTCCCACTTCAATGATTTTGGGCAGAAAGTGATCGAGGCATACATACGCCCACTGAAAATCAAAGACTCCGTTCCCAAATACCGCGTTCCCATCCAGTCGGTTTTGAGAAGCTGGGCAGAGGACGATGCATTATTGCTCGCCATGGCCAACGCGGCATTGCAGGATAAGCGCGGCGATAGCGTGGAGAAGTGCCGTGCCGATTTGCTGCGTAAAATTTTCTGGATCGACGAACGATATGATAACATGGAGCATGACTATCTCGATGAGATCGACGCGCAGGTTCGCCGCTATACGAGAGCAGCGACGCAAAAAGTGGAAAATCTGACGAATCGGGATCAAAACGTCCGTGGAAACCTGAATACTTTGCTTACGGCATTGTCACGAAATCGCAGCGCGGGTGATTTAGTGGACCAGATACAGCCTGTGTTTCAGCTCTACGAACAGTCCTTTCTTTCTGAAAAGAGCTTGTGGTACCGGAAACGTCCCGGGAAACGGACAAAGGCTGCGCCGGTCCTTATCCGGGAGGCGGATTCTGATGCGGATGCTGCCGCTCAGGCCGCGAAGCTGCTGCGCTCTGAATATGGCCGCGCGGCCATAGCGGCTTACGTGCGAGGGTGGTTGGGAGATGCGGATATTCGTTATTCCAAGGATTTGGAAATTCGGGATGATAAAGGATATATCATGAGCTTGCTGGCTGTGTTGACAAGTGAAGATCCCACTGCTGGGTATCAAATCAAAGAGTTAGGCGGTACCTTCAACGAAAATGGCTACTCCATCCCTCAGATGCAGATTCGCCGGAAGGAGAAAAAGAAATGAATTTCAACTTTATTCAGCAGGCAACATCCAAGGAGCTGGAACAGTTTAAGTCTGTATGTAATCAGCTCCTTAGCCGGACCTATGTGGTGCGGACCCTGTACCGCCCCGGGAAAGAGCGGGTAAACAATCCGGACTATACGTTTCTGTCGCTGCATTATGAGGCCGTGCAGGACTATCTAGACCTTTTGGATTGGGATTTGCGCAAAGATACGCTGAATGGCTATTTCTATGTGGTCAATACCGATGAGGCAAACCGCTGTAACCTGAACAAAAAGGAAACTGCCATCCTGCTGGCTCTGCGCATGATCTATGAGGAGAATCAGGAGCGGCTTGGCTTGGAACAGGATGCCATCTGTACCGTGCGTGATGTTTTGGAAAAGGTCGTAACAGACTATGCAATCCTGCCGGCAAAGCCAAATATGGACGAGGTGAAGCGGGCGCTGACCCTGCTGGAAAACCACGCCATTATTCAACGCATTGACGGGAAGTTCAATCAAAGCAGCTGCAAATTCGCCATACTTCCGACGGTGCTGGCTGCCGTATCCGGTGAGAAGCTGAATGCCGTTGTATCCGTGCTGCGAAAGGAGGACGCCGATGAAGAAGTTGAAGAAGATCCTGCTGATTAATTGGCTGTATTTCAGCAAGGAACTCATCGAGGTGGGCGACGTGAACTTCCTGACAGGAAAGAACGGCGCAGGAAAATCAACGGTGATCGATGCACTTCAGATTGCGCTGTTGGGCGAAACGAATGCCCGCAATTTCAATCAGGCCGCCAATGAAAAGTCTCAACGCACATTGGACGGTTATCTTCGGGCGGATATGGATGAAAATAACCCCTATTCCCGCCGCGGAAAGGATTTTTCCAGCTATATCGCCTGCGAATTCCAGGATGAGGTGGAAGGAACCAGCTTCGTCACCGGTGTTGTTTTCGATTGCCGCAGTGACGGCAGCAGGCAGGAACGCTTTTTCATTTATGTGGGCACTTTGCCGGAAAATTGCTTTATCGAGGATGGGGAGGCAATGGAGATTCCCGCACTGCGCCGCTATCTGAAACAAAACTATGCCAAAGCGGAAATCTATGATACGCAGAAGGAATATCGCCGGAACATGCTCTCCCGCTGGAATGTTCACAATGAACAGGTCCTCCGGATGATGAAAAAAGCGGTGTCTTTCCGGCCGATCGTAGATATCCAGAAATTTATCACGGAGAATATCTGCGACATACCGGATAAGCCTGATATTGAGGCCATGCAGCAGAATATCCGGGATTATAAGCGCCACGAGCTGCTGGCGCAGCGGCAGGAGGAAAAACTGGCCGCCCTGCAGGAGATTGGCAGACTATATCGCGAGATGCATCAGGCGATCGACCGCTGGCAGGTGCAGTCCTTTTTGGTGCTGTGGGCCCAGAAAGAGATCAAGCAGTCTCAGATTCACCGCCTCGAGCTGGAAAGGGCGGATTGTACCGCAAATTTAACCGCCACTGAGGATAGAATCCGGGAAATCGCAACGCAGATCACGCAGAAGGAGGACCGCAGGCGCGAACTTGAATTGGCCTGTGCGCAGAGCAGCGTATTTCAGGAGGAGGAGAAGCTGCGCGGTCGGAAACAGGCGCTGCTGGATGAGCGGGAACAGCTGCATCGGGAAATGCGATCCCTGGCTCAGGAAATCAAAAAGGAAGCGCTTCGGCTGAATAACCTGTGCAGTGCGATACTGGAGCAGGAAGCGGAAGAAAATCTTTTGCCTGTGCAGGATGCGGCCCAGGGCGTCCTGAAGGCATATGCGATTTTTGCGTCGGAAAACCATGAGATGTTTTCTCATTCCCTGGCACCTTTTGAAAATGCCCGGCAGGCGGCTGCCGTGTTTTCGGAAACAGTCCGGGACGCCCAGCACAAAATAGAAGACCGTCTGGCGGAATTGAAAGAGCAGCGGGACCAGAAACGCGTTGCCCTTGCGAATCTCCGGAAAAATATCAAAGACTACCCAAAAGGGTTGCTGCAATTTAAGGAGAGCTTGGCCGATGAACTGGAGCATCAGGTGGGAAGTCCTGTTGCGATCGATATTCTGGCGGACGTGCTGGAGGTTGCAGACGAACGCTGGCGCGGAGCAGTGGAGGGCTATCTTCACGCGCAGAAGTTTTATCTGCTGATCGATCCGGCCTACTACCAAAGAGCGCTACCTGTGTTTGACCGGATCAAAAGAGATTTCTGCTCTGCGTCCTTTGGACTGGTCGATATCGGTAAGCTCCGTGAACGAGAGACGATCCATCCTCGGGACGACAGTCTTGCGAAGAAAGTGGAGACAGAGAATCTGCTGGCGCGCAGCTATGTGGATTACTTACTGGGACGTGTGGTGTGCTGCGACAGGGTCGAGCAGCTGCGCAATTTCAAGACTGCCATTACGGCGGACGGCATGATTTATCAGGGCTATGTGGCCCGTTCCATGCGGCGAGAGCGGATGGACGACGCATTCATCGGCCGCCGGGCAGTCAGTCTGCGTATTTCCCGATTGGAAGGTGAGCTGAAGCAGATTGAGGATGAGTTGCATAAGTGGGCCCCCATCCGCCAGCTTTTGACACAGTCAAAAGACCCGCTGTTTACGCATTTCTTTGTTCAGAACACCGTAGCGGAAAAGCAAACTGCATATCTGCGGGGCATGGAGATTACCGATGAGGTGGCCGGTATCGACGAGCGGCTTTCAAAGCTGGATCTCCTGTGGCTGGACGAACAGCGTCGCACGATTTCCACGCTGGGGAATGAAGTCATAGCACTAAATAAAGAAAAAGAGCAGAAAGGGATTCAGATTGGCCAACAAAAAGAGCGCATTCGCCAGCTGGCCTATGAGGTGCTGCCGGATCATTACCAGCAGCTGACCCATGTGGAGGACCGTATTGAAGCAGAGTTTTCTCCTGAATACAGGGAAAAAACCGGCATTCCCCGGTATCAAAAAGAATTTGACCGCTTGAAGCGCGCAGATGTTGTCCACAAGAATTTCAGCAGCCGCTTGGAGCAAAGCACCAATGAGCGTGATGCCGCGCAAAAAAAGCTGTTTGAGGCGCGCAGAGGATACAATGACCAGTTCAAGCCGTGCTCCTTCCGCGTCGAGTCCATGGACAATGGGGAATACGAAGCGGAGCAAAGGCTTTTGGAGGAAAGCGAGCTGCCCCGGTACCGTGAAAAGATCATAACGGCGCGGGAGAGCGCCATGGAGCAATTCCAGAATGATTTCCTGGCAAAATTGAAATCCAGCATCGATCAAGTGCAGGATCAGGTGAGAAATCTGAATCGCGCACTGCGTCAGGCGCAGTTTGGCACAGACAGCTACCAGTTCCGCGTGGAGCGCAATCCGGATTATGCAGAATACTATGACATGATTATGGCTCCGGAGCTTATGGAAGGAGACATGGGCTTGTTTGCACTGCCGTTTCAGGAGAAATATGGCCAGCTGATAGAGAAGCTGTTCAGCCAAATCACCATGGCGGACGATACGCAGCTAAATGCCAGAAAGCAGAGTGAATTGCAGGAAAACATCCAGCGATATACAGACTTCAGGACCTACCTGAAGTTCGATCTGGAAACAACCGACCAGAATGGAGCAAAGCAGCTGCTTTCGCAGACGCTGAACACAAAATCCGGCGGCGAAACGCAGACTCCTTTCTATATTGCGGTTTTGGCGTCATTCGCCCAGCTTTATCGCGTCAACGACACCTCCAGCTTCGGCAATACCGTTCGACTGGCGGTGTTTGACGAGGCGTTCAATAAGATGGACAGTGACCGCATTATTGAAAGCGTCCGCCTTCTGCGAAAGATGGGCCTGCAGGCCATTATCTGCACACCGCCCGATAAGGTTTCGGATATTATGCCGATCGCAGACCGCACGCTGCTGGTGAACAAAGACAAGTACAGAATGCACATTCTGCCCTTTGGCAAGGAGATTGCTCCATGACAGAACAGAGGATGATTCTGAACCGGCTGTTGGACAAGTACGAAAACAGCAGGCATCTCTCCGAACCCGGGGCATCCACCCGACGGGTCATGCTGAGAGTGGAAAAGAAAGAGCTGCCCGGGTACCTCTACGAGGACGCGGCCATACGGGATTCCTATAACGAAGCGGCCTTGGAGCTTGAAAAGAAGCATCTGGTGCAGCTTGAGTGGGTAAAGGGGCGCCCCGTGCTTTCGGCCGTTGTGCTTTGCTTGGACCGGATCGTGCCGTGCTATGCCGCGGCTGAACGAGTGCATCCCCGGGTGAGGGCAAAGCAGGTCACTGACGCGGTTCGCACTGGCCTGGACGGCACTGCGGTTCCCTGGATCGCGGCCTGGAGGGACGACGTCTGCAAGTCTGCCGATGAGGAAATGAAGGTTCCGGCATTTTGCAAAAAGGATACCGCAATTTTGCGCGATCTGCTCTGCGCGTTTCGTGAGTATGCCGCACTGTCCGACAGCATAACCATGCGGGCCTTCAGCGGCAGGTGCTTTTCCGACACAAAGTACTTTGAACGAAATGTACGCGATTTGTTTTTGACCATTGCAAGGAAATATGACACAGAGTTAGCGCTTGCCTGCGATGAAAACAAATTGCGGGAAAGAGAACAGCTGGCATACTTAGGCATCTATGCCCGCCCGGAACTTTATGAGCTTGCCGGAAACTGCACGATCCGGACCAATCAGGGAAGTATTTGTATTGGCGCCGCGCCGTATGGGCTGGCTTTACCCAGCACGCTGGTGGATTGCATTGCGGAAATCGACCTGACCGCCATCCGGTGCATTACGTTCATTGAGAACAAGACCAACTATGATGCGTATGTGATGTCGGAAAAGCAACCGGAGGAGCTGGCGGTCTATCACGGCGGATTCCTCAGCCCTCAAAAGAAAAGGCTGGTCACGCTGATTGCCCATGCAGCGTCCGAAACCACGAAGATACGCTTCTGGGCGGATATCGACATCGGCGGATTCCGGATGTTCCGCCATTTGCAGGAGCTGATTCCCTCTCTGACACCCATGCGTATGTCCGGCGAATTTGTGGATTCCTTTCACGAGCATGGCCTAGCACGTTCCGAAGCGTATTTATCATCCCTGAGAATCGATATGGAGAACGGAAAATATCCGTTGTTCCGGGATGCCATAGAGCGAATCCTGAATTATGGCGTCACAATCGAGCAGGAGACGTTTCTGAATGAATAGAAGACAACAACGAGAGTAATTTAACCAGAAAGAGAGGAGGAGAGCCGAGACTCTCCTCCTAATAAAATACTACAGCTTGGGACTGGACATTTCGACCTCGATTTCTCCGTTTTCAACAGCCAATTCAATTTCAGTCCGTATCGGTTCATAGATTGGTATATCCTGATTGATAGCCTCAAAACTGACAGCTAACGAATATTTTGCTTTAAACAAGCCGCCCCAACCTTTGTGACCGCGAACCGCAATGCAAAAGGCATCACTCAATTGATTGGATTTGATTATACACCAATCCTTTTGAAGAGTACCATTTTTTCGAGAATATCCTTCCGCTGCCCCCCGATTGGTTGCCTCTCCTAGTACCCAGTTAAAATCGCCATCATCGTCAATGATAGCGCCCGTTTCAAAGATACGACGAGCGAATGTTTCCGCATTTTCTCCAATCCGACTACAGCACCAATCTAACCATGTTGACAAATACCCTTTTACATAGCGCCGAGTCCGGCGAGGATTCGCTGCATAAGACAGGGTAACTTCGACCAAAATGTCATAATCCTCACCAACATTAGATAATTCTTCAGGAATAGGAACTTGAAAAATATGAGCTTCATCATCTCCGAGTTCCATAGGCAACGGTGTTACCAATGTTATTCGATACTCGTCATTGTGAGTAGCACGTTCGACATCTGGAACACCGTATCCTATATGGCGTAGTGTAGAAACGCACTCTTCTTTGCTGACATCATTAATATTCTTGGGCCACCGGGCAGATTGGGCTATTAATGCTCTATATAATAGCGCAGGTGATTCTGGCAAAACCTTTTCAATCTGTGATGCAATGTAAGTGACTTTTGGCGCTGAAAAAGACGTACCCACATCATCACGTGCAAAAGCAGGACCTTCCGGAGATTTACGAATTAGTTCCGGGCATACTTCGGGAGGTGTTGTAAGTTGAGGCGGAAGACTCCCTTTATTATATACGTGTGTTCCTCCATATTCGACAACTTCTGGCTTTAAGACATCCCAAATACCCGGCCCTGAGCGCGAGAATGAAGAAACCTCCATTTGCTTTCCTAAAGCAATAAAATCATCAGTCTCTAGCTCAGTCGCTGACACAGATCCCACGGTGATTGCTTGTAGACTCTGTGCTGGATTTGAAATTCTACACAACTCTCTGTCAAGATATTCTGGATATGGATATCCAGCCTGCCAATAGGCTGATATTACATCTGTGGAAATATTCCCAGCCGCCTGTATAAACAAGACGTCATTGTTGTAAGACTGACTATCGATTTCAGCCGCCCAGGAAGTCATATGCTTCATTTCACAAGATCTGCGGCTCCCAATAGAATGATTAAATATTCTAGTCGGTGGTGAACTCTCAACATTATATTTTTGAACTGCAATAGCTATTGTTTTGGGCGGATACACATCTTCTGGCAGGCAATTGTTTGCATCCAGAATTCGCATATTACGAATCCAACAAGGAAGTTGATAAATTCCATCTGAAGGAATTGTCCTTGGATATAAGACTGCACCAGTTACTCGTGTTCCGTGTCCGCCACCAGCAACTTCGTCACTTGTGTTCAAATTGTTGGGAAGTAGACTTACGGATTCATCGCTAATAATTGCAGGCGCTAAATACTTATGTTCCTCTTGAATTCCACTGTCCATTACACATACAATAGGAGCTGATTGGATAGGGGCCTCAATTTGTACGTTTTCGGTAAGACTATCGTTATTTTCGGGGGCCTCTCCCATAATTATTGTTTCAGCTTCGGATACTTCAAATATATATGCAAAATTCAACACTAAGTCAAGCAAACATTTACCAGATATTTTTAAACGTGCCGAGAAACTATCAGGCAAATCAGTCATTTCCGATATACCATCGGCAAGTTGCATAATTTCACCATTATAATCAGAAACAAAACGTTCTATCGTTTCCTCTCGTTTCATCTTGATTTCGTCCCAAGCCATGTAGGCAGCACTAAATTTTTCCATCCACCGTTGCTCACGAACAGAATAGTGTTCATCAGTTTCATCATCTTCTCGCTTGGGTCGTTTTGGCAACTCGATGTTTCCACAGCAGCTTACACCAATATCGATTATATATGCTTCATCTGGTGAAACAGTTGCCCATTTTGCGTAGAGTTCTTTCGACAAAACCCGTTTAAGCCTATCACCATCTTCACAGAGCGCATAGACTTTTGCTGGCGAATTGCACCTTGTGGTTACATTTGCAATAAAAGCATCTGCTTTCTCATTTAAAGTCGAAAGGTCAACATCTTCTGTAGCAACTATAATAAATCCTTCCTCAATTTCACAGACGATTTCAAAGCCTAGTCCACGCAGGAAATCAATATCAGCAGAAGGATCTATTTCTAGCAGTATGGGAATGCCAGTTTCTATTTCAGGTAAGGCA
>UMLG01064996.1_pt1 | contig 21087 bp, 16 predicted proteins | sample 1966511 | NCBI WGS metagenome assembly UMLG01 (sample SAMEA4836195, study PRJEB28245) | human gut metagenome | biome: gut microbiome; material: fecal sample | place: Denmark | collected 2008
CGAGTGGTTAAAGGAGTATCTTACAGCGGATAAGCTTCCAGATGAGCTTACTCTTTCCATGAAGTATAATCAGGTAAATATAAGATACAGTCTTAATTCTGTATATAACGGAACAGCCAATACAGTAGCTTCATATCTGGGACAGGCAGGTTTTTCATACAGCAGCTACTCAGAGCCAAAGGATGTTTTAAGAAGTAATACAATGGAAGCTTTCATACTGTATGGCTTCACGCTTGTCACGGCAGCGCTTTCATATATTGTTGTTATTATGCTTGTATTAAGAAATACGATGTCGGAATATAGAAGCAGGATAATGATATTAAGAAGTACTGGTGCAGATAAAGATGTTATATTTAAGGTATATATGACAATGTGTATAAGAGAGTCACTGTGGTGCATTATACTGGCGCCGGTTGTACTTATACTTGAGGCGGTATGCCTGAAGCTTGGACTTAAGAGTGTATAATCAGTGAATTAGTAGAAGGTGTTAATTTGAATATAGAGTATATAAAATATTGTATAAGAAGCGTAAAAAGACGATGGAAAAGCATACTAAGAACATCACTTGCGATATTTTTTGCATTTGTTTTCGTTGCAGGTGTTATGCTGTTTAAGTCTAATATGTATCAGTGGCAGTTACAGTCAGTAAGGCACAGATTTGGCAGCTGGATAATAATGCTTTATGATAGTAACCTTGAAGAGAATAGTGAACTTAAAAATCATCCATATCTTAATGAGTCAGGAAAAGCTGCTGTTGATAATTATATGTATGATACTAAGAAGCAGCAGGACGTAAGTAGTGTCAAGTTAGGATATATGTCAGATGAATTCATAAGTATAGGCAATATATCGCTTCGTGAGGGAAGTATGCCACAGGAGGATGATGAGGCAGCAATAGAATGGGATACGCTTATTAAGCTTAATCAGGGAACTACGATAGGGCAGGATATAGTAATAAACATAAGAAAGAGTAACAGTCCTTATAGTGATGTAATAGAAAAAACATATAAGCTCACTGGAATACTTAATAACTATACCAATGTGTGGACAGGCGGAAATAATGTACCCGGTATTATATTAAAAGAGGATGAAGCAGACAGTATTAACAGAATAGGAAAGGCGACATATATATATTCATCGAACAATTATATAGATAAGAATTATACGGGTATATATGAGGGGTTAAAGAAGCGTACAAAGAAATCACTTATATATAACAGCAGTGTGTATGATTATGAGCCATGGGGCGGTGGATATATATACGATTATATGTATATCATACTTATGATTACAGGAGTAGCAGCAGTTGTCTACCAGATGCTTATACATAGTAAGGAGCGTAGCAGAATTAACCAGATAATGGCTAATCTTGGTGCTTCAAAGCTGCAGATTATGACACAGGCATTTATAGAAAATGTTCTCATAGTTATTGTAGCTGCACTGTCGGGGATGTTTCTTTCAATAGGTCTTGGAAAGCTGGTCTGCTATTTAATCGGAAGAAGCAAGGGCTATCAGTTTTTCGTGGTTGAAAGCAGCATATATACTTATGTGTTTGTCATGTTTCTGGTATCTGTAGCAGCAAGTATGGTGGTAAGCTTTATAGATAAGAAAAATATTAAAGTACATAAGCAAAGTAAAATAGGAGCCAGCACAGAAAAAAGAATATCGAAAAAAGACAGGATAAATAAACATAATTATATACGCCAGACATATAAAAGGTTTATAAAGACAGAAGGAATTGTATCAGGAGCAGCTGTAAGAATATTTGCTTTTGTTATGTTTTTAGTTATTATGGGATGCATATTTAATAGTGTTAAGGCTTATAAAGAATATGTAGATAATTCACAAAAGTCGGATATAATTGCATTTAACTCGACAGATAATGAGAGCTTTTATAATATGTATTATGTAAAGAAAAAGCCTATGAACAGCTCAGGCAGATTATATGATACAGATATAAACAATAATACTGAGCAGGTAAGAACAAGGGAACAGTTAAAAGAAAATATCAGTAAGATGAAGTTCGTATATGATTACACTTTCGAGCAATATAACAATATGTATAGTTATTATAGTGTGGAAGAAACAGAACATGGCACGCAGAAATATTTAAATGAATATAGCAGCTTCAGAATGAGCAATAATATCAAAAAAGCGGATACTATTTTGTTTAATGGTTTTGATGATAATACTATTGACTATATTATGAATATAGATGGTGTTGAAGATATAAGCTATGGATATTATGAAACTGGGAGAACCTGGCACTGGAATACTATGGATTATAACAAGCTTGGAACGTCATGGTATATTAATTACAGCTTTAATGATAATAGTATACAGACATCGTCTGATGGAAATACATGTGAAGAGAAGTATCTGTTTGCAACAGAATATGTAGAAGATGGCAGTGATATGTATGATATATTAAAAAGTCACATCATAAAGGGTGACTTTGATGATGAGGCATTTAACAGCGGTGAGGAAGTTGTTATATTTGTAGATAAGAACCCTGATGGAGAGTATGACGACACTATTGTTGAGGGAATTGATATAAAACTTAATAATTATAAGTGCCGTCTGACTGCATATAATAATACATCGAATATAGATAGTCTTAACAGTTATGAGAGGGCATTAAGTACATATATAAAGAATAGTGGATTAGACGATAAAATTACATACGTAGATAGTCTTACAAATAAGCCGGACTATGAAGAAGAAAAGCAGAATTATAGAAATTATCTTATAAATGAAATATATAGCCCAATGACATTGTTATGGTTAGATAATAAAAGTGAGGATGAACAATATGAAGAGGTAATGAGGTATTTTTTTAATAAAATTAAAAAAAATTATTATTACTATATTGATTATGAGCCGGCAGCAACAACAAAAGCAGCGTACGTTATACAGCTGGATGATGATATGAAAGAAATGCTAAAAGAATATGTACCAGAATTCGGACAGTACACTATGATAGCATCTTTAAATCTAGCGAATAAAGCCATGGATACACAGAATGAGATAATAAAGAATTATTTCCAGCTTGACGAACTGCCAGATGAGATTAAGCTTAAGCCGGTGTATAATCAGATAAAGCTAAGATACAGCATGAATTCACTGTATAGCGGAACAGTAAATACAGTGAATTCATATATGCAGCAGGCAGGTATAGGATATAATTCTTATTCAGAGGAAAAAGACGAAGTTAAGAGCAAGACATTAGAGGCAATTATATTTTATACATTTACAGGTGTCATGGCGGCATGTGTATACATAATTATAGCGGTTCTTGTACTAAACAGCAGAATTCTAAGACATAAGGAAACTATGCAGATATTACTAAACAGCGGTGCTGACAGGAGTATAATATTCCATATATATATGAAATGGTGCGTAAGGGAAAGCGTGTACTGTATCATACTTATGCCGGTTATACTTATTGTTGATGCAATGATTATAAGGAAGGCTGCTTAGATGTATTAGATGTATACAGCAGGTTAAATAATTATTGTATTATGTGAAAAAGAAATCAGATATTTTATTTTCATACGGCTCAATAAATAGCCGGGTAAAGAATATTTTATTAAATGAAAAAGCAGGAAAGGGCGATATTATGGGAGAAATATTAAGGGCAGAAGGCATAAGCAAAACTTACCATACAGGTACAGTCGATGTACACGCATTGAAAAAATGCGACATAAGTATAAGAAAAGGTGAATTCACAGCTATTATAGGAAAGAGTGGTTCGGGAAAGTCGACTCTTCTTAGAATACTTGGCTCTATGGATAAGCCTGATGAGGGTGAGGTATATATTGATGATATTAATATCGGTGAATTAAATGACAGGCAGTTATCAAAGCTTAGAAGGGAAAAGATTGGATATGTATATCAGAATTACAGTCTTATACCAGAGTATACTGCATATGAAAATATAGCACTTCCTGTTGTGCTTGATAATCAGGATGTTGACGAGGAGGAGATTAATGACCTGTTAGACGCTCTTCAGGTAGAACACTGCAGGGATAAGTTTCCAGAGCAGATGTCGGGTGGTGAGCAGCAGAGAGTGGCTATAGCAAGGGCACTTATTATGCATCCGGCAGTTGTATATGCAGATGAGCCTACTGGTAATCTTGATGCAGAGAGTGCAGAAAATGTTGCAGCGATGCTGTCGCTTGCAGCAGCAAAGTACAGACAGACTATAGTTATGGTAACACATGACAAGCAGATGGCAGAGTATGCGGACAGGATACTTAGCATTGTGGATGGACATGTTATATCAGATGTTACAGAGTAAATTATGATATGATGGGCGCAAAACAAAAGAAAACGGCTGTGAAGCAGACATTTACTTTTCCTGCGCCATTAACGAACAGGAATGGAGAAGTTATGCATATTTCTAAGACTTCAGCTACACAGATAGTAGAGGAGATATCAAAGCTTGTAAAACAGAATATTAATCTTATGGATGAAACTGGACATATAATCGCAAGCTGTGACAAGTCAAGAATAGGAAGCTATCATAATGGTGCGTACAGGATTATATCAGAAAATCTTGATGAATATTATATTGAAGAGGATGACCTGTCTGTAGGTGTTAAGAAGGGAATTAATCTTCCTCTTGAGCTTGATGGCGAAATTGTGGGTGTAATTGGTATGACAGGACCTTATGAGGAGGTTATAACATCAAGTAAGCTTTTAAAGAAGATGACGGAAATTCTACTTATGGAAAACAGGGCAAGTTATCATAAGCTTATGGATAAGCGTGTAAGAAATGCATTTTTTGAGGAATGGCTTATTAATGGTACTTACAACAGGGCTGACCTTGAGGAGAGAGGTCACTCGCTTGGGATAGATATTAATACACCAAGGAGAATATTTATTGTCAGTATAGATGAGCTTGATAATTATAAGGACTCACAGCAGGGACAGTCAAAGATTGCCAAGTTTGAAAATGATGTTGATGCATTTTTAAAAAGAAATAACAGCCGTATGCACTTTAGAAATGCTTCACGACAGATAATAATCATAGATGATATGAAGACAGAAAAGCTTGTTAAGTTTGCAGGTGAGCTTGCTGATTACATATATGATAAAGAGGGCGTTGAACTTAATATAGGCATAGATGGCGGCGATGGTGACATGCATGAAAGATACGTTCAGGCGCACCGGGCATGGAATGCAGCCGCCTCGGAGCATGAGCAGATAATGTGTTATGAGAATATGAGCCTTGAGCTTTTAATGAGCAATATATCAGTAGAGATTAAGCTTGAATACTTAAAGAAGATATTTAAGGGTGATGATTATGATGAGATATGTGACAGTATTGCTATGTTAAAGGCTTACTTTAATGCGCAGGGTTCAATACAGAAGGCAGCAGATGAGCTGTATATCCATAAGAATACGCTTCAGTACAGGATATCAAAGTTAAAGGAAACTACGGGTCTGGATGTGAGAAAACCAACGGAAAGTCCTGCGCTTTATCTTGCCTATAGTATCGCAGAGGAGCTTATAAGTGAGAATTATGATTTATCACTATTGTTACGTGGAACAAAATAAAAAAATATTTATGTTATAAGTAACATATGAAAACCTCATTTTCTATGCTATTATTGTACCATACAAAGCACAATAGGTTGTGCAAAACGTACAATAATTTAATAGAAATGAGGTGTTTTTATGTCGGGTATAGCATTAATAATTGCATTCGTGATTGCTATCATCGTGATGATAGTTGCAATTTCTAAGTTTAAGGTACATCCTTTCTTAGCAATTATGGGAGTATCAATTATTCTTGCAATGTTGGCAGGAATTCCATTTGTTGATACTGTCAATGCAGACGGAACAAAGGTTTCCGGTATTCCTACAGTAATAGGAGCCGGCTTCTCAGGAACATTCAGCAGCATAGGTATTGTTATCATACTTGGTGCATTAATCGGTTCAGTTCTTGAGAAAACAGGAGCAGCACTTAAGCTTGCTGATATGGTAATCAAGGTAGTAGGAAAGAAAAGACCGGAGCTTGCCATTGAGCTTATGGGCTGGGTAGTATCTATTCCAGTATTCTGTGATAGTGGTTTTGTTATTCTTAATCCTATCAGAAAGGCACTTGTAAAGAGAACGGCAGCTTCAAGTGTAGCTATGACAGTAGCTCTTTCAGCAGGACTTTATATTTCACACGTATTTATTCCACCAACACCTGGTCCAATAGCAGCAGCTAATACACTTGGTGTCGGAGATAACCTGTTACTTGTTATGGGACTTGGTGTTGTATGTTCAATCTTCCCTCTTATTGCAGGTCTTATATACGCCAAGTATATTGGAAAGAAGGTTAAGAGTGCGGATGAGGTAACAGACAGTTCAGAGGTAATTAAGACATATGAAGAATTAGTAGCAGAGTATGGAAAGCTTCCAAACGGCTTTAATGCACTTGCACCTATTCTTGTTCCAATCATTCTTATGGCACTTGGTTCAATTTCATCTATGGCAGGCTGGACGGGCGCGATTGATGTAGCATGCCAGTTCTTAGGAAAGCCTATCATAGCTCTTGCGGTTGGTACTATATTTGCAGTAATACAGCTTGCTACAGCTAATAAGATGTCAGACTTCTATGACATTACTAACGAAACTTTAAAGACAGTCGGACCTATACTTTTCGTAACAGCAGCCGGTGGTGTATTAGGTAAGGTTATATCATCAAGCTCAATGGTTACATATATCACACAGCATGCAGAAGTTCTCTCAGCAGTAGGAATATTCTTCCCATTCCTTCTTGCAGCTATATTAAAGACTGCGCAGGGTTCTTCTACAGTTGCTATTACAACAACAGCTGGTATCATAGCTCCATTACTTGGCGCACTTGGTCTTGCTTCGCCAGTAAAGACAGTACTTTGTGTAATGGCTATCGGTGCTGGTGCCATGACAGTATCACATGCTAACGATTCTTACTTCTGGGTTGTTACTAACTTTGGTGAAATGACACCTGAACAGGGATATAAGACACAGACAGTATGTACATTAATAATGGGTATTGCTTCAATGGTTGAAATATTTATACTTTCATTAGTGTTATAGAAGTATTATTAAAATATGATGGTATCAGGGATGAAAGTTAAAAGGTAGTCAGTATCATTATGCTTGCATAATAAGACTTCGTAGCAATGTAGCAGTTTTGATACATTAGTTATGGGGCAAAATACATTTTAACTATGACATCATCACATAAGACCTATTGGCGGTTATACTGATAAGTACATTCTGGACTTGTTGGTATAGCCGCTTTTTATATTAAAATGTATATAAATATGGTAAGGCAGGTTATTCGCTTATCGTTGATGAACATCATAAAGAAAATACAGATGAACTTATCAAGTCAGGTGCAAAGAGCGGTTCTTTAAAAAAGATAGCAGAAGAAAGTGACGTTGTTATAACTATGCTTCCTAACAGTCCTCAGGTGAAGGAGGTAATTAATAGTGGCATGCAATATTCAGGCGGTATCAGAAGCATTTATGTTAGCTAAGAAAGCAGGAGTTGACCCTGAAAATGTGTTTGAAGCTATAAAGGGTGGACTTGCAGGCTCAACTGTTATGAATGCCAAAGTGCATATGATGATAGAGGATAATGTAAAGCCGGGTTTTAGAATAGACCTTCACATAAAGGACTTGAATAATGCCCTTGAATGTGCACACAGTGTAGGTGCACCAGTTCCTATGACAGCACAGGTATCTGAGATAATGCAGTATCTTCACAATAACGGTGACGGAAACAGCGACCATAGTGCGATTATACATTATTATGAGAAGCTGACAGGGACGAAATTGTAGATAATATATTGAGCGCAAAAGAAAAGGAAGCGGCTGCGAAGCAGACATTTACCTTTCTTGCGCCATTAACGAACGAACAGTCATGCGAAGCAGGACGAAAAAGCGCAAAAACGCGGGTTCGTGAGTGCAGGGTAGATAAAGAGTAAATTGTGATGCGATGGAGTAATGTAGAAACATCGTCAGGGAAAAATATATTTTGACCTTAACAACATAACGCAAAATAGACAGAAAAGAAAGGGGAACAGCCATGAAAGATGAATTAAGAAATATAGCAGACAGCATAATAGATGCTGCAATTAAAGCTGTACTTCCGGATGAAGCGGTTAAGAGAGCACTGGAAAATAAAGAATTTGCTGGAAAAGTAGTTCTTGTAGCTGCCGGAAAAGCGGCATGGCAGATGGCAAAAGCCGCAAGTGATTATCTTGGTGACAGGATAGATAAAGGTGTGGTTATAACGAAGTATGACCATGTAATGGGAGCAATAAATAAAGTTGAGTGTTTTGAGGCAGGTCATCCCGTACCGGATGAGAACTCATTTAATGCAACACAGAAAGCAATAGATTTAGTATCAGGGCTTACAAGTGATGATACTGTATTATTCCTGTTGTCAGGCGGCGGAAGTGCTTTGTTTGAGAAACCAAAGATAACAGGGGAGGAGCTGCAGGATATAACGAACCAGCTTCTTGCATGTGGTGCTGATATTGTAGAGATTAATACGATAAGAAAACGACTGTCCGAGGTCAAGGGTGGAAGGTTTGCGAAGCTGTGTGAGCCGGCGCAGGTATTTTCAATAGTATTATCAGACATACTTGGCGACCCGCTTGATATGATAGCTTCAGGTCCGGCATGTGCGGACTCATCAACGTGTGAGGATGCAAGACATATAGTTGCAAAGTATAATTTGAAGCTTAGTGATAAAGCTAAGAAGCTTATGGATATAGAAACTCCAAAGAGTCTTGACAATGTTACAACACTTATCAATGGCAGTGTGCGTGAACTATGCCGTGCGGTAGAGAGTGAATGTATAAAGTATGGCTATGAACCGGTTATATTAACAGACCAGTTATGCTGTCAGGCAAAAGAGGCAGGAAGTTTTCTTGCTTCGATAGCTAAGACTCATTATGCGTCAGGCAGAAAGCTTGCTTATATAGCAGGCGGTGAAACAGTCGTTAATCTTACAGGCCACGGAAAAGGTGGAAGAAATCAGGAGATAGCATTGTCGGCAGCGGCTGGAATTGATGGCATGGATAATGTTGTAGTATTCAGCATAGGAAGTGATGGCACTGACGGTCCTACTGATGCGGCAGGCGGATATAGTGACGGCAGGACAGCGGCTGTTCTTAGAAATAAGGGTATTGATATATTTGATGTGCTTAAGGATAATGATGCCTATAATGCACTTAAGGAAACGGACGGGCTTATAATAACAGGACCTACGGGAACTAATGTTAATGATGTGGCGGTGCTGCTTATTGGGTAGGATGGTGACAAACGGACGATATAAGGCACGGGAGCACTGACACAGATAAGACTTCGGGCACCAGAAAGCCGGTTGGATGTTTCTAATACTTTCCATGTAGGTATCTTTATTGGACGATACCGTTCGGACGTGCCCTCCTTGGCACGGCCTCACTTGCGGGTACATCCTTGTACCCGCATATCTATGGGGTTAAGGGAAAGTATAAGAAACAGCACAACCGGCTTTAAAGTGTGCCCTTCGCATTATCTGCGCCAGCGCTCCCGTGCCGTATATCTGACATTGTGATATTATGTCGTCAGTTAGTTAATAATATCTTGAATAAGGCACATCCGCACTTTCATCCTCATATCCAGGATAGTCAGATATTTTATCGTATCCTGATGGCTGCATATAGTAAGATATGCTGTTTCCGTGATAATCATCATAGTAATCTATTCCAAGAATAGGCTTTGATGCATCAAAGTTTCTGTCAAAAGGATTATCAACGTCTTTTAATATTGCATCCAGTAAGTCAGCATCAGTCAGATTGTTATATGATATATAATAACCACTGTTTGGCTCTAACGTATATACATACCAGTACATTGAGTAATCTGAATTATCAGAAGAAGTAACTTTGCCAGCCGCCATCTGTGACAGCTTGTTTTTCATATTGTTAAACAGTTCATTGTCATTGGAAGCGGCTGCTTCATTAACAGCATTATAATATGCAGTTGCAGTCTTAGGTGTAAGGTCTGTTATGCGTATGGTTGCTGAGTAAGGTGTTCCATTTCTTGTAAATGCAATGTTTACATATGCTGTATTAGAAATTCTTGAACCCTGTCTTGATGAACTTATAAGGTTGTAGTAGTCAGCGAAAGAAACATTATTAATCTCATCAAGCATCATATTGTAAATATCACGTTGCTTTTCAGGTAAAATGTAGTCTGAAAATGATACATTTGCAGAATCATAATCAGGCAAATTCTTATATTCTTTACAGAATTCATCAACCTTTGTAAGTAAGTCGGCAAGCTTTAATACATCACTTTCTTTTAAGAATACCTTACGGTACTTTCCAGTGATACCCTCTTTAAAATATACTTCATAAGTTGTATATTCTACGGAGTTTCTTGAGTAGTAGCTCATATTTGTTAAGCTGTCAAGATTCTCTGAATTGTTGTTATATACGTCAGTTATGAGCTTTATAGTATCTTTGTCTGTTATTTTTAAATTTTTAATGACATCTTCAAAGTAATCTCTTGTAGAACTGCTGTAATAGTTACTACGCATCTCAAGCTTTATATAATCAATGTTATCAGCATTGGCACGGTAGGCAGTCATATTATTAATACCTGCGTTAAGTAAAAATCCTGATATAATGGCAAGTACATATGCGGCGATTATGGAAGGAATTGCTTTTAACACGCGGTGAAGCTTTTTGCTTGATATAAGCTCATATATAATAACAACTACTGCGGCTATTAAGAATGCGATAATAACATACATAGCAGCTGGTTCACCATAAGAATTAGTATCCTTTGAAAGCTGGACATATACAAATATTCCAAATATACTTATCGTATATCCGATAGCACATCTTATTGCAAACTGAAGCTTCCAGCTAAGGGCAGGCTTTCCGGCAGTCTCGCTCTTTCTTATAGTAAAAAGTACGCATGCAATGGCAATATATATAATGGCAAGTACCAGTGTGTACACATTGGCTATGCCTGACAGCCACATATCAGATATGTCATATGTTGTGATGATTCCGCCTTCAAATGCATATAAAACCTGACTTGTAAGCATATTGTAAGAGTTGTCAAGTAGTGGCATAAAATGCTTTGAAGAGGCTAATACATACGAATTGTTTATTGTTGAATTGGCAAGCAGTAATATAAATCTTGGAAGGAAAAGGATAAGACCAGTAAGACATATATTACTGAATATATTACCTGTGATAGAGCAGGCAAGCGCAATTCCGGCGGAGCACAGCAGCGCACATAAGAATTGTGCAATATATATACGGAAGTTTGTAGCATAGTCAACTATAAAATAATCTTTAAATATATGGTAGCATATAAAGCTGCATAAAAATGTAACTGCCATAATAATAATCTGCCAGGCTGTTATGGCTGCAAACTTGGAGAAGAAAAGGCACTGTCTTTTATATGACAAAGAGTGATAAAAGTCACTTGTGCTTCTCTTATTAAGGAATGACCAGCAGTACAGTGCAAGTACAGGTGTGATAAATGCAAATACTATAATAAGTACAGCCGTTGCTGAAGAGGGATATACTATGGAAGTATAGTCCTGAACTGTTGAAAGTGATGCATCACCAGCGGGTTTGACTGCTTTTATATTGTTCGTTATATTAATTCCTTCCATAATGATAGGAAGACCTGTTATTAACAGCATAATAGCGGCTGATATCAAGCCTATTATCTTAAGCTGTCTGAATGATTGCCAGAACAGCTTAATACTGAATATATTTCTATTATTAAGTTTATTGTTCATAATAATCCTCATTTCTGCTCACGTTTCTATGTAGCATTGCTACATGTGCATAACGGGTTAGTGTCAAGTGTGCGCAGACACAAAGCCCGCGTGTGAAAATATATTTATATATTTTCACACAGACATCAATTATTAATAAAGGGTAATTGCATGTCACATTTGGAATTAGTTAAGTTCGACTTCAACAGAGTCATTAAACTCGTATCCGAGTGATTCCATTTCGTAGGTGAATACTTCCTCAAGTGTAAGTGGAAGCACATCAAGTATGACAGGGTTCATGGCACGCAGATAATTAATCGTTTCTTCACGGTCGCCATTTACAATCATATTGGCAACTGAACCCTCCTGACGGTACCTTGTTATGTTGAGTCCTTCAAACTTGGTTTTTCCGAATATGCCCTTAAATGCTATCTGTACCTTGAACTGCGTAGTCTTTAGTTCAAGTACATCGCTGTCAAGTACAAGACCACCTTTGTGAAGAAGGGCAAGATGGTCGCATATATCCTCAAGCTCACGAAGGGAGTGAGAAGTTACTATAACAGTAGTATCATATTCAGCAACATCGTTACATATAAGCTTCTTTACAAGGTTTCGCATAACAGGGTCAAGTCCGTCAAATGTTTCATCAAAAAACATATATTTTGCCCTTGTTGAGAGTGCGAGTATGATAGAAGCCTGACGTTTCATGCCCTTTGAAAAGTTGGCAATAGGCTTTTTAATGTTTAATTCAAACAGTTCAGCAAGCTTTAAAAAACGGTCATAGTTGAACCTGTCATATATGGAGCTGTAAAAATCTGCCATCTTGCTCATAGTAGCTCCCGGCAGGAAGAATAACTCATCCGACACAAATACTATATTTTCCTTTACTTTAGGATTTTCATATATAGGTTCATCATCTATATAGGCACATCCTTTATCCGGCTTATATATTCCGGATAACACTCTTAAAAATGTTGATTTACCTGCGCCATTAGAACCGACCATACCGTATATGCAGCCGTCACTTATATTGCAGGTTATGTTATCGAGGGCGGTAAAATCCTCGAAAGTTTTGTGTATACCTTCTGCTTTTATCATTGAAAGACCTCCTCATTTTATTATGGATACATCCAGTGTGATTACATTTCCTTAAATACATCATTAACTGCCTGTATAAGTTCATCCTTCGTTATTCCGGCAAGAGCAAGTTCTCTGACAGCCTGCTTGAATTCTGGCATCTTTTCTCTTGAACTGGCTCCTAATATATCAAGTGCCTCCTGTGATATGAAAGACCCCTTTCCGGGAACTGTGACTATAAGCTTTTTTCTGTCAAGCTCTGTGTAAGCTTTCTGGATTGTGTTAGGGTTAATTGACAGGCTGACTGATAGGCTTCTGACAGACGGCATCTTATCGCCGCTGTTTAAAAGTCCGGTCAGGATTTGTTCCTCAACCTGATTAATAATCTGTTCATATACAGGCACTCGCGACATGACATCTATAACGAACATAGTTAAATCAATCCTTTCTTTACTTTTTGCGTTTTTGTTTATATTATCAAATGCATTGATTGTACTAACTGTATTATCTTATGCAGTACAGTTGGTACACTTAATATATTATATGCGGTTGTATATGTCAAGATGAAAATAACAATTAATATTTTTAAATATTGGATAATATATCTTTTGGGGTTTACTGTAAATGAGCAAATTTAAAATATTTATATTATTGTTCAGATATTATTGTTCAGAGCCAATCTCGAAAATGCTTCGCATTTCATCGATGTGGCGTATCCGCCATATAAAATCTGATAAATATACATAAAAATGCAAGCAATTTTATGTATATCTCTCAGATTTTGCATGGCTCTGAACAATAACAAATTTATTAGTATGATGAATATGTCATATCACTTTGACTTACAATAAATATATGGTAAAATCTACAATAGTAGTCATTAATAAGAACTATAATAATTGTAAAACAGGGAGGTATATGATGAGCGAAGAATGTTCACATAATTGTTCAAGCTGTGGTTCAGACTGTGCAGAAAGAGCAGTTCCACAGAACACAAGAAATGATAATAATAAAAATGTTAAAAAGGTAATAGCAGTTGTCAGTGGTAAGGGCGGCGTTGGTAAGTCACTTGTCACTTCACTTCTTGCTGTTAAGTCACGCAGGGAGGGTCTTAAGACTGCTGTACTTGATGCAGATATAACAGGACCATCTATTCCTAAGTCTTTCGGACTTTCAGGAAAGGCGACATGTAATGAGGCAGGAACTATAATCTATCCACCAGAAACTAAAACAGGAATTAAGACAATGTCTCTTAATTATCTTCTTGATAATGAAACAGACCCGGTTATATGGAGAGGTCCGGTCATAGCAAGTGCTGTAAAGCAGTTCTGGGAAGATGTTGAGTGGGGAGATACAGACTGTATGTTTATAGACTGTCCTCCGGGAACAGGCGATGTGCCACTTACAGTATTCCAGACACTTCCGGTAGATGGAATTGTGGTTGTAACATCACCTCAGGACCTTGTATCAATGATAGTTGAAAAGGCAGTCAATATGGCGAAGATGATGGATATTCCTGTACTTGGAATAGTAGAAAATATGTCATACTTTAAGTGCCCTGACTGTGGCAATATCCATTATATATATGGTAAGAGCAGAATAGACGAGGCAGCTAAGGAACTTGGAATAAAGACAGTTGCAAAGATGCCTATGGACCCAGAGGTTGCAGGACACATTGATGCAGGAGAAGCAGAGGAGCTTGACACAGCAGCACTTGACGAAGTATTTGCTGCTATTAAGAACTGCTAGTTAAAATGGAGAAAGATATGAAGCACATAATTATGTTTAAGGGTGGTGTTGAAACTCTTGAATTTTTTTCAGTAGAGATAGCAAAATATTTTGAAAAAATCGGACATAAGATATTCTGGTATAATCTTTTTCTATCGGAAAATAGTTTTGAAGAATTGCTTGATTACTATAATTTCCATAAAAAAGATGAATTCGTGGCACTTACATTTAACTTTGAAGGGCTTGAAGGTGAGGCAGGATTATATCAGAGTGATAAGGCTTTAGATGGGCTGCATAATGAACATACATCCAGATGGAACTTCTGGGATTATTCAGGAATAAAGGTCATTAATATAGTGGTCGACCATCCTTTGTATTATCACAAGTATCTTGCAGACAGACCGCATAATTATGTGCAGATAGATATCGACAGAATTCATATTGATTATATGAAAAGGTTTTATCCGGATGTTAGGACATACTTTATACCATCGGCTGGTACAGAGGTGAATAAGGACAAAAGGGCTTATAAAGAGGATGTGTATATGCCGGTCAAAGACAGACCTATGGATATTATATTTACTGGCAATTACACACCTAAGCACATATTAAGAAAACGTATAGATAATATGGAACAGGATTATATAGATTTCTATGAAAATGTATTAGAAGTCCTTACAGCACATCCACATATGACGATAGATGAGGTGGGAGAGAAGCATTTAAGAGAGGAATTCTTGGATATTACGGATAGCCAGCTTCTTGACTGTATGCCAACGATGATGTACGTTGACCTGAATGTAAGATTTCACTACAGACAGCTTGCAATCAGGGCACTTGTGGATGCCGGGCTTAAGGTGCATACATATGGCGAAGGTTATAATTATATAGAGTGCCAGCATCCCGAAAATATTATCCAGCATGGCAGTGCGAATTCTCAGCAATGTCTTGATAAGATAAGTCAGGCTAAGATATCACTTAATGTTATGCCTTGGTTTAAGGACGGCGCACACGACAGAGTGTTTAACAGCTGCCTTAACGGGGCGGTATCGCTTACAGACTCTTCCAGGTATCTTGATGAGATATTTACGGATGATGAGAATATATTATTTTATGACCTTAATATGCTTAGGGATTATGAGGCTTCCGGCTACAATCCAGAGGTTACAGAGCCTATGGTACGAAGGATTAAAGAGCTGTTACAGGATAATGACAGGCTGCAGCAGATTGCAGATAATGCGTATATGATATGCAGGGATACGCATTGCTGGGATAATGTGGCGGAGGAGTTGGCGGATATTTTGTAATAGCATTATTATTGACTTGTAAAGTGAAGCAAAGTCGAAATATCATAATAATGATGTATTTTGTGATATTACATTTTCAACATAAGTAATGCAGTAAAGAATTAAGAAGAATAAAAAATAAATAAGTACAAAAATAAGTACAAAAGAAAAATATAGTTTGACGAAGTCACATCATTATGTTAGAATAAGTTTTGCTTGCGGATGTGGCGGAACTGGCAGACGCGCTAGATTTAGGTTCTAGTATCACACGATGTGCAGGTTCGATTCCTGTCATCCGCATTAAGTGGTAATCCGTACAGATTGTTGTCTGAAACGGTATGAATTAGTATTATCCTATGCTGGAATAAAGCTGGTGGTGTCGTAACTGATGCCGCCTTTTTTATTATCTGAATTATACAGAGGAGCGGTTCATATAATTACTATAAACAGAATAAAGGAGTGAAGGCTTATGTGGACAAGAGAAGAATTAAAAATGTCGGCAAAGAATGTATTTAGGCAGAATTATTGGCGGTGTGTTCTTGCGGGAGTTGTATCTGTTTTAGCACTTGGTTCGGTGGGATATTCAGGTGCAAGCAGCAGTGTTGAAAACGGTGGTGTTGATAATATGATATACAGATTGTCGTATTCAACCGGAATTTCAGTAGTGGCAATAGTTATTGCACTGATTGGTTTCTTAGCGGTATCAACGATTGTTTCTATGCTCATAGCGGTTTTTGTGCGTAATCCGTTTGCAGTGGGAACAAGCAGATTTTTCCTTAAGAATACAGAAATGCAGGCAAGTGCCGGAGAGATTGTATATGCATTTAATGGTGGGCGTTACCTTAAGATAGTAGGAACTATGCTGCTTCGTTCTGTATTTATATTTTTATGGTCATTACTCTTTATTATTCCGGGAGTTATACGTTTTTATGATTACTATCTGGTATCGTACATTATGGCAGATGACCCACAAATCAGCGCAATGGATGCCTTAAGAAAGAGCAAGGAAATGATGAGGGGACAGCGTTTTAATACATTTGTACTTAATCTTTCCTTCATACCTTGGACTATATTGAGCGCATTTACACTTGGACTGTTAAGCGTGTTCTATGTTAATCCATATAAGTTACAGACAGATGCGCAGCTCTATAAGAGAATAAAAGAGCAGTATTATTATAATAATTACAATAACAATTATTATAACAATAATTATCAGGGGTATTAACGTTAAATTTTTTGATATTAACATTGTATATAAAAAAGTGGGGTGACACGTCTTATATTTAAGAGTGTGTCATCCCACTTTTTGTTATTTGGATATTTATTGTTATTATAGTCCTATAAATGAGCAATATAAAATATTTTATAGTTTTGTTTATTTGTAGTATTTTATGTATCTCGTCTACTGGCGGTTGTAGTAAGCTATGCCGGTATCAGGATTAAAGTAAGTTCTTATATAACCATCAGTCGATACTATTACGAATTCGTTGGTGCTTTCGATATAGTAAACGTCATCGCCGTCCTCAGCCTCTTTTTTGTGAAGTGCGCTGCTGTTTGCTACAACTGCGGCGGCAGCTTTTTCATACTCTTTGGCAGATGAAAAGCCCATATCTTTGCCGTGCTTTTCGTAGTGGCTGTTTAAAAGGTTCTCATTTCTAAATGTAAGATTTGAGGCAGATGTGTTTTTGCTGTCAGTCTTACTTGTGCTTTTAGTATTATCAGAGGTAGTAGCAGATGATGATGTTGTTTTTGATGTTGTTTCGGTTGTTGCTTCTGCTGCAACGGTTGTGCCTGTACTGGTTGTGCCGGATGTCTGGCTGTTATCATAAGTCATTGAACAGCCTGTGATAAAGACAGCCATTACCATAATCAGCGATACAATTAAAGTATTAATTTTATTAGTTCTTTTTAACATAATATTCTCCAGTTTTAAATGTTTTGATGTAATGTTGGCTATGATTATTTTGCGTTGATATACTACTCTATTTCTATATTTATGTCAAATTATGTTTTTTATTTGTTACTATTGAGAGTCAAGCTTGAAAATTCTATATTTCTTTTATGTGTAGTATCCACTATACACAAACTGATAAATATTCAGACTTATCTGCGCCGACCCCTGTAAAGTAAATTGTAACATTTTCAGCTATAATAAAAATATTTTTTGTAAAAAACACTTTACATATGTTGTAAAAAGTAGTATATATAAAAGTATCAAAAAGCTACTTTTGTAAAGGCGGTGAAAATATGTCGGATAATAGGAGTATTCCGAGAGAATTAAGAAAGAATAAAAACGGGCTTACAGAGAAAGAGTTTCTGGCACAGTACAATCCGGGACATTATGAAAGACCAAGTGTTACAGTTGACATGCTGCTTTTTGGAATGAGCAAAGACCTTAAAGGACTTAAACTGCTTCTTATAAAGAGAAACAATCATCCATATATAGACTGTTATGCACTTCCGGGAGGTTTCGTTGATATAAAGGAGTCAGCATATACAGCGGCGTGCAGGGAGTTAGAGGAAGAAACCGGACTTAGGGATATATATATGGAGCAGTTATATACTATGAGCCAGCCTGACAGGGACCCAAGAATGAGAGTTATAGATATTGCCTATATGACACTTATTCCTATAGATGGAATGAAGCCACAGGCAGGGGATGATGCCAGTGAAGCGTTGTGGTTTGATATAACATTTGATGATGAAAAGCTTACATTCAGTAATAGTGAGAAGAATATCAATATTGTCTATTCGCTTAAGGAAAAGGTATTTAATAACGGAAGGTTAAAGGTTAAGAATTATATTCCTGAGCTTGTAAGCGATGAAGCACTTGCTTTCGACCACGCACAGATAGTTCTTGAGGGACTTATGAGATTAAGAAACAAGACAGAGTATTCCGATATAGCATTTAATCTTATGCCACAGGAATTTACGCTTCCAGACTTGCAGAGAGTTTATGAGATTATACTCGGAAAGAAGCTCTACAAGACGAATTTTAAAAGAAATGTCGACAATAAAATAAAATCACTCGACAGAAAGGGCGTTTCCATAACAGGCAACAAGGCTTCGGAGCTGTATGAGTATGTTCCAGACTGATATGACCATCTAATACAGGCAAAGCTAAACAATATTTTATATATGCTCATTTGAATAAAATAATTAAAAGAAAGGATAGCAGCACTATGAAAAAAGTATTAGTTATTATAGATATGCAGAATGATTTCATCGATGGCCCACTTGGAAATGATGAATGTAAACAAGCCGTTCCAGCTGTTATTGATGCAGTGAATAACGGCGGATATACAGATGTTATTCTTACAAGGGATACGCACGGTGATAACTATCTTAATACACAGGAGGGAAGAAAGCTTCCGGTTGTCCACTGTATTAAGGGAACAGATGGCTGGCAGATTAACAGCGATATTATGAAAGTAGTTAATGCCTCATATGAGCCTGTTATTATTGATAAGCCTACATTTGCAAGTCTTGAGCTTGGAGAGGTGCTTTCAAATATGGTAAGTGAGGGAGATGTAGTCGACTTCTGCGGCGTATGTACAGGAATATGTGTCATAAGCAACTTAAGCATAGCCAAAGCCACAATACCGGAGGTGACTGTAAGACTTATAGAAAATGCAACAGCCTGCGTGACTAAGGATTCAAAGGAAGCCGCAGTTAAGACAGCCGGTATGATACAGGTAGAGATAGTATAGACCGGGTTTAGAGAACTATATTCAGATACATTTTGTAATAAAGTTTCTGCAACAGATTGTAAGATATTTGGTTTAAAGTTCTATACGCAGATACATTTTTAGAAAGATTACAGAGTTCCTGAAAAATGAAAAGGATTAGGCGCACCACATATATTGTAAGAGAGGGATGTGCGCAGAAAAGAGGAAAATTATGAGATTACATCCAATAATAACAAGTTTATTAGAAACAGATATGTATAAGTTCAGTATGGGACAGGCGATATATCATCAGTTCTCAGATTATAAGACAACATGGACATTCAAGTGCCGCAATAAGGACGTGCATTTTACAGAGGAAATGGTTGAAGAGATAAGAGAGCAGATAAAGCATTTTTGTACATTGAGATTTACAGAGGATGAGCTTGATTACCTTGAAAATGTAAAGTGGATGAAGGGTAGTTATGTGGACTTTTTAAGATTATGGCAGGCAAGATATGCAGATTTTAAGATAACTACGGATGCAGAATGTGGACTTAGTATCGAAACGTTTGGTACATGGCTTAACACATCAATGTACGAGATACCAACGCTTGCTATCGTAAATGAAGTGTACTTCAGAATGGCTTACGATTATAATGAACTTCTTGACAGCTTTAAGGAGAGATTGTCGGCTAAAGTGGCAGCACTTGAAGCAGATGATGCTGATGGAACAGAAGGAAAAGAAACTGTATACAGACTAGGAAGCTTTAGTGAGTTCGGACTTAGAAGACGATTATCAGCTGAGGCACAGGAGCTTGCTGTTAAGGCTTTGTCAGAGGCTGACTATAAAGGTAATTCGTTATTTGTCGGAACAAGTAATGTTTATCTTGCAAAGAAATACAATCTCACACCAGTAGGTACTATGGCACATGAGTGGATCATGTGTACAGGACAGGGCAATCACAAGCACAATCCGGCATATTCTAACTGGTATGCACTTGATGCATGGGTAAGAGAATATGGCATACTTAATGGTATAGCACTTACAGATGCAATAACAACAGACTGCTTCTTAAAGGATTTCCAGCTCACATATGCAACACTCTTTGGTGGCGTAAGACATGACAGCGGCGATCCTTATGCATGGGGTGAGAAAATGCTTAAGCATTATGAGAGTCTTGGAATAGATGCAAGAAATAAAACTCTGTTATTTAGTGACAGTCTTGATTTTGACAGGGCTGACAAGCTGTATAGATATTTTAATGGCAGGGCAAAGGTAGCATTTGGAATAGGAACGTATATCAGTAATGATACGAAGGTTCCAGCACTTAATATCGTTATGAAAACGACAAAGTGTAACGGAATGGATGTTGCCAAGATATCAGATAATCCTGGCAAAGGTATGTGTAAGAATCCTGAATACGTTGAATATCTGCAAAGATGTATAGACTGGAGAATGAACAACGACAGATAAATAAAAGAATAATCCGCAGGCATGAAAGCAGGGGGGGCTGTCGCTTTAACGAATGAATTTTCGTGAAGCGGCAGCT
>UMLG01043206.1_pt1 | contig 20870 bp, 12 predicted proteins | sample 1966511 | NCBI WGS metagenome assembly UMLG01 (sample SAMEA4836195, study PRJEB28245) | human gut metagenome | biome: gut microbiome; material: fecal sample | place: Denmark | collected 2008
TTCATGCATGTTTCAACGAGCAAATATTTCTGCGGAGCAGAAAAGAGAGCACTGAAAGAGCGGATTTGCGAGTCTGTCTAGTGCAAAAGGAAAGGGGGATTTTTATGAGGAAAAATCTTATGAAAATATTTTGTACAGTCGTTGTATCGTCGTTTGTCGTGACAGGTGCTTTTGGAAGCAGCTCCTGGAATATGAAGAAGGCATTGGCTGAGGATTCTTCGGACGCAGATGATACTGATGCAGAAGAAGAGGACGACGATGAGGATGATGAAGAGGATATCGAAGTAGATATTTCAAAGTGTAAAGTGACTTTTGATGAAGATACACATCCTTATACCGGTAAAGCAGTAAAACCGGAGTTTACGGTTTCTTATGTGGATGAAGATGGAGATGACGTAGACCTTGAGGAGGGTGAGGATTATTCTGTCATATATTCTAATAACCGTAAGGTTTCTAAAAATGCAAAGATTAAGATCAAAGGTATAACGGATAATTGCACAGGAACGCTGGTTAAGACATTTGCCATTTCAAAAGCAAAACAGAAGATTACAGCCAAAAACGTATCGGTATCATTAAGCAAAAAGAGTGTTAATCTTAAAGCGAAATGTTCTACGGGAACATTAAAGTATAAAAGCAGTAATACCGGTGTGGCAGTAGTAGACAGCAATGGAAAACTGAATTTGAAAAAGAAAGGTAAAACAATTATTACGATCAAAGCTAAAGCAAGCAGAAACTATAAAGTAGCAAAGAAGAAAATTACGGTTACAGTAAAATAATCCTGCTTAAAAAATAAAACAAAGAGGACAACGTGTTAATAAACATTGTCCTCTTTATTTTTTGAAATAGGTAACTGTTCATATAGTAGTGGTGCATATAGCAAAGCACTGGCTTTTGCATTTTTTATGGAAATAGTTGCCTATAAATTATTTCGATTCGATTGGCTTATAGCCATCCGGAATTGTGATGTTTAAAGCTTTTGCATTTTCTGCGTTATACATTTTTGTAAGCTTTTTAGCAAACTGTACTTCCATGTCGCCGGCTTTCTTTTTGTTCTTTAAAATATCGTAAGCCATTTCACCGGTCTGACAGCCAAGGTTATAGTAATCAATAGAAAGCGTTGCAACACCGGCTGCACAGATTCCCTTTTCGCCTGCGATCATTGGAATACCTGCCGGGATAGCGACATTTTTGATCGTGTTGACACTGGAAGCCATTGTATTATCAGTAGGAACGTAAAGAACATCGCATTCGTCGCAGGCTGTTGTTGTAACAGACTGGATTTCGTTGGAATCAGCTGCAGTATATTCTTTATATGCAATACCATCTTTCTTTAACGCCTCTTGCATTAATTTAGACTGATAAGCTGAATTAGGTTCTGAAGAACAGTAGAGAATACCGACTTTCTTTGCATTTGGAATGATTTCTTTTAATATTGCTTCCTGCTGGTCGATTGGAGCGAGGTCGGAAGTTCCTGATACATTCGTGCCGGTCTTGCCTTTCCAGTCTTTGATGTTTAATGCAGTAGCATAATCTGATACAGAGGTGCCGAGAATTGGAATATCAGCAGTTGCCTGAGTAGCTGCCTGAAGAGCTCCTGTGGCATTTGCAAGGATCAGATCTACATTGCTCGTTACGAAACCATTACAGATTGTAGAGCAGTTTGTAGATTCACCCTGAGCATTTTGCTCATCAAATTCTACATTATCCTTACCAAGTTTCTTTGTCAGTGTATCTTTAAATCCCTTTGTAGCAGCGTCTAATGCTTCATGCTCCATAAGCTGACAGATACCAATGGTATACTTCTTAGAAGAAGAACCATTTGAACCACAGCCCGTCAGGGAAGCAACTAAAGCGGTTGCTGTCAGAATAGATACGATTTTCTTTGAAATTTTCATAAATCCTCCTTATGTTTGCGTTTCAATGTGTCATTCCTATTATAGTGGTGGAAAAAAGAGGTGTCAAGAAAAACGGAATGCGGGGGGAGATTTGTATGAAAAACGGAATGTGAGGGATATTTGAAAGGAATATTGTCAGAGATACAAAAATAATGTTGCTGGAGGTAAAAAGACAATATTGTTAGGCATACAAAGGTTATGTTGCCGGGAATATAAACACAATGTGAGAGAATAACATTGTTTAAATGTGAGTGTATCCGATCACGCTGAAAAAAATGAATATTTTTATGAAAATCCGACTATTTTTGGGGAATTGACGGAAGTAAAAAAATAAATTAAGATAGCACGTAGTACATAGATTTTAAATGTATCTTATATTTCGAAATCAGTATGTCAGAGGTAGAAAAAAATTGGAGTAAAACTACAGGGAAGAAAAGGAAGAGAATATGTATAAAGATTATAAAAATACACCTTTATGGAATAGTGGGCTTTCGGAAGAAGAAAGATTACAATATCTGTTGCGGGAATTGACATTAGATGAAAAATTTGCCTGTCTCGGTACAGGAAATCCGGCGATTGAAAGACTTGGGATTCCTGCCTTTGGTGTAGGCGGAGAGGGTGCTCATGGAGTACAGGCTCGTCATGACCAAAGTTATGATAAAGGAGAGCCGGTTGCAACGACGATCTTTCCAAATCCGATCGGTATGAGTGCTTCATGGGATCGTGAGTTGATCAAAGAAGCCGGTACCGTTGTGGGAACAGAAGCCAGAGCATTATATGAAGAAGGACTTCATGGAAGTCTGAGTCTGTGGGCACCGACAGTAGATATGGAACGCGATCCACGATGGGGAAGGACAGAAGAAGGTTATGGGGAAGATCCGTATCTGACAGCGGAAATGGCAGGTGCTTATGTGGAAGGTATGCAAGGAGATCATCCGCATTATTTACGCTGTGGTGCTACATTGAAACATTATTATGCGAATAATGTAGAGCAGGGAAGAACCTATATTTCAAGTTCTGTAGATCTGAGAAATAAATATGAATATTATTTAGAACCGTTTCGCAAAGTGATCAGAGAACATCATGTCGAAGGAATGATGACAGCATACAATGAGATCAATGGAATACCATGTATGTTGTTGGATAATGATATTAAGCTGGCAAAGAGCTGGGGACTTGGCCATGTGGTCAGCGATGGCGGTGATGTCAACCAGACAGTACATTTTCATAAATATTTTAAACGTCATTCGGAAACAGTAGCGGCAGGCTTAAAAGCAGGAATGGACTGTTTTACGGATGATATGGAAATGGTAGAAGCTGCGGCAAGAGAAGCTTATGAACACCATATGATACAGATGGAAGATATCGATAAAGCTCTTTACCGGTATTTTCGGGTTATGCTTCGACTGGGCTTTTTTGACCGTGGGGGACGCAATCCGTATGAGCAGATTACAATGGAAGAAGTTGGTACAGCTCAAAGTCAGAAGGTTGCGCGCGATATCACGGCAGAATCCGTTGTGATGGTCAAAAATGACGGAATCTTACCATTAGGAGCACAAAAAGCAGCAGAAGATCATTGCAATCTGTTATCGCAGGATAGTGGCGATAACGTGTCTTCATCTCTCCAAAGCTATGATGTATCACAGAGATTGCACACGGAAAGAGAAAATGTAAAATCCAGGCTTGCTGTGATCGGACCGTTAAGTGATGTATGGTATAAGGATTGGTATTCCGGTGTGCCGCCATATTTCGTAACACCTCTGGACGGTGTGAAAAATGCATTGCAACCGGAATCACTGAACAGCCGGATTTCTGGAAAACAAAGTGTAACGGAGGGAAAACGGAACAGCCAGTCAAGTGAATTACAAGGTGTAACAGATGAAAGCCGGAATAGTCGGCTACAAGAATTACAAGGTGCAGCAGATGAAAGCTTGAATGGCCGGATCTATGAATTACATAGTGCAGTCAGTGGAAATGCTACAGTCAGAATCAAGGTTTCTACAGGTGTAGAAGAAAATGCTTATCTGGGATTGCAGTCGGATGGAAAAAGCATTGGACTTGTTTCGAAAGAAGCTGCGGAATCGTTTATCCTGACAGACTGGGGTGATGGCAAAGTAACTTTGCGTGCAAAGAGTAATGGACTTTTGTTGACAACGCAGGATGATGAGTCGATCGGTGAAAAGGGTGATATTCTAGCAGCCAAAGAAGAAGCATTCGGATGGTTTGTCAAAGAAATTTTTTATATAGAGAAAAAACAGGATTCGTATGCAAATACTTTTGCAGCTTCCATACAAAAATCGGATGCATTTGCTGAGAATGAAAATGTAGAACAGCCGGATACATTTGCTGAGAATGAAAATGCAAAACAGCCGGATACATTTGCTGAGTATAAAAATGTAGAACAGCCGGATGTGTTTGATGAATATGAAAATGCAAAACAGCCAGTTGCATTTACATTAAAAACATGGGATCAGCAGGGAATTTCCATTGATGAAAAAGGTGCATTGCGAAAGGATAGAAATGCAATCGGTCTGCCTGTTAAAATAGAAGTTGTAGAGGATGGGATTGCGCAGGCTGCTATAGCTGCGAAAGAAGCAGATACCGTATTGCTTTTCCTTGGCGCAAATCCAATGATCACTTGCAAAGAAGAAATTGACAGAACCCATATTATGCTGCCGGATACACAGCAAAAGCTTTTAGAAGAAGTTTGCAAAGTCAACAGTAATGTGATCCTGGTCTTGATCAGCAGCGTACCATATGATCTTCGTATGGCACAGAATTGTGAAAATGTAAGAGCGATTCTGCTTTGTGCAGAGGGATCGATGGAACTTGGCAATGCTGTTATGGACGTGATCACCGGAAAGAAAAGCGTAGCCGGACGTTTGCCGCTGACATGGTACGGTTCTTTAGACGGATTCCCGGATATCAACGATTACGATATCATTCAAAAGGGAAGAACGTATCAATATTATGAGGGCGAGGCATTATATCCGTTTGGCTATGGCTTAACATATAGCGAGATGGAATATAGCGGACTGACAGTACAGTTAAAAGATTATACAAAACTTTTGGTTCAGGCAGAAGTTTCTAATATAGGGAAATATTGCTCGGATGAAGTGGTACAGCTTTATATCCGAAAGAAAGATTCTGCTGTAAAAAGACCATTTTGCCAATTAAAAGGTTTTGAACGGTTAAAGGATTTAAAACCGGGTGAGAAGCGTATTGTTTCGTTTGCTGTACCATTGGAAGAATTAAAATATTACGATGTGATCGCAAAAGAAAAGTTACTTGAATCCGGTGAATATGAGATCATGCTGGGGCGTTCCAGCAAAGATATCCGCCAGTCGCAAAGTATAGTGTTAAATGGAACGAAAAGGCCTTGTCGCGATGGCTTTGCAACGAATGAATCAGAATGCTTTGACAGGGCACTTCATTATGTATTATGTTCCGGTCACCTCGGATATACCTCGGTTTGTACAAAGAACGAGTCAGATACGATTATTCTGGATTATGAAAAAGTATATCTTTCTCATAAAGCAAAAGGGATTGTTTTGGATTTTTGGAAAGAATATACCTGTGACGTTGAAATCTTTATTGATGGAAAAAAAGTTGGGAAAACACATATTTCTGCACCCGAAAAGGAAGAAGAAAAACAGTTAGAAGCCGGAGAAGCAAATGGCGATGGTGCATTTGATTTTCACCAGAACTGGATCACACAAAGGCGCGAAATTGGTTTTTGTGAAATAGAGATTCCTTTGTGTGATGTTCCGGTTGATAAAGAATTTACATTGACTGTTTTGTGGAAAGGCAGAGGAAAAACTTGCACTTGGCGATTTGTCAACGATTAGATTAGTAGCTTCGGATCTTTCCGTTTTTGCCAAATGAAACTTTACCAAGTGATTTGCTGTAGCGGTTGACGCGCTGAATGATCTTTGTTGCTTTTTTGCCTGTAGCCGGTGTTGGCTGGTAGTTATTGATTCCGCTTGATGAAGATACACTGCAAGGGATGATCTTAATACGATTGGTTTTCTTTAATTTATCATTCTGGAAAACAAATGTCTGCTGATAGATCATGGTATCTTTGTCCGGTGGGTTGGTATTGCCGCCAAAACAGAAGTTTGCAAGACTGTATACGATATAAGCACTCTTGTATTTTTCAATTCCCTGCAGAACATGCGGGTGATGACCGAGTACCAGATTAGCACCATGATCGATCGCATAATGCGCTAACGTTTTCTGGTCTGCATTTGGCGTGTACGTTCTTTCGATTCCACAATGCATGCTGACAATGATCAGGTCAGCTTTTTGCTTTTTCAATTTGCGGAGACCGCTTTTGATATAATTTTTGCTTGATGAAACACCATCCAGCCCATTAACGGCAACCATGCCGATCTTTTTGCCTTTTGTTTTATAAATGGTTGTTTTACCATAAGAAGCAAAAGGCATTTTTTGTTTTCGAAATGTTTTGATCGTGTCCCGGTAACTGCCCTCGCCATAGTCCCGGCAATGGTTGTTGGCAAAAGATACGGATTCTACAGATCCCTTTTGTAAAATTTTCAAATAGGAAGCATTTCCTTTGAACGCAAATGTTTTCGGAGCGCGGGTAGTTCGGTTTGTCAATGTGCCTTCAAAATTAACAAGCGTCATGTCATCTTTTTCAAAAATAGGCTTTACCTTCTTTAAAAAGTATGACGGATTTTTCTTCTCACGGTATTTCGCATAGAAATTGACACTTGCCGGAGATTTGATATCAGAGCCTAATGTGCAATCACCGGCAGCACTGATCGTAATTTTGGTAAGTGAAGATTTTGAGGATGTTTGGCTGCTTTTTTTCGTAGTCTGGGTTGTTTTAGCTGATGCAGAACTGCCTTTGTGTGTGGTTTGAGGCGTTTCAGATGATGCAGAACTGTTTTTTTGAGTGGCAGTTGGTGTTGCATGAACTGCACAAATTGGTGCTACAATAATACTTCCTGCAATAAGAAAGGATGTCAACCGCGTTAAAACTGTTTTTTTGTTTTGGGTAATTTTTTTTCTCATAACTTCCTCCTGAGTAGTAATAGGTACTCTCGGTATTTTCTCAAAATAAATCCTTTCGGATGGATTTCCGATATGGTAACTCTAAAATCCATTTCGAAATTTTTCGTTCAGAAGATTTTGAGAGTACATTGATTTTTGCCTGAAAATTGATCTGACAAATGAAAGAGCAAATCCGCTCTTGCAGAGCTTTTCATTCTGCTGCGCAGAAATATTTGCTCGTTGAAACATGCAAGAAAAGGAAATGCCTGCTGCGCAGCCGCTCCCTTTTCTTTTGCATGTTTCATTATAACACAACAAATATAGTAATTATACGATAATTTTACAGTGATTGAAATGAGAGAAGGTTGATTGGGATCGCTTTGATTTTGTTTTCTGTGAAAATGCCATGAAATAATTGAAAAAATACGAAAAAACACTTTTCACATGAATAGATTGTATGTTATACTAATTCATAGCGACATGGTAGAGGGGCGTATTGCGTCCATAATCAATCTGCTAAAGTCAAAGGTACGATTCGTGCAATTTCCTGCTTGCGGGGAACTACACTGGTGTCGTCAATTTATTACATTTCTAGGAGGTAAATTATCAATGGCAAACAAATGGGTATATTTGTTCAGTGAAGGTAATGCTAACATGCGTGAACTTCTTGGTGGTAAAGGTGCAAACCTTGCTGAGATGACTTCTTTAGGTCTTCCTGTACCACAGGGATTCACAATTACAACAGAAGCTTGTACACAGTATTATGAGGATGGAAGACAGATCAACGATGAAATCCAGGCTCAGATTACTGAATACATCGGAAAGATGGAAGAGATCACAGGTAAGAAGTTTGGTGACAAGGAAAATCCACTTCTTGTATCTGTTCGTTCAGGTGCTCGTGCTTCTATGCCAGGTATGATGGATACTATCCTTAACCTTGGTCTTAACGAGACAGTAGTAGAGACAATCGCTGCTAAGTCTGGTAACCCACGTTGGGCTTGGGATTGCTACAGAAGATTCATCCAGATGTACTCTGATGTAGTTATGGAAGTTGGTAAGAAATATTTTGAAGAGCTTATCGACAAGATGAAAGCTGACAGAGGCGTATCTCAGGACGTTGACCTTACTGCTGATGATCTTAAAGAATTAGCTGGTCAGTTCAAAGCTGAGTATAAAGAAAAATTAGGTGAGGACTTCCCGGATGATCCTAAGGAGCAGTTAATGGGAGCTATCAAAGCTGTATTCCGTTCTTGGGACAACCCTCGTGCAAATGTATATCGTCGTGACAACGACATCCCTTACTCATGGGGTACTGCTGTAAACGTACAGTCTATGGCATTTGGTAACATGGGTGATAACTGTGGTACCGGTGTTGCATTTACTCGTGACCCTGCTACAGGTGAGAAGAAGCTCATGGGTGAGTTCTTAAAGAACGCTCAGGGTGAAGACGTAGTTGCTGGTGTTCGTACTCCAATGCCAATCGCACAGATGGAGCAGGAATTCCCAGAGGCATTTGCTGAATTCAAGAAAGTTTGTGAAACATTAGAGAAACATTACAGAGATATGCAGGATATGGAATTTACTGTAGAAGACAGAAAGCTCTATATGCTTCAGACTCGTAATGGTAAGAGAACAGCTCAGGCTGCTCTTAAGATCGCTTGTGACCTTGTTGATGAAGGTGCAAGAACAGAAGAAGAAGCTGTTGCAATGATCGATCCTCGTAACTTAGATACACTTCTTCATCCACAGTTTGATGCGGCTGCATTAAAGGCTGCTACTCCTGTAGCTAAGGCACTTGGTGCTTCTCCTGGAGCTGCTTGTGGTAAAGTTGTATTTACAGCAGAAGACGCTGTAGAATGGGCTGCTCGTGGCGAGAAGGTTGTACTTGTTCGTCTTGAGACATCTCCTGAAGACATTACAGGTATGAAGTCTGCACAGGGTATCTTAACAGTTCGTGGTGGTATGACATCACACGCTGCCGTAGTTGCTCGTGGTATGGGTACATGCTGTGTATCTGGTTGTGGCGACATCGTAATGGACGAAGAAAACAAGAAATTTGAATTAGCTGGTAAGACATATACAGAAGGTTCTGAAATCTCTATTGATGGTACAACAGGTAACATCTATGATGGAATCATCCCTACTGTAGATGCTACAATCGCCGGTGAGTTCGGCCGCATCATGGCTTGGGCTGACAAATACAGAAAACTTAAAGTTCGTACAAATGCAGATACTCCTGCAGATGCTAAGAAAGCTCGCGAGCTTGGTGCTGAAGGTATCGGTCTTTGCCGTACAGAGCATATGTTCTTCGAGGAAGACAGAATTGCTGCTTTCCGTGAGATGATCTGCTCAGATACAGTAGAAGAAAGAGAAGAAGCTCTTGCTAAGATCCTTCCATATCAGCAGGGAGACTTCGAAGCTCTTTATGAAGCTCTTGAAGGTAACCCGGTTACAATCCGTTTCTTAGACCCACCTCTTCATGAATTCGTTCCTACAGAGGAAGCTGATATCGAGAAGTTAGCTAAGGCTAAGAATAAGAGCGTTGAAGAAATCAAAGCTATCATTGATTCACTTCATGAGTTCAACCCAATGATGGGACATCGTGGATGCCGTCTTGCAGTCACATATCCTGAAATTGCTAAGATGCAGACAAGCGCTGTTATCCGTGCAGCAATCAATGTTAAGAAGAAACATCCTGATTGGACAGTTGAGCCTGAGATCATGATTCCACTTGTTGGAGATATCAAAGAGCTTAAGGTAGTTAAGAAAGTTGTTGTTGAGACAGCAGATGCTGAAATCGCAGCAGCAGGCGTTGAAATGAAGTACGAAGTTGGTACAATGATCGAGATCCCAAGAGCTGCTCTTACAGCTGATCAGATCGCTACAGAGGCTGAGTTCTTCTGCTTCGGTACAAACGACTTAACACAGATGACATTTGGTTTCTCTCGTGATGATGCAGGTAAGTTCTTAGATGCTTACTATGATGCTAAGATCTTTGAGAGCGATCCATTTGCTAAGCTTGACCAGACTGGTGTTGGCCAGCTCATGGAAATGGCTGTAGAAAAAGGTAAGAAAGTTCGTCCATCACTTCACTGCGGTATCTGTGGTGAGCACGGTGGAGATCCTTCATCAGTTGAGTTCTGTCACAAGATCGGTTTGGATTATGTATCTTGCTCTCCATTCCGTGTGCCAATCGCACGTCTTGCAGCAGCACAGGCAGCTATAGCTGACAAGTAGGGCATCGTCTGATGTAATACAGATTTAATATTGCAATAATAGATTCCCATTCCGGGCTAAGATTTAGTCTGGAATGGGAATTTTGCTTTATAGGAAAATGCTCGTAGCGTAGAGGTAAAGAGGGAAGCCCCCAAGAATTGCGAAGCAATTCTTGGGGGCACCTCACTGTTTTTTCCTTTTTTTATGGTATAATTAAGAAAACAAAAATCAAAGATTATGGAGGGGAGATTATGAAAAAAACATTTCTTGAAACTGAAAAAGATGGTTTCTATGGAACTTATTATGAAAATCCAAGAGGTTCGGACTGTGTGGTTATTGGAATGTTTGGAGATGATCCAAATGATTTTATGGCGAAGTGTGGTGCAAAATGGTTACATAAAAATGGCGTGAATGCACTTTGTATGTCTCCGGAAAAGAAAAATTACAGTCATGTAAATTATCCTTTGGAGAGAATTGAGACAGCTATAAGATGGCTCAAGAACAATGGGAATCGTAAAATTGGAATTATGGGAATGAGTACGACTGGAATGGATGCTCTTGTTGCTGCTTCAATTTTTCAGGATATCACGCTGACGTTTGGACTTACAGCCAGTGATTTTGTATGGCAGGGATTTGAACAGGGGAAAAAGGACGGATGTAAGGAATGGCCGGTTCCGGGAGCTTCTACGCTTTCATATAAAGGAGAACCGCTTGCTTATATGCCGTTTGTATACGAGCATCCGGTGTACTGGCAGAAAATTGAGGAAGAGACGAAAGGTTCAGGAGATTTTGAACGCAGTACCTGTTTGTTTATTGATTCTGAAAAAGCAAGAGAACATTCGGAAGAGGAAATGATTAAAATTGAAAATATAAAAGGCAGACTGTATGTAGTTGGTGCAGACGACGATTCGTTCTGGGAGGCGGGAAAATATATCCGACGTATGACCAAGCGGTTAGAAGAGAGACCGCATACCTGTCAATATGTACCGCTTGTATATAAGCATGGAACTCATTTTGTACTTCCGGAATCAATGCTTCGTATGGTGTTGCCAATAGGACTTAAATTTGTCATGAAGTTTGTTTTCAGGGCTGCAAAAGAATATCCGGATGAGTGCGAAGTGACCAGAAAAGATATAGACAGAAAACTTTCGGATGCATTAAAGCAGTGGCAGGAAGAGGATGATATGTTATAATATTGCATATGTAAATTGCCTTTATCAGACAATGAAATGGAGAGCAATGTGAGAATATATGAAGTCGAAGCGAGAACATCAGGAATGTTAGCAAATGTTTCAGCGGCAGTGATGGAGGGATTGAACTGGCGCAAACACTGGCAGGTGTTGGCGGTCTTTTGTATTGACACGCTACGATGGATGAAATATCATAATAACAGAAAAAGGTAAAAGCAGAACTATCTGATTGCTTTATATGATCGGAAAATACAGACAATAATTTTTGCATCAATGGAAATGAATCTAATCTAAATATACAAGGTGATCATAATGAACAAAACGAAAAAAGAAACAGCCTATTACCATCTTCCGGGCTTATTCGAATTTTATGAATTATATCGCAAATTTCTGGCATTGTTTTATGAGCACAGAGAATATTTTTATGACTGGTGCGAGATCGGTTCTATCTATGGTGCACCGGCAGATTGCCTGTGGGGAGGCGGACGTGCGGGCTTTGGAGAAGACCATGCACAGGATGTTCTTACTTTGATGCAAAAGTACGGGATTTCCGCCAGACTGACCTTTAGCAATTCTTTATTACGAGAGGAACATTTGTCGGATAAAAAGTGTAATGCATTATGTGTGTTATTTGAAAGTGGAATGCCAGATCAGGATTTTAGTTTCAATAAAGAAAATGGTGTGATCGTGCATTCGGATCTTCTGGTAGAATATTTGAAAAGAAATTATCCGAAGTTGTATCTGGTGTCTTCAACGACAAAAGTATTAACAGATTTCGATGCATTGATCGAGGAAGTAAACAGAAAAGATTTTCGTTATGTTGTGCCGGACTTTCGGTTAAATAAAGCATTTGACAGGCTGGCAGGGATGACAGCAGAACAAAAAGACAAAGTAGAATTTTTAGTAAATGAATGCTGTTATATTGGATGTACAGACAGAAAGAAATGTTATGAAGCAGTCAGCAGAAAGAATCTCGGAGAAAGAACACAGCATATATGCAATGCACCGGAAGCAGGGAGTGGTTATCTTTTTTCAAAAGCAATGAAAAATCCATCGTTTATTGGCATAGAAGAGATAAAAAATAAATATCTGCCGATGGGATTTTCGAACTTTAAAATAGAAGGACGCAGTCTGGGCAGTGCCCTGGTACTGGAATTTTTGTTGTATTATATGACGAAACCGGAGTACCAGCTTCGTGTCAGAGAAGAAATCTATCTGGATAATATGCTGGATCTGTTTTAAAAATACAGTCAGTTGCAATTCTGGGAGCAGGGGCGGTCGGCTCTTATGTTATCTGGGGATTGTCACAAAAAGAAGAGATCGAATTAGGCGTTATTGCCGAGGGAGAAAGAAAGGAGCGCTTACAACAAAACGGCTGCAAGATCAATGGAAAAGTATATCGCCCGAATGTATGGACACCTAAGGAAGCGTGTGGTGTTGATCTGCTAATCGTTGCATTAAAATATGGTGCATTACCGGAAGCGATGGAAAGTATACACAAAGCAGTCGGTGAACACACCATTGTCATGAGTCTGATGAATGGTGTTGACAGTGAAGAACTGATCGCAAAGCATATTGGCAAAGAAAAGTTATTATATTCTCTGATTAAAGTAGCTTCACATAAAGAAAATGATGAATATATTTTTGATCCGGCAACTACGATCGGCATTATTTTTGGAGAACAGACACAGCCATATCAGAGTGAACGTGTCAAAGCAGTCGGAGAGCTGTTTGAAAATACAGGGATACATTATCGTGTGACAGAAGATATTATGGAAGAAATCTGGAGCAAGTTCCGTTTAAATGTATGCAATAATCTGCCGCAGGCAATTCTGGGAGCCGGTGTGGGTTGTTATGAGGACAGCATTCATATGAATGCGATCAGAGAAGGACTTCGTCAGGAATTAGAAGCGATGGCACAGGCAAAAGGAATTGATCTTAGTAAAGTATCGGCTACATCTTTGCATGGAAGTGCAGTAAAAAAGAATGCACGTTTTTCGACATTGCAAGATCTGGATGCCGGTCGACACACTGAGATTGATATGTTTTCAAAAGCATTGGCAGATATGGGAAAGGAACTTGGAATTGCAACACCATACAACGAATTTACTTATCATATGATCAAAGCACTGGAAGAAAAGAATGACGGAATCTTTGACTATACAAATGACACAGAGGCAACCTGCTCGAAGTGATCATCGTTCAAAATATAAAATCTGAAAAAACAAAAAAAGAAAACTAAGAAGAATCTATAAGGGGGGATGTGAAAAAATCAACGACAAAGAAAAAGGAATCCATCAGAAAAAGAAGGGAGAAATAACATGAAGAATGGGGTTTATAAGAGAAAAAGTTTTGCTGTTCTGATTGTGGTTATCGCGATCTTGGCAGCATTTGGATGTGGCGCTTTTGTTCGCACAACTTCAAAAAAGCAGACGAAGAAAAAAGAAAATAAGGTTGTAACATTACGACTGACAGGAGATGGGATTGACTGGATCGGTAAGCAAAATGGCTGGTTTGCCGACCTTTTGCTGGAACGTTTTGGCTGCAAATTAGATATACGTCCGACAATGGAATATAGCGATCCGTTAAAAGAAGCAGATATCATTTTATGGGACGGAATTGCCGAGCCTGATTATGTAAAGAAAAGCAGTGACTTAACAAATGTCAAGCAAGAAAGAGTGGGCAGGTTTTGCCTTGCCGTAAATGCACATTCGAAACATAAAGACCTGGCAAACCGGTTTGTTGATTATCTGGATTCTCCAAAAGGAATGATGGAAATGCTTTATGGACCGGAAAAATCCTGTTGGTATTATAAGGATGGAAAAGCGTATCTTACAAATAACGGATATTCTTATATGGAAAATACATCCTTGATGTATCCGGCAAAAAAAGCAAAACAGGATAGTTTTGCGATGGGATATCCACGTTTTATGTTTTTGCCATATGCAAGTAGTATGTTAGATCCGAATACAGGTGAAGCATATAACATTTTGCAAGTGAACAAAAGAAGATTGGAAACCGAAAAAGAAACGGAACAGCCGAAAAATGATTTAAAGATATGTTCTAATGTGAAAAAAATGCAGGTAAAATATGTCGGTGTCAATATGGATGAAATGGGGACACAGAATCTGGATTCGGCACAGATTGCGACAGTTAAAAAATATTTTGATCGGATGTCTCTGAAAAAGAAGACATATAAAAAAGGAAAAAGCCCAAAAGAAATACAAAAAGAGTGTATTGTTTATACAATGCAAGGTGGAAAATACAAAGAAGTGGTTTATTATCCGTTTAATCAATTTGCTGTTTCGTTAGATGGGACATGGTATAGTGTTACGACAGATCAGGACAATCCGGAACCGATCAATGATCCGGCAGATGCATTTTTGATCGGTACGCAGAAAACAGGAACACATTTCTATATTTACGGAAATGATTATGATCTTTCTAAACAGGATGCAAATGTAGAGTATATTGAAGAAGGAATATCTGCCGGACGTTATGTGGTTGTAAAATGTCATTTAAAAAAGGGAAAATGTAATGAATATTTCATTTATGACCGCATTAAGAGAACGTTTATCTATAAATTTACCGGCAATTATTTTACGTGGTATCAAAATGATATCATGCATGGCTATTATGCGGATCAGAATACGATCTACAGCTATGATGGAACAGTCTTTCAAAAGACAGATTGTAAAGAGGATGAGCGGATTGTTTATCTCGAACAGAAAAGCAAAAAGAAACTGAAATGCTCGACCGCATCATGGAGTACCGGAGAAATTCGTGAAAGCAAATATGATCTTGTTCAAAATACCGCACAAGAATGACGCGAGAAAAAACTTGCCAATTCATTCAAACGTTATGTATAATAACAATAGTTTTAACACAGTAAAAAAGAAAAGGAGATTAGAATATGAAGAAAACAAGATTTCAATTTAGTCTGGTTGCACTTCTTGCTCTTTTTGTTCTTTTTGGTGCATTTTCATCAAAGCCGGCAAAAGCAGCAGAAATCTACACAGGCAACAGTGATACGTTAGAAGGAGCAGTAAGCTGTCCTTTGGGATTAAACACAGAGTATTATACCACGTTAAAAGGATATACCGGTTATCTGAGTTTTGTTACACCGGCACAGGAAGGTTTTATCCGTGTTGAGTATAAGAACATTACAATGTCAGGCTGGAAATATTGCTATGTAAAAACAGCGGCAGGTGATACACTCGCATATGGTGACCGTTCTCCGGGAAACACAGCAAACTTTGAGTTAAAGAGTGAGACAGCCAATAACAATGGTGCTGCATTAGCTCCAAATACCAGATATTATATCCAGATCGGTCAGAATGACGAAACAGATATTAGCGGTAATGCCAAGATCACAGTACATTTTACAACAGATCTTAATTCTGATGGCAAAGCACAGGCTGAGACCGTTGCGTTGAATACACCGTATACAAGAAGCATTGATTCTACCGATTTAACGGATGAGGATTACTTTAAGTTTACTGCATTGACAAGTGGAATGCATCGTTTTACATTGACAAACACGACCGTGAATGCATGGTTAGATTATGAGATTCGCAAATGGAACACAGATGAACTTGTAAAAAATACGAACAATAATGATGTCAGAAGTGATATTTCAAATGGAAATACAGCAACATATGATATGATGTTAGAAGCCGGACAGACCTATTATCTGAAAGTATCGGAAAACAGAAGCGGTAATTATACTTTTATGATCAATAACCAGTCTGTTAAAAAGATTACGATGGTTTCTTCTAAAAACCTGCAGGTAGATCAGAGCTTTACATTAAATCCTGTCGTTTCACCATCGAATGCATTTAATCAGGATATTGAATATAAGAGCAGTAACGGTGATGTAGCAACGGTAAGCTCAGAAGGTGTAGTCAGAGCTTACAGACCGGGTAGTGCAGTGATCACGGCAACCGCAGAAGACGGAAGTAATGTCAGTGCAAAATGTACAATCTATGTATCACCATATGCACCGGGAACTCCATATCTGTCAAAAGCAACTTCTACTACGATCAAAATGACATGGAGCAGCGTATATAATGCAAGTGGATATTACATTTACAGAAAGAGCGGAAAATCTTGGAAGAAGATAGGCTCTACCAATAATGCGACATTCACGGTCAAGAAGTTAAAGAAAGCGACCGGATATCAGTTCCGTGTAGCGGCTTATAAGTCAATGGATGGTAAGAAGTATGTGTCCAAACTTTCGCAGACACTCTCTGTTGCAACGGCTCCGGGTAAATCAAAAGTAAGGAAGATCACCAAAAAAGCGAAAGATAAAGGCTGGTTTAGTGATACATACAGAGCGAAAGTACAGTGGAAGAAAGTCAAAGGTGCAAGTTACTATGAGCTGTATTATACAACACCGGGAAATTCTTATAAGTATCTGGCAGGAACGACTACAGGTACAAAAATAACGTTCGCAAGAAGCTATAGCCATGGTTATACAGGTTCTAAGAAAGTAAACTTCTATGTTGTAGCTGTTAAAAAATACAAAAATAATATCTCAAGATCAGGTTACTCAAAAAAGAAGAGTTACCGTATGCATTAATTAAAAATATTTAAAATGCGAACTCCTTTCGGAGTGAGTTTACAGTAAAGACTGTAAGTCACTTTGAAAGGAGTTTTTTATGGAGTAAAAAATTGCTTGTATAGTAGTGGCACATATAGCAAAGCGCTGGTTTTGCACTTTTTTTATAGTGTAGAAAACGGATTGTATGGTAGTGGTGTATCAACAAGAATTGCTTTGCACTATCTATATAGGAAATTTTTTCGTTACCTGCACAGTAAAAATGATTCGCAAGGATGTGATTACTACACAAAGGAAGATGATATGATTTGTTTCGATATAAAAACGAGTAAACGGAAATTTTTGGTGCAACGAGTAAACGGAATTTTTTGGCTTCTTTACATTATTCTATAAAATGTGGTAGCATGGAAAAGATAAAAAAGACGGCAAATAAAGAAAAGAGGAACAATATGAAGTTAGGAAAGAGTATAAAGAAATATCTGTTTTTTCTTTCTATGCTATGCATGCTTTTCATAATGACCGGTTGTGGAAAGGAAAGTCAGTTTACACAGATAGACGATAAGTATAAAACGACAGTGCAGCAGGGCGTATCGGATGATGCGGATGCGACACCTGACAGTACGGATCCTTCTCAAACAGAGCAGACGATACAGCCTGACAGCACAAAAGAGCAGGAGGCAGACAAAAAAGGAAAGACAAAGAAAGAGAAAACCGCTACAAAGGATCAAAAGTCAAAAGACAATACAACAGACCAGGCGGCTGATCCTAAAGCTTCTGAATCATCCCAGAAAGCCAGTGATTCGAAAAATAAAAAAACGGCATTTGCAACAAAAAGTAAAAAAAATACCAGCAAAAAAAGCACATCAGCAAAAAAGAGTGCAGCAAATAAGAATACAAAATCCAATCGAACGACAAAAGATGCAAATAGTATAACGAACAATTCTTCTACACAAAATGCATCACAACAAGACAACGACTCTTCCAAAGAGGAAACCAAAGATTCCGATCAAAAGAAAGATACGGTTACACCGACAGCAGCGCCACAGCCGGATACCTGCACGATTTCCATTGACTGTAAGACAATCCTTGCAAACAAGTCGAATCTGAAAAGTTCAAAAGTGAACTTTGTACCAGCCGATGGTTTGATCTTAAAGAATACAACTGTAGAATTGAAAAAAAATGATACGGTATATGATATCTTATCGCGTGTGTGCAAAAGCAAAAAGATCCATATGGATGCAAATTACACACCTGCATATAAGACATATTATGTTCGTGGTATTCATCAATTATATGAGTTGGATTGTGGTAATCTTTCCGGCTGGACCTATCAGGTAAACGGTATCGTGCCAAACTATGGCTGCTCAAAGTATACCGTAAAAGCCGGTGATGTGATCGCATGGCGTTATACATGTGATGGCGGAAAAGATGTGAAATGAAGAAAAAGCCTGCTTGGAATAATGCAGAAACAAAAATTTTACTTGAAATCATATAGAAAAAATATGGCAATATCTATAAAAAATTGCATGTGAAAAGGAAAAGAGGAAAGGAATGTCAGAAAAGAATTGTTTTGGAAAGTGCCATCCGGTGGTACAAATGATCTATTGGCTCGTGATCCTTTTGACGACTGTTTTTTTGATGCATCCGGTTTTTCTGGGGGTTTCTTTTCTTGGAGCCTTTCTTTTGGGGATCCGGCAAAAAGGGATAAAAAAAGTTTTGTGGGTTTATGTTTGCAAGACCGTTCCTTTTTTTCTTTTGATTGCCTGTATCAATCCGGCATTTAATCATTATGGAGTGACAGAACTTTTCCGGTTAAAGACAGGACCGGTTACATTAGAAGCAATCGTATATGGTCTGGTGCTTGCTTTTGTCTTGTATATATCGGTGCTTTGGTTTAGTAGCTTTCATGAGATTATGACAACAGATCGTTTTGTCTATCTTTTCGGAAAACTGTCTCCTGATATTTCACTTGTTTTATCTATGGCAATGCGTTTTGTCCCAAGATTTACAAAACAGCTTAAAAAGATACGGATGGGGCAGCAGTGTATAGGAAGAGATATGGAAGGACAAAGCATTTTAAAGAAAGTCTGTATGGGCATACGTGAGATATCGATGCTTCTTACATGGGGACTCGAAAGCGGGATTGATACAGCAGATTCGATGCGAGCAAGAGGATATGGCACGGTAAAAAGGACAGCATATTCCGTTTTTTCGTGGACAAAGCAAGATAAAAAGATTCTTTTGATTCTTTTTATCTGTTATGGAATCGTTCTTTTAGGGATCAGTCAGGGATATGCCTATGCATTATATGATCCGATCATACAGATTGCAGGTGTACCGTTGACAGCCAAAAGCCTGCTTTGTTATCTGGCATGGGCAGTCTGTTGCCTGCTTCCGGTCGGTGCTGACTGGATTTAAGAAAGAAAACGGAATTCATAAACGATAAAATCTATAAGCACAAAGTGCGACAAGCGTGCAACGCATGGATTTTAGAGTTATTATATCATGAATTTGCAACACAAGAGAGCTTGCTTTCTTGTGCAAAATTCATGAACGATAAAATCTTCAAGCACAAAGTGCGACAAGCGTGTAACGCTTGGATTTTAGAGTTATTATATCAAAATCTATCTCGAAAATTTTCATTCAGAAGATACCGAGAGTGCATAAAACTTGCAAAGGAGGATTGGTGTGAAGATAATAGAACTGAAAAAGTTAAGCTTTCGTTATTCCGGCGAAGATAAGGAGGTATTGTCAGATATTGATCTGGCAATTGAAGAAGGCGGTTTTTATGTGATCTGTGGAGCAAGCGGAAGTGGAAAAAGTACATTACTTCGACAGTTAAAGACTTCTTTGCAGCCGGTAGGTCAAAGAAGTGGCAGGATTCTTTATTATGGAAGAGATTTAGAAGAAGTGTCACAATATACGCAAAGTGCCAAGATAGGATTTGTTTTTCAAAATCCTGATACACAGATCGTAACAGATAGGGTCTGGCATGAATTGGCTTTTGGGTTGGAAAGTATCGGTATGCCTCAGGATATGATCCGTGTCCGTGTCGCAGAAATGGCATCATATTTTGGAATCCAAAACTGGTTTTATCAGTCTACGGATACCCTGTCCGGTGGGCAAAAGCAGCTTTTGAATCTGGCTTCCGTTATGGTAATGCATCCGAAAGTATTACTGTTAGATGAGCCGGTTTCCCAACTTGATCCGATCGCTGCGGCAGATTTTATGGCAACGGTTCATAAATTGCATGCCGAATTTGGAATTACCGTGATCATGGCAGAGCATAGCTTGGAAGAAGTGGCAGCCTATGTGGACGAAGTGATTTTTATGAAAGAAGGCAGGCTGATCGCAAAAGGAAAGATGGAAGAACTGGGAAATATTCTTGAGACACATGATCCTTCAATGGAAGAAATTTTAACAGTACCAATGCAAATCGCAAGAGGGTACGAGAAATTGCAAAAGAAGAAAGAAGATACTGCTTTTACGACAAATGACCGGATCCCCTATACAGTAGCTTTGGGACAAAAATGGATGGCACAAAGGTTTCCCCTTGCAAAACAGGAAGAGATAAAAGGGTTTCCCTTTACAAAACAAGAAGAGACAGAAAAGTTTGCTTTTGCCAAACAGGAAGAAGCACAAAGGTTTCTAGGTGCAAAACAAGAAGAAGCAGGAAGATTTACTTCTGTAAAACAGAAAGAAAAAAAGTTTTTACCGGCGAAAGATCCGAAGAAACAAAATAGGGGAAAGCGGTCTTTTGACGGTAAGAAGATTCCTTTTGCAATTCAATGTACAGAACTTTGCTATCATTATCCACAGGCAGATGTTGATGTTGTGGATCATCTGAGCCTTTTTGTGGAAGAAGGAGCGATTTTCGCTTTGATGGGTGGAAATGGAAGTGGAAAAACAACGACATTGCATCTGCTTGGAGGACTTTTAAAACCACAAAGAGGAACGATCGAATTCTTTGGAAGATCCCTTGCAAAATATAAA
>UMLG01026521.1_pt1 | contig 20836 bp, 20 predicted proteins | sample 1966511 | NCBI WGS metagenome assembly UMLG01 (sample SAMEA4836195, study PRJEB28245) | human gut metagenome | biome: gut microbiome; material: fecal sample | place: Denmark | collected 2008
CGCGCGGTCAAAGTCTCTATGCCCTTGACCAAAAAATGGCCCTGCGCCTCAGTCATCGCAATCCTCAAATCGAAGCCCTCTATGCGGAATTTCTCGGCAGCCCCCTCAGTGAAAAAGCAGAGGAACTGCTCCATACCGATCAGGGGGCGTGGGAAGTGACGGAGTGTTATTAATCGGGTCGAAGCAAGAATCACGCCAATCTCCCCAAGAGCATGCTTCCATTGCTTACTTCCGTGTTTTGTGGATGCAATGGAGGCATGCCGAAAGGTAAATGGGAAACCACGAAGACTATAAATAACTGCACTAGACAACTGACTTGCGTCGTCAGTGGAGGCGGAAGCTCCTCGCAATTGGACCCATCTGAACCGGATTTGCTTTTGCAAATTTTGTTCACGTTATAGATATGATTGGCACAGTAGACGTTATCAGCCATAAAATAAGTTTTTTACGCATCTTAGCATTGGAAGGAGAAACTATGGAGATTTTAGTGACCGGCTTCGATCCTTTTGACGGCGAACCCATCAACCCAGCTTGGGAAGCCGTAAAACGCCTTGATGGAAAAGTGATTGACAGACAGCATCCCGTGCATGCCCTTATGATCCCTACAGTCCGTTATGAGGCGCTTTCGGCCATCAAGCGCGGCATCGAGCGGTTTGATCCCCAGCTCATGATCGCCGTTGGACAGGCGGGGGGACGTATGGCCATTACCCCTGAACGAGTTGCCATCAATTGCGACGACTTCCGCATTCCGGACAATAAAGGCAACCAGCCCATTGACGAAATGATTGTGCCGGACGGCCCGGCAGCTTATTTTTCAACTCTTCCCATCAAGCGCATCGTAATGCGGCTTATGGCAGCGGGAATCCCTGCTCAGGTATCAAACTCGGCTGGAACCTTTGTCTGTAACCATGTCTTTTATGGGCTCATGGATTTCATGAAAAAAGAAGGCAAAGGGCGCCGCGGCGGCTTTATCCATGTGCCGTACCTTCCGAAGCAGGCCGCCCGCCTAAAAAACGAACCCAGTATGAGTCTAGAGATGATTGTGGAAGGGTTAACCCTTGCCATTAAGGCAAGCGTAGAAATAGGAGTCGATGAGAGAATGACAGATGGAGTGGAGTGTTGATTATTTATTCGGTGCACAAATTGCGCTGACTAAATAATAGGCAGCACCGTTTCCTTACAAATAGCAGTGACCATTTGCCCCTCCCATAGGGCAGTTTGGATCCAGCGTTACGGTCTTTTCCGCTCTGATTTTTTGCTCGAAACAGCCATTCGGGCCTTCCCCAATAGATTGCTTGACAGCCTCCCGCCTATCACTAAAATTTCTTGATTTTATCCCATTGATTAAAAATTATTACAAAAAGGCTATTCCACTTGTTTTTATCATCTTAAAATGTTACATTAATCTTGTAGCACGGGGTCAAGTCCCCATAGAAAAGCAGACGATGAACCACATCGGTAGCAAGGATAGGTCGGGAGTTGATGATGATGGGAAATAAGACGAAACAGGTGGTACTGACAGTATTTTCAGCAGGGGCCCTGCTTTTGGGAAGTCCCGCTGCGTGTGAGGCCTTATCTCTTGACGGAGTGCCCTTTCCGCAGCAACATGGACCAGTTGTACAACATGCCGTGACACGTCACGATGAGGATCGCTTCATTGGTCGCCTTTCGGCATCGGCGAGGCTCATGGCACAAAGCCCGCTTTTACCAATGACAGCGACCTTGCTTTTCCTCACGGAATCGAATTTGTAAGCTTTTGTACGAGGGCGTTCAAGGAGTTTTCCTTGACGCCTTCTTTGCTTGCATAAAGTCCCCGTTTCGGGTATGATTTACAAAATGATTCTTTTTCTAGGATATTCCCCAAAAGATGCTGAAAGGCACACGGGGGTGAGGCCAATAAGGCCCAAAGGAGCAATGATGACTCAATTCTGCAAACACTGCGGGCATCTCCTGCCCGACGGTGCTAAATTTTGTGACGCCTGCGGTGCATCGACCGAGGAAGCAAAGACGCCTTTTGCGGCAGGCCCCCAATACGAACCGTGGCATGATGCCGCGCTTCAGGATAAGTTCCTAGGTTTTCGGGGACGCCTCAACAGAAAACGCTATTTTCAACGTACCCTCATCCTGGCAGGCCTTCAGGTCCTTTTGGCCTTTTTCTTTAGGCTATTCCAGCCAGACAATCCAAGCAGTGAAGAGCTGCTTCACATGGCCGTCATGGATGCAGGTTTTTCCTTTACCATGGGCGAACTTGCAGCCCGGATCATCGACGCCTTTTTGTCAGTCCTTCAGCTGGGCCTTGCCCTGCGGCGCTTCCATGACCTTGACCGGTCGTGGGGGAGCCTTTTCCTGCTCATGATTCCATTCATCAATCTGTACTTTCTTTTCCTGCTCTTTTGCAAAAAGGGAACGGCTGGCGACAACCGCTTTGGCCCGGATCCCCTCATGAACTAAGGGAGGACCCTCTCATGGCAGAACAACTTGCTAACAACCTGTGGCGCCTGGAAATCCCTCTCGTGGGGAACCCCCTTAAGGCTCTCAATAGCTACCTCATTACAGGAGAGCGCAACCTTCTCATCGATACGGGGTTCAATGAAGAAACATGTCGAAAGGCCATGGTGGAAGAACTGGACGCTATCGGCGTGGACCTTACGCGGACGGATATCTTTTTGACCCACGTCCACAATGACCATACGGGTCAGTCGACGTTCCTGCACCGTGAGGGCTGCAAGATTTACATCAGTCGCATGGACGGCACTATCATGCGCAATCTCAAGGATCCGGCCTTCTGGGACAAGCGCTACGAAAAATGCGTCCAAAATGGCTTTACGAAAGAAGAAACAGATGGACTGCGCCGCGTCAATCCTGCCCAAACGAAAGGACCGGAACCCTTTGACGGCTACACATATCTTGAAGACGGCGACAAACTGCATTATGGCGGTGTGGACCTTGAGGCGATTTGGACGCCAGGCCATACACCAGGACATTTCTGCCTTTACGCGCCGACGGAAGGCTGGCTTTTTTCCGGAGACCACATCCTCTTTACCATTTCCCCTAATATTTGCGACTGGGAAAATGTGGCGGACTCCTTAGGTGCCTATCTCGAGAGTTTGGGAAAAGTGGAGAACCTTGAAGCGCCCCATCCCTTTCCAAGCCATCGCCGCGTCATGGGCACCATAAAAGAACGCGTAAAAGCCCTTCGGGAACACCATGAGCGCCGCATTGCCGAAGCGCTCCGTATCGTAACCGAAAAGCCGGGGCTGACGCCTTATGAAATTGCAGGCCGCATGCAGTGGAAGATCCGATCCCGCAACTGGGAAGAATTTCCCCTCGCCCAAAAATTCTTTGCCGTCGGCGAAACTGTCGCCCACCTGGACTACCTTCGCCTGCGGGGGAAGGTGGTTCGTGAAACGGTGAAGGGGAAGAATCGATATCGAGCCGTGTAACGATCAGCCAACCCAAGGATTATCCTCTTACAAAAGCTAAATAAAAACCAAGAGCCCAAAACCAAACCTGCGTCTGAATTTGGTTTTGGGCTTTTCTTACGATTTTTGCCTTACAATCTTTTGCGTTTCAATCTTTTGCCTCTGTGTTTTTCCCTTCGTGTTTTCGCCTTGGAAACGGCGAATGCCGTTCCGCCTTACCAAAGCGGGGGTATCCACCGAAAAGGCTTGCTTGCGAGCGTGGATGGTGGATGAGGAGGAGCAGTTTGGTGCCGGCGTTCTGGTCTTTCTTCTATTTACATGATTCAAATGGGGCTCAGATTGGTTCAGATGCTAGGAAAAAAGCTGCAGGCTGACGAAGCCGCACACGCATTTTTGTGCTGCTAGGAAGTCTGCGTCTTTTTGACAACGCAGATGGGCCGATATGAGCTTCAGGCGAATCATGTTTCCTCTAAAAAACCGAAAAAATTCCAAGAAGTGGCTCGCCCAAGGGCTCCATTTTTTCGGGCGACTTTAACATGAAATTGTGGTACGTAATCTCTTGCGAATCGCCATGCCTTCCTTGCTCTCAAAAGAATCATTTCTCAAGCAAGGATGGCAAGTAACTGCATTGAATCGGCGCGATTTCTGCGCCGAGTAAAAATAAAAAGGACGCCCAGGCGTAGGCGATCCCCAAACGTGGGACGGTCCATCGTACGATAGGCCATGAGGCCATTGTTTCCACAAAATCTTTTTCAAGCAATGGTCTCACGTACTTCATTAAATCCGCCCGATTTTTGGGCTGAGCAAAAAACTCACTTCACATACCCATCATAAACCCGGCGCGACAAATCCGCCACCGACGCATACGGCGTATAATCCCGCGTAAATACAACGAGGACATAGTCGCCTTTTGCCGTATAGACGATGCCCCCATCGTGGCGCAGGTCGCGCACCTCGCCCGTCTTGTGGGCTACGACCGTGCCTTTGGGGAGCTTATCGGGAAGCATATCCGTATCGACCTGGGCCTTATAGATGGCAAGCATTTGGGCATCAAGGTCCTTACTTACGCATTTTCCCTGATAAAGACGCTTAAAAAGAAGCCCCACGTCCCTTACGGTGGTCATGTTTTCGGCGCCTTTTTTCGCGGCATCAAAATCCATCATCTTGCGGCGGAGCGTCGTATCCTTATAGCCGTGCTCCTTAAGGTAGCGGTTGACGCGGTCCATGCCCAAGCGGTCAATCATGAGGTTTGTCGCCGTATTGTCACTGTGGATGATCATTTCATCCAGGGCTTTTTTTACCGTGACCGTCGTACCCTTGGGCATTCCTTGAAGGACGCCGGATCCAGCAACAACGTTTTTATCCGTTAGGGTAAACGTCTCTGTAAGGCTCAGTTTCCCGTCCCTAATATCCTCATAGGCGGCAGCAAGGATGAAGACCTTGATCATACTGGCTGCCGGTGTCTGTACGCTGTTGCGATAATATCCCTTTCCCGTTTTAAGGTCGGAGAAATAGACGCCGTAGGGTGCGGCACCTTTGACGGTCTTTGACACAGCTGCAAGGTTTGCCGGCACATTTACCGCCGCCATAACAGGCGTGCTCCACAGGGTGACTGTAAGGAGCGCCGCCCCCATAAGGGCCGCGCCTTTTTTCATCATATCCATCATAAAAATTTCAGTCCTTTCTTTGTAAGCGCCTCCCGCAAGCCCTTCATAAAGGTAGGCCCGGGATCAATCTTTCCATGGTAATAGTTCGGCACGTCTTCGCGCCAAAGGTCCGTCTGTTTCGCCTTATCCTGCTCATAATGACCAAGGACCGTCGTAAGGGTCGGGTACTTATCCTTCAAATAGGAAATGAGAGCAATATTGGCCCTAAGTTGGGCCTCCGTAAGGTCTTCTTTACCCCTGGCGCCGCCCACGTTTTCAATGCCGATGGCGCACCAATTGAGCCCAATGGCATGGCGGGCAAGGGCCGTTTCCGGCATGAGCTGCCAAATGGCCCCATCCCGGCCCACAAGAAACTGGGCGCCCACATTGAGCGTGCCATAGGAAAGCCTTGGATTTTCCTCGGCGTAAAAAAATTGGTATGTTCCCTCTTGGGAATCATTGGCCGTCCAGTGGACGACAACGGCGCGGGGTTTGATGTCCGTCATTTCCCGGCCATAGTGAAGCTTGCTGTAAGCTTTCATGAGTGTGTTGCGTTTGGGTGATTGAGCCACGTACTTTTGGATGATGGCCGGCCGTTCCGCCTTTTTTCCCGGTGCGGAAAAACCGCAGGCGCTCGGCAGCAACAGGGCGCAGCTAAAAAGGATCAAGAGCCGTTTTTTCACGAATGCACGCCCTCTTCGGCAAGGGGATCCGGTCCATAGCGGTTCTCCCCTTCCGTTCCCTTTTCGGCGCAAAGCATAAAGGCAACATAAAGGCCATAAAAGGGAACCCATATAAACGCCACGATCTCCCCTGATTTTCCTAAATCATGGGCACGGCGAATGGCAAGCATGAGAAGGATCATCTGGGGCATGATGAAAAGAGCCATCATCACGAGGCTGTTTACCATCATGAAAAGGACAATAAAAAGAGGCCCGCTCGCTTCCTGCAGCGTCTTGGCAAAATAAAACTGCCCGGCCATATAAAGGGCTACGAAAAGAAATGATAAAGCAAAAACAGAAAGGCTGCGCAGGAGATAGGCCTTGCGGCAGAGCCGTCCCTTTGTTCCCCAATAGTCGGCTTTGAAACGCTCAAAAAACGTTTCTGGCTCCTTTGGTTCCTGATGATTGGAGGCGGCCTCTATCACAGGTGTTCCGCACGCTGGGCAGAACGCGGCGTTTTCGGGAAGAATGCGGCCACAGTGAGCACAATAGTTGGTCATCATATTTTCTCCTTTCAAAAAAGATTCTTTCCTTCAAGATCCTGCGGCTCCAAAAGCTGGAGGCCATGGGCCTTTAAGAGGCGCGCCGTAATGCCAGGCTCCTTTACAAGGGTTTTCGTAAAGGAGCCATCGTAGCGGGATGAAACGCCGCAGCTGGGACTTTTTGCCTGGAGGATAACAAGATCGGCGCCCTCTTTTTGCGCAAGGTGCAGGACTTTTTCAGCCCCTTGATCATAAGCGTCCGTCACATCAAGACCGCTTTGGGTCCTGACGCGGCCATCAGGCTGGATTTCTGCCGGCGGGCGCGGCGTCAACAGTCCGCCCATCACTTCTGGACAGATGGGAATGACGCGGGCATGAGAGGCTTTCAAAAAGGCCTGGACCAACCGGTGGGGCTTACTTTTCCCGTCATAGCGACAGGGCGTTCCCAAAAGACAGGCACTCACAAGGATGGTTTTTTCACTCATGACAGGGCCCCCTTAAAATGCTGCTCTACATTGCGGATGGAATAGATGACCATAGGCACAACAAAGAAAGTCGCTGCAAACCACGCCGCCTGGTCAGCCCAAGTAATGGCATCATAGCCAAAGGAGCCAACAAAAAGGACGGACACGACGGTGCGGGCAATCATCTCAAGGACCCCGCTCATCATGGCCTTGCGGGCATTGCCCAGGCCTTGGATGCTCATGCGGCACACATTCAAGATCCCCAGCACCCACAGACAGTACCCCATGCGGCGCAGGTAAAGGGCGGCAAGGTCCAGTTCGACGGTATTTGCCGCGTCAAGAAAGAGCAGGCACAGGTCCCGGCCCCACAAAATCATGGCAAAAAGGCCAAAAATCGCACCGTAAAGGACGCTGACGATGGTGCCCTTGTAAATGCCCTTGCGGATGCGGTCCGTCTGGCGGGCACCGAAGTTTTGGGCCACAAAAGTGGAAACAGCCGTGGCAAAAGCATCAAAAGGTGCGAGAAGAAAGAGAGCTTGATCTTCGTTCCTGCCGTAAAGGCTGATACAAACTGCGTTCCCAGGGAATTATTGGCGCTCTGCATAACCATGGAGCCAATGGCCGTAATGGAGTACTGCAGCCCCATGGGAATACCGATGCCCATGAGGTCTCTTCCTTCAAGGAAATCGTAGTGACGGGCCTTTTCTTCGATATGAAGGACATCGTAACGGCGCGCCACCGCATAAAGGCAAAGGAGCGCCAAAAGGGCCTGAGAAAGGACCGTGGCCAAAGCCGCCCCGGCAACCCCCATCCCAACATTGACGATAAAAAGAAAGTCCAGCCCAATATTAAGGACCGACGCCACGGCAAGATAGATAAAAGGCGTCTTGGAGTCGCCAATGGCCCGCATGAGTCCAGCAAGGTAATTATACATGACCGTAAAGGGAATCTCACAGAAGATGATGATGAGATAGACCCATGCATCATGAAAGATTTCTTCCGGCACCTGCAGGAGATGGAGGATGTGATTGCAGAAAACCGTCGTCAAGAGGGTCACAAGGGCGGCAAATAAGGCGGCAAGGATTCCACCTGCATATTCATAGCGGTGCATGCCGCTGTAATCCTTGGCGCCAAAGCGCTGTCCCACAGGGATGGAAAAGCCCAGACTCATGCCGATGCAAAAACCCATGACGAGGAACTGGATGCTTGTCGACGAGCCTACGGCGGCAAGGGCCTTAGCCCCCAAGGTTTGTCCCACAATGGCCGTATCGACAAGATTATAGGTCTGTTGGAAGAGGTTCCCCATGAGAAGAGGCAGACTGAATTTTACAATAAGAGGCAGGATGGGCCCTTGGGTCATATCCTTAGTGCGGCTTTGTGCCATACAATCACTTCATTTCTTTTTCGTTAGGACCGGTCCGCAATCTTTTGAAGGACCCGTTCCTTTTCGGCCCCCTCATAAAGAACAGGCCGATAGTCATTATAATAAGGTGTCGAGGAAATGCGGCAGGCAATGAGCGTGCCGCCATCAGAACCATGAAGGTACCCATCTTCAAAGGCAAAGCGTTCCTGGTAAATGAGGGCATCTTTGTCACGGGGATTGCTGTTGCCGCCGAAGCAGAAATTTCCCAGACTGTAGATGATGCGCCGCCCTTTATAGGTCTCCGTTCCCTGCACAATGTGGGGATGGGCACCCAGAACCAAATGAGCGCCGTGGTCGATGGCAAGATGGGCAAGATCGCGCTGGTTCTCGTCGGCATAGGGCTCAAGCTCCGTTCCCCAGTGGAAATAGCAGATGATGAGACGGGCGCCCTTTCGCTTCACTTTTTCCAGTTCCGCAATGAGCTGTGTCTCCGCGCCGCCCGTAAGGTCGTTGATACCAATAAGGCCAACGGGAATGCCCTTGATGAGCATGACGGGGCTTTCTTCGTAGCCAAAGGGCATGACGCCAGCCTTTCCTAAGGTGCCGAACGTATCCCAATAGCCTTCATTCCCATAGTCATAGCTGTGATTATTGGCAAGGGTCGCTGCTTCGACGCTGCCTTCCGTAAGAACCCGCACATAGTCGGCCTTTCCTTTAAAAGCAAAGGTCTTGTCCTGCCGGTCCGTACTTTCTGTCAGAGCTCCCTCCATATTGACAAGGGTGAGATCATCATGGGCAAAGATTGACGCTACGCCCTTCAAAAAGACCGATGCATCCCCATTGGCCGCGTCATAGGAAGCGGGAAACGTTCCTTCATAGCCAAAGGACTCATCCGTTCCAAGGGTGCAGTCCCCTGCTGCGGAAATGGTAAGGACCGTAACCGTCTTTTGCGGCGGCTCTTCCTTTGGCGGTACCGGTCTTTCCTGTGTTACGACGGCAATCCTTGCAGGAAGTTTCTGCTGCAGTGCATAAGAATCGTGCAGGGGAAGGTCTTCCCTTTGCAACAAGCCAATGGCGATTTCCGCCTCGTGAACCTTGAGGAGCGGCGGCAGCTCCTTTTTAGGTTCTGCCGTGCCGGGTAGGATGACAAAGGCCGTAAAAGCAAAAAGGAGCGCTCCTTGGCGCAGGGGCCAGGGAAAACGCGAAATTTTTTTCAAGAAAGAAAAACAGGGCGGGATGGTCATGATGACTGGCTCCTTTAAACGACAATGGTCAGTACCATTGTACATTATTTCAGGGGAAATTGCGAAGAAAAAGAAGGGGATCGGCTGCCACACAACAAGATATTGAAAAGATGATCCGCTCTCTTACAATCTTTTGCCTCCGTGTTTTTGCCTTACAATCTTTTGCGTTATGATCTTTTGGCTCTGCGTTTTTCCCTTCGTTTTTTCGCCTTGGAAACGGCGAAAGCCGTTCCGCCTTACCAAGGCGAGGTATCCACCGAAAAGGCTTGCTTGCGGGCGTGGGTGGTGGATGAGGAGGGTGGTTTGGCGCCGTGCGCTATGGTCTTTTAAGGCACTCATTGGCACATGTGACGCCGGACCCAAACCGCCCCCTAACGGGGGACGGGTCCAAACTTAATTCGCCCAGGGACATGTTTCTCAGACTTCCGCTATCGCTTTAAAAGCGTCCTTCGAAACTCCGGGCGAATCTGCCTCGCTAACCGCTCGCAAGGATACCTCACTGGCATTCCTCATCCACCACCAAAACGGCCAGCCTTTAATTTTAAATACGTAAGGCTGGCCGTTTCGGTCCCCCGCCTTGGCAAAGGCGGATCGATGCTGCGCATCGAGTTCTAAGGGAAAAGACCGGTCGAAGGACGTTCCAGCAACTGCCATTGTGCTTCCTACGTTTCAAAAAGACCCGCTTCTTACAAAAACCGAATATAAGATAAGAGCCCAAAACCGAACCTATCTCTACGTTCGGTTTTGGGCTTACCTTGTGTTCTTTTGCCTTACAATCTTTTGCGTTATGGTCTTTTGGCTCTGCGTTTTTCCCTTCGTTTTTTCGCCTTGGAAACGGCGAAAGCCGTTCCGCCTTACCAAGACGGGGTATCCACCAAAAAGGCTTGCTTGCGGACGTGGGTGGTGGATGAGGAGGGCGGTTCTTGCCCGACGTTCCGGTCTTTTCTTCCAAGTGCTTTTTGCGAATTCGGTTCAGATGACGTATCGTCATCCTCCATTACCTCGTTAAGATCAGGAAGCAAACAATGGGGGCACACCCTTATGGGGAATCGGAGCGATGTATGCTCCGCCCTAAAACCCAAGCGCCTCATTCACCAAGATTACCTTGATCCGGCCTTTTTCCTGGGAAAAGCGCGTCACAAGGAGATTGCAGCAAATGGTATCAGGCGACTTGCAGTCGGCACAGGCTCCATTCACCTTGCACGGAGTCTTTCCATTTGGGAAGCGCTGGGCATTGATTGGGGCCGCAACGTTCCTGACCCGATAGACAGCATGTTCCACATCCTTTGTCACCTTGTTCATACCGACAATCATAAGGACCTGCTTCGGACCGTAGGCAATGCAGGAAACGCGGTTCGAATTCCCGTCAAGGTTCACAAGGACGCCATCTTCCGTAATGGCATTCGTACTTGATAGAAAGGTATCGCAGCTGTGGGCTTTCAGCATCATCTCCCGCTTTTCTTCGGGCGTCTTTTTCGTATCCCGGTTATAAACCGTGTACTGCCCCTGGATCAGGGCTTCCTTGAGTCCGATTTCCTCAATGGAATAGGTCCCGCCCCAGCTGACGCTTGAACCTTTGGGAATCAGGTCCAAAGCAAGGCCTAGGGCTTCGTCCTTTGTTTCTACAAAATAGCCTTCCATATTGCGGCTTTGGAGTCCCTTGATCACTTTTTCCGCTACTTTGCGGTTCCGTTCCTTTTCAAATGACAGCATGACCATCTCTCCCCTCTGTGAGTGCTTGTTCTTTCCCTCTTATTATATCACGGAAGAAAAGGCAGCGCCTATTATTTAACGACACTTGGAAGCCACGTAGCAAGTTCTGGAACAAAGCAGAGGAAGAGGATTTCTACCGCCATGACACCGATATAGGGAATGACGCCGCGGATGATGTCTTCCATGCGGCTCTCGGGACTGACGCCTTTGAGGACAAAAAGGTTCATGCCTACGGGCGGCGTGATAAGGGCCATTTCCATGTTGATCTGCATCACGACATTGAACCAAATGGGATCAAAACCCAACTGTTTGATGATGGGGTATAAGATGGGCACCGTGATAAAGATAATAGAGACGGTTTCAAGGATGCAGCCCAAAAAGAGCAGGAGCAGATTGATCAGAATGAAAAAGACCCAGCGGCTCACTTCCACTTCGGCAACCATCATCGTAAGGGCTTGGGGCACCTGCAAAATGGTGAGAACAAAGCCAAAGAGGGACGCACCGATCATAATGGCAAAGATCATGGCCGACGTTCCCACCGTCTCCATGAGAATGCCCGGCAGGTCCTTTACGGAAAGGGTCCGGTAAATCACAAAGGTGATGAAAAGGGCATAGACCGTACCGACAGCAGCTGCTTCCGTCGGCGTAAAAGCCCCCGTATAGATGCCGCCCACAACGATGACAGGAAGGAGCAGTCCCCAAATGGACCCTTTCAGGGCAGCAAAGCGTTCGGAAAGGGGCGCCTTTTTTTCAAGCTTCAAATGACGGGAGCGGTAGACGACGATAAAAATGAAAAAGACCGTCATGAGCACGCCGGGAAGGACACCACTCATAAAAAGCTGGCCAATGGATTCACCCGTAATGGACCCATAAAGGATCATGGGAATGGACGGCGGAATGAGGATACCCAGCGTTCCGCCGCCGGCCACGGCGCCCAGTACAACGGACCGGTCATAGCCCCGTTTCAGCATTTCCGGAATGGCAATGGCTCCGACTGTGACCGCGCAGGCCACACTGGAACCTGTAATCGCGGCAAAGATGCCGCAGGCGACAATCGTCGCAATGCCAAGGCCGCCGGGCAGATGCCGCAGCCACTTATTGCCCAGGTCAAAAAGGTCTTCCCCGACCTTTCCCTTGAGCAAAATGGCGCTCATGAGGATGTAAAGCGGCACGGCGCAGAGGACAAAATCATCGAGAGCCTTATAGGCCAGGATGGGAATTTGCTCCAGGGCGCCGTCACCGGGCATAAAAAGCACCATGCCCAAAAGACCCGACGCACCCAAGGAAAAGGCCACAGGAACGCCAATGGCAAGAAGCACCAGTAAGGCAAAGGTAAAGATGACAATCATGCGGCCTTTCCTCCTTTCTCGTTACGGTAGGCCAGAACGGATTCGCCAAAGAGGCGGACAAACTGCAGGAACAGGACCCCGATCCCAATGGGCATGGACAGCTGGGGAATCCACAAGGGCATGCGCAGCGTACTTGCCGCCACCATGTCAAGGTCATAGGATGTATAGACCATTTGGGCCGATGTATAGCAGAAAATGACTGTAAAAATCATGCAAATGATAGAGACGGCCATGCGCAGGACTTCATTTGTCTTTTGAGGCAAATGGGAAATCATCATATCAACATGGATATGGCGACCCCGGGCCAGGGCTTCCCCCATGCCTAAAAATCCCGCCATGAGGACGCAGTAGGTAGATAGCTCCGTGGCCCATTCCGTCGGTTCATTGAAAAGCCCGCGAGATACGACTTCATAAAAAATCGAGAAAACAGGGACAAAGAGCAGGATGCCCGCAAGGACGGCTGTAAAATTTGTCACTTTTTCAAGGATCCTGTTATAGACAGCAAAGATAGATTGCATGGACTTCGCCCCTCCCTTCCTTAGACTTTTACGGCCATATCAAGGACCGTTTTGCCAATCGAACCCGTATGCTTCAGGAACGTATCCCAAACGGACTTTGTCGCCTTGCGCCAAGCAATCAGTTCATCTTCAGGGACTACGTAGATTTCCATGCCTTTGGCCTTGAGGTCCGCCAGTCCCTTTTCATCCATGGCCTTCGCATTTTTTCGGGTCTCTTCCTGCACTTCCTTCGCCGCTTCCATAAAGGCATCCTGCTGCTCCTTACTCATCTTGGCAAAGGAGCGGTCGTTCATGGCGAGAATGAATTCCGGCGATGCATGGTTCGTCACGGTGAGATACTTGGCCACTTCGTGGATTTTGCGGTCCCGCATGGCGCTCGTGCCGGAACTTTGTCCATCAATGGTGCCACGCTGCATAGCCATATAGACTTCTGCAGAACCCATGGTCACGGGCGATGCGCCGAGGGCCTTGATGGTTTCCGACGCAATTTCGCTGTAACCACGGATCTTCAGGCCCTCAAAATCTTGCGGCTTTTGGATAGGCTTCTTGTTATTGGCAAACTGGACGAAACCGTAGTCCGCCCAATAGACGACCTTGACATGCTTTTTCGCCAGTTCATCAGCAAGGGTCCTGCCCATGCCTCCATCGATGGCCTGATCGATTTTTTCGTAGCTAGGAAATACAAAGGGCACATCAAAGACTTCCATAGCAGGCACCACCGTCGCCCAGCGACCCACCGTATTAAGGCCCATATCGACACCGCCTGTCATGATGGCATCGTTCATGCTCTTGTCGTTATAGAGCTGCCCTGCCGGATAGGCCGTAATCGTCACCTCGCCATGGGTCTTTTCCTTCACCTTCTGGATAAAGGATTCGACACCCTTTGCCAGGGGATGGTCCGCTGGCAGATGATAGGCAAGCTTGTACTCGATCTTGCCGCCTTGACCGCTTGTGGCTGCTTCCTTTTTGCCGCACCCCGCAAAGGCTGTCATCAGGACCGCCAGACAGGCTGCCGTCATCACTTTCATCATCTTCCTCGTTTTCATCGTTTTCCTCCTTGTTCCACACTGGCAAGGCCGCTGTATACTGTATCCATAGTTGCAACATAAAAATAACCCCTGCTGGATCTTCTCCAGCAGGGGCGTTGGTTCGCGGTACCACCCTACCATTGTACTCTTGGCCTTATAACGCATCCATAGCGCCTTACCCTAGGGGACGCGGCCCTTCAGATAAGGGGTTTACAGGTGAGAAGCATGCCCTATCCGCACTGCCTCGCATCACCCGGCAGCTCTCTTAGCTTCATCGTTCATGCTATTCCTGATCATTACCTTTTGCTTGTAAAAATTGTATTGACGCAAGTATACCACAGAATTGGAATGTGTCAACAAAATATTTTATATTTTCTCTATCCGATAGCATTTTGTAAACTTACTAACAACATAGCTTAATTTTGTCTTTTTAAAACGAACATTCCCGAAAGAAAAGCAAAATGGTTCCGAGAGGATAAAAGGTCCCTCTTTCTATGCTATAATGGGAAAAATCCATCACGATAGGAGTGGGTTCCTTCATGATCAGTTTTCTCCTCTTCCTGATCCAGTTTGCCATCGACTACGTCATGCTCGTCGTGCATCTATATTTCATTATCCAGGCTCTTGTCATTTTTACGCCCTCCACATGGTTCCGCCCCCTGCACACAGGTGGCCTCACCAGTCAGGATGTGACCTTGCTTCTTGCCCTCTGCCTCATCATTCCTGCCCTTTTGAGCCGTTTTTCCTTTTTCCAGTCCATCCTTCTCCATGTAAACGGCGCGCGCAGAGCCAAAGGCGATGATCTTGCCTACATCGAAGCCTGCCTTGACCCAGTGCTCCAAAAAGCGGGCCTTCGGCGCAGTGACTTTACGCTCTATATCCAAGACACGGCAGAGCTCAACGCCTATGCTTTTGGCGACCATCATATCGTCGTCTTTAAGGGGCTCCTTGACCAGCTTCCCATGGACGAGGTGAGCGGTGTCCTCGCCCATGAATTGGGTCACCTCCATTATCACCATACGCAGTGGCTGCTCTTAAGCTACGGCATGAATCTTCCCATTACCTTCGTCAGTGGCATCTACCGGGCCATCGTCTTTATGCTCCGCATCTTTCTCATCATCCCCATCTTGGGCCTACTCATTTCCCTCATGGTCTTTTTCTGCAACTTGTGGATCCAGGCCTTGAGCTTTACCATGAATTTCCCGCTCCACCTGCTCCGGCTTGTCAAAGCAAGGCAGGACGAATATGCCGCCGACAGGTACGCCTTTGAAATCGGCTACGGCGTCGAGCTCCATAACGCCCTCTTTGACATATCGGGCGGCGGTGCTGACGACTCCGGATTTTTTGGCCGCCTATGGTCCGATCACCCTGTGACACGAAAGCGGCTCGAAAAACTAAGGGAACTTGTGACCCAGGTAGAAGGCAGGGACGCAGAGCAAGCGGAATAAGGCTGCCCCTCGGCCACGCCAGACCGAATCCATAAAAAAATGCAAAACACGGCCCAAGGAGCGCGATTCATGCACTCCTTGGGCCGTGTTTTGCATTTTGAAGAAACCCACACAGGACGAGTTTCCCGTCATGAGCGGGCCGCCTATGCCGGTCATGCTCATGACAGCGGCACCGCCTCCTCACTGCAAGGCGAAAGGCTTTCTCAATCAAGCACCAATAACAGCGCCATCTTGAAAGGGCCCTGTGCCGTAACCGCATGACGGCCGCCTTTATCAAAAACGAAGCTTTCACCAGCAGAAATGAGATGGTCCGTTCCTTCATAGGTGATGACAGCTTTCCCTTCAAGGGCCATGACAAGGGCCTTTCCGGGAGCCGCGTGTTCCGTAAGGCCCGTCCCTTCACCAAAGCCCATGAGAGCCAGTTTCATATGGGGCGACGAAACAACGTCACGATTGACAATCTTTCCCGCTTCTGTCGGGACAAGGTCCTTGAATACAAATAATTGACCAGCCTCAAGATTCATGATGAGATCCTCCTTTGTCGATAGTTCGGTATAAATCGCACCGCTTTCTGTGTGGACGCCAAAAGCAACACCAAGAGGAACAATGAGACTATTCCCTTGGGAAAGGAAAAACGCGGTGCGGCCCGCTTGGACCGTCATGGCCCCATCAAGTACCGTCAGGAGCTTAGGATAGGCATAGGTCTCTGGACTGATATCCGTACGGGGCGCAAGGGAAAACGCGTGAAAGGCAGCTGAAGGTCCCATAAGAAGCTGCTGCGAAACCGTGCAGCCTGGGACATAAGCATTTTCTTTTACAATGGAAAAAGGCGTATGAACGGCTTTCATAGTCGGTTCCTCCTTTCGTTACTTGTAGTATAGGGGAAACGGTCATGTGATTCTGTTGGTAAAACAACAAAAATAAAGAAAGTTCTCCTTTCGTCCCCTCTTTGAGGCATCAGGCAAGATTCCCCGTTCTTTGTCCCTCACCGCTCCCAACACGGTCAGCATCGCTCCCAATCCCCATTTGCCCATCCCCTGACTTTCCGGTACAATAAGGGAAAGGAATGATTCGGCAGCCTGAGGGGCAGGATGCCGCAGAAAAGGAGATGCCTTATGCTTAACTATCTTGTTTTTATTGCTGCTGCACTCATCGGGTTCCTGCTCCGCCAGCTTGAGATCCCAATTCCCTACATGCTGGGCGGGATTCTTGCTGCCTTTTGCTGTAAAACCTTTTATAGACCAACATTTTCTGGGTCCCTCTCCCTTCGCAACGCCATGCTGGGCATAGCGGGGTACGGCATTGGGGCCCACTGCACATCAGGCACCATCATGCGCATGGGCGCAGAACTGCCCGGCGTCCTGGGGGCCTCTCTCAGCACGCTTTTTGTTTCCGTCTGTGTTGCCATCTACATGGCCCGCCACACCTTTGCCAATCTGCTGAGCAGTGTCATGGGCTGCCTGCCTGGCGGCTTGACGCAGATGACGCTCCTTATGGAAGAATACCATGATGCCGACGAAAACGTCGTCGTCGTTTCCCAATGCCTGCGCCTTTTCGTCGTTGAAGTGAGCGTTCCTTTCCTTGCCATCAACCTATTTGGCGGGATCCTGACCAAGACCGCCGCGCCGGACCTTTTGGCAGGCCTTGTCACAGACGGGATGAAGCTCTTTCACCCGGGCTGGCTCATCGTTTTTCCCCTTGCCGTAATGGGGCAGCTTTTTGCCCGCAAGGTCCAGCTACCCACGGGGAACCTTTTAGGGCCCATCCTCTTTACCGCTTTTTATGCCACACTCTGGGGTCCGATTCCTTCTGTTCCCCCCGCCGTCATGGCTTTTGCCCAAATGAGCATTGGCATCTATATTGGAACCATGCTTGACCGGGATAAACTGCTGCGAACCAAGCGCCTTGTTCCCAATGTCCTTGTTGGCTCCCTGCTCATGGTCGGAACCAGCGCGGTCGTAGCCGTCATCATCGGAAAAGCTTACGGCTATTCTCCGATTGGCGCTTTCCTTGCCGTAGCTCCCGGTGGTATTGCTGAAATGTGTCTAGCCGGCATGGAAATGAGCCAGGATGTTGCCATGATCCTCACCTACCAGCTGATCCGTGTTCTCATGCTGAACTTTGCCGTGCCCTTTGCCATTAAACGCTTTTTCCCCAAAGAAAGCCTGTAAGCGGAAGGATTGGTGAAAAGCTGCCAATGGACAAAAGCATATGGGAACCGGTGAAAGACAAAATAACGCCTTTCCCGCTCTTTTTTCTTGATTACCGTAACGTTTCTTTTCAAAAATCAAATCAAGTATCCATAATTTAAAACAACTATTTTAATTTCAGTAAAATTTGAATTTTACCGTCGTCGTCCATATACCGCATGATTACAAGGATTTCAGCCATTTCATAAGGTTTTTCTTATTATTTATATTTAAAACTTGTTATTTGAGAGTCCACCTAATCTATGATAGGATTCAATTGTGAAGGATTTGAGAACAGTATCACCTTCACTTGGCTGCGGGGTCGCCCGCGCCCCTTTTTGCGAATGTGAAACGGCGCCACGCCTTTCCCTTGGGCCCACTGTCATCGGACCGCCATTTTATTTTTTACGGGTCCTGACGAAAGCGCGTGACAAATGGACAGCTGTCCCCTGCCCCTTCACATCCCAAAAGCCATTCAAGTTTCGAAAGGAGTCCAATCATGAGCGACGAAAAAAAGAAAAGTTTCACCCCCTTCGGCCTTAGTTGGCCCCTCTGCCTCGGCTTCATCATCATTGTGGCCGCAGGTGTTATGACCGGTTCCCTAAGCACTGATCTTGCTGGTGGTTTTGCCTTCATGCTGGCCCTCGGTATTATCTGCAACGAAATCGGTGAACGCATCCCCTTCTGGAATTCCTATATCGGCGGCGGTCTCGTTCTGACCTTCCTCGTTTCGGCTTATCTGTTTACAAATAAGATGGTTCCCGCCAAATATGCCAAAGCCGTTGGCATGGTCATGGATCAAGCTGACTTCCTGAGCTTCTTCATTGTCTTCCTGATCTGTGGTTCCATTCTTGGTCTGGAAAAGAAACTCCTGCTGAAATCCTTCGCTGGGTATCTGCCTGCCATCTTTGGCGGCCTCATCGGCGCGGCCGTGCTCGGAGTTGCCGGCGGCCTCGTCTTTGGCATTGCCCCGGATATGATCCTTCTGAACTATGTCCTTCCCATCATGGGCGGCGGCAACGGTGCCGGTGCTGTACCGCTTTCCCAGATCTATGAGACCGTAACGGGCGACAAGGCAGCCAACTACTACACCTTCGCCATTACGATCCTGACCATTGCGAACATCTTCGCCATCCTGACGGCGGCTATCCTGAACCAGATCGGTCATAAACATCCGCAGCTCACCGGCGACGGCAACACCCTGATCCGTACCGGCCTTGATATCGAAGCGGAAAAGAACGATGCCATTCCTTCCATCAAGGAAATGGGCGGTGCCTTCTTCATGGGCGTTGGCTTCTATGCAGCCGGCCGTCTCATGGGTAAAGCCATCCTGCCGAAAGTCTTCGGTGTTGCCATTCATCCCTTTGCTTGGATGATCATCATCGTTACCATTGCAGCCATGACGGGGATTGTCCCGAACGCAACAAAAGCAGCAGCTAAACGTCTGCAGTCCTTCATGAGCTCCTGCCTCGTTCTCATCATCATGGTCGGCGTTGGTGCCGATACGGACCTGAACCAGCTGATTGATGCCATCAACCTCAGCAACGTCGTCATCGCCTTCCTGATTGTTGTCGGCGCCATCATCGGTTCCGCAATCGTCGGTCAGCTCGTTGGCTTCTATCCCATCGACTCTGCCATCACCGCTGGTCTTTGCATGGCAAACCGCGGCGGTTCCGGCGACCTTGCTGTACTGGGTGCTTCCCATCGTATGGGCCTCATCGCCTATGCCCAGCTGTCCAGCCGTCTGGGCGGCGGTATCGTCCTGATCATCGGATCCATCCTCTTTGGTGCCCTCATTAAATAAGAACCTGTCAAAAACTTCCTGCTTCCTTGAGGCGGGAAGTTTTTTTCTCAAGGAAAGCAGATCCATAACACCGCGGATTACAAAAATCCATTAAAAAAAGCAGTCCCCCTTTTTAGGGGAGGTCAAGGCCCCTTGACACATCAATCCTTGAACCAATAGGCTGTAGATAAAGACCATTCATCGCTCGAAGGAGGTTTTTCTATGAAAAATGCAGTCGGCCGTGAAATTCCAGATGAAATCCTTGCACGAACCGGCAAAGAAGTCTTTAAAGGCAGTTTCCATAACGACCAAAAAGTGTATCGGCGCGCGGCCAATCAATCCCGCGCCCATATAGTGCCAACCCGCAGCAAGGTCCTTTCCTCCATCAAGGACGCCCTCATTGCCGGCGGGGTTCATGACGGCATGACCTTTGGCTTCCACCATCATTTCCGCGAAGGGGACTATATCGTGAACCTCGTCATGGAAGCTGTCCATGAGATAGGCATCAAGGACATCACCATCTGTGCCAGCTCCCTAGGAAAAGCTCATGATCCCATCGTCCCCTATATTGAAGACGGAACGATCACGGGCATTGAGTCTTCCGGTGTACGCGGCAAGATTGGCGAAGCCATTTCCACAGGCAAACTGAAGAAACTCGCCATCATGCGCAGCCACGGCGGCCGTGTCCGGGCCATCGAATCAGGGGAAACACACATTGATATGGCCTTCATCGGCGCCCCCACCTGTGACCCTATGGGAAACTGCCGTGCCGTCGGCGGAAAAAGTGACTGCGGCGTCCTGAGCTATTCCATGGTCGATGCCCAGTATGCAGACTATGTCGTCGCCATTACGGACACCCTGGTCCCCTTTCCCAATATTCCGGCATCCATCTCCATGACAGACGTGGATGCTGTCGTTGTGGTCGATGCCATTGGCGACCCGGTTAAGATTGCCACAGGGCCAGCCAAACCGACAACGGATATGCGTAAGCTCCTCATGGCCCGCTATACGACAGAATTTCTCATCCACACCCCCTACTACAAAGAAGGCTTCTCATACCAAACAGGTGCGGGCGGCGCTTCCCTTGCCTCGACGGGTATTCTTGCCGAACATATGAGAAAGGACGGCATCCATATGGGCCTTGCCCTCGGCGGCATCACAAAGACCATGTGCGACATGATGGACGAAGGCCTGATTGACCGTATCGTTGATGCCCAAGTCTTTGATACAGGGGCCATTGAAAGCATCAAGAATCATCCAGGCCGACATATTGAGATCTCAACCAGTGAATACGCAGACCCCTTCAACAAAGCTTCCTACGTCAATCATCTCGACTTTGTCATCCTCGCATCCTTAGAAGTGGATACCCACTTCAACTGCAACGTTGTCGTTGACTCAAGCGGCATGGTTACAGGCGCCCAGGGCGGGCATCCAGATACAGCGGCAGGGGCCCAATGCACCATCG